>Ga0307508_10000460_pt1 | contig 48945 bp, 60 predicted proteins | sample 9_EM_MG_FD_203089 | JGI IMG/M metagenome (GOLD analysis project Ga0307508, IMG submission 203089) | Populus trichocarpa ectomycorrhiza microbial communities from riparian zone in the Pacific Northwest, United States - 9_EM | ecosystem: Host-associated > Plants > Roots > Unclassified | place... | reverse complement strand
GGCCCTCCCTGCCGCCTGCCACCCCCCCCCCCCCCCCCCCCCCCCCTTTCCTTCCGTCGCATGTCCGCGCGCAACCACCCTCCCACTCCCCATCTCTAGCTAACCAGCTCTTTCGTCACGATGCAGGTACTTTACAAGCGTGTTCGTGAGTTTAGGCGTCTTTCTTTTCGGTTACGATCAAGGCGTTATGTCGGGCATCATCACGTACGTCCCGAGCTTCCTCACTGCTACCGCCGCCGTGAGCCCCATGCTGATCGTAATGCAGAGGCATATATTTCAAAGACTACTTCAACCAGCCCTCGCGCGCGCAGTTAGGGACGATGGTGGCTATATTGGAGGTTGGAGCGTTTGTATCATCTCTCGTTGTCGGCAGAGTGGGGGACATCATCGGTAGGCGGAAGACGATCCTCTACGGTTCCATGATCTTCGTCATCGGAGGGGCGTTGCAAGCTTTTGCGAATGGAATGCCCGCTCTAATCCTAGGCCGCATCATTGCTGGAGTGGGTGTTGGTTGTCTCTCGACGATCGTGCCCGTCTATCAGTCCGAGATCTCGCCGCCGCACAGCCGCGGACAGCTCGCGTGCATCGAGTTCACCGGAAACATTGTGGGCTATGCCACCAGCGTCTGGGTCGATTACTTCTGCAGCTACATAGAAAGCAACCTTGCGTGGCGCATCCCGCTGTTCATGCAGTGCGCCATGGGTGCCTTGCTCGCGCTGGGCTCGCTCATCATCTGCGAGTCACCCAGGTGTGTGCAACCGTCGGAGCGTATCTCAACGGCGCTAACAGCGGCACAGATGGCTTCTCGATAACGACCACGACGAAGAGGGCATCGTTGTCCTCGCGAACCTTTACGGCGGTGGAGATGTGCACAACGAGCGCGCGAGGGACGAATTCCGCGAAATCAAGATGAACGTCCTACTACAGCGGGCGGAAGGAGAGAGATCCTACTCGGAGATGTGGTCTCGATACCGGAAGCGCCTTTTGATCGCGATGTCGGCTCAAGCATTCGCACAACTGAACGGAATCAACGTCATCTCGTACTATGTGAGTGTATCCTGTTGCCCAAAGCCACCCGGACGGGGGACTGATGTTTTCTTATTTTAGGCCCCTCTGGTGTTCGAGCAGGCCGGCTGGGTTGGTCGTGACGCCATTCTCATGACGGGCATCAACGCGCTCATCTACGTTGCGAGCACCCTCCCCCCTTGGTACCTCGTGGACCGCTGGGGCAGACGGCCGATCCTGCTCTCCGGCTCGATCGTGATGTGTCTCGCGCTCGCTACGATCTCGTACTGGATGTACATCGATGTCCGGATCACGCCGACGATGGTCGTGCTGTTCGTCATCATCTACAACGCGTTTTTTGGCTACTCATGGGGACCCATCCCGTGGTTGTACCCCCCCGAGATCATGCCCCTCAACATCCGCGCAAAGGGAGCCTCGCTCTCGACGGCCACCAATTGGGCGTTCAACTGGCTCGTCGGCGAGATGACGCCCATTCTCCAGGAATGGATCAAGTGGCGTCTCTACCTCGTTCACGCCTTCTTCTGCGCAGGCAGTTTCGTCCTGGTGTACTTCCTGTACCCGGAGACGAAGGGCATCATGCTCGAGGACATGGTATTCTCTCCCGGATCCTGCCTCTCATCCCTCAGGCATCTGTTAACAATCTATCTCTAGGACTCCGTCTTTGGTGACCAAACCGTCGTACCCACACCCTCGACCACGCACGCGTCCCTCCTGCACCCCAGCCGCTCCGGCAGTCCGGTGCCCTCGCTCGATATCAGTTCCCGGGAGAACATCAAGCCGAGCCGATCTCCGCCCCCACAGCAAAAGAAAGGCAGTGGATTTGCAGGCCTCTTCCAGGGCATGTTTGGACAAAAGTCGGAGACGGAGGGGGGCGCGTATAGACGTCTCGATGAGGGGGATGATGTTTAGAGGTTTCTTTTTCTTTTCTTTTCTTTTTTTTTATTGTTGGGAGGATTTGTTTTTTGGATACCTACATTGTGGATTCATCATTTGATTTATTTTTCTTTTTTCGTTTTCGTTTTCTTTTTGCCTGTTTGTGTGGGGGGGATGGATGGATGGATGGATGGATGGATGGATATTAGAGATAAATGGAAGAGCTGTGATAAGTGTGATACAACTCGTGGATATATATCACCTGAACTTATTTTGATGTCTCGTCTGCACGGTTGGCTTTTTGGAGAACCTCATGTGCATGTGCGGGGTGCAGCGAAGCAGCGGGGGTGAACACGGGCGGCATTCTTTTCTTCTTTTTGGGGAAAGAGCGTTCTCGGCAGTGCAGGCTGCTCTAAGCTCCCATAGATATGTGTGCTTGCACCTGTTGTCGAGAGCGGAGAGCACACCACACCAGCTCCAGCGGTAGTTACGAGTCATTCACATTGGGAAAAGCAATTCCGACGCCGTACAGAGGGGCGGCCGAGCTCGATGGCGCACTTATACATTACTCTAGTTGTGGAGGTTGTCTTTGGTGTGCTGTCCGGGGGTAGAGTAGAGTCCTTGGGCAGTTGACGTGGGTGCGAGAGCAGGCGGGTACATCTTGGACCATTTTGGTTTCGACCGTAGGTATCTGGTACCCGTATTATCTTATCACCAGAGTTACCGTGGTTATTTTTGCTTGGCGGCGAATTCTGTTGCCGTGATGGGTAATAAAGTTGATTCAAAAATAGTAATTTTCCTTCTTTCAAGCCGTCAAGAGTCTCTTTGTTGTCTATTCGGGCAATAATTTGCGGTATGTCTGAAGGGTTTTTTTTGGGGGGGGGTTTTTAGCTTTTTATTTATTCAATATGTACTCGCATTGGACCAACATCTGATCATGGCGAGACCAGGATTGAAGAGAAGACATTTAGATATATGCACCTCCGAAGCCCGAGAAGCCATAAAACCCAGTGAGGCGTTTGAGCTACCCCAGAATAACTCAATACCGTGAGATTTACTCGTCCCATGCTCCAACACGGTGAAGCCCCCAGCCCTTGCTTGAATCGCGACCTTGACCAGCGCCCATGTTTACTGACAGCCCTCGTCTGCGGAGTTTAGAGACAAATCCTTACGCCTGAGTATTATAGACCCACTGGTGTAAGTTCGTGCCCAAAGATCATACCAAGGCTGCATCATGAGGAGTAGGTAACCCAGATTCAACCACCCTGCACTTAGTTACTGGAGCCTTGCTCGGTCCAAAGCGTTTCCTCGGTGCAATCAATCGATCTCTCCAGGCAGAGCGAGTTTTATGGCTCTTCCCGCCAGGTATGTCTTAGTGAGATAGTATGGTAGTACTCGTACATTATCCCTCACTCGATATCGATCGAATCACCGACTCGGGAACATAGCAATCATCGCAGTATAAGTTTCCTCCGCCTCCCGTCCTCCTCGCTCCAGCCCGCCAGCGCACCTCCCTCCCCATCGCAGCCAGCCCGCTACACTACCAGGGGCTCCCTGCCGCACTGATAGGCTCTGACGACGAACGTGTCGCCCTGGTAGGGATCGGGAGTGGTCCATATGCCGCCGAGGGGACATTTATCGACGATGCGCTGAGCGACGGTGGCGACATCACCGCAGAGCATGCTCGCGTAGGGCTGGCCGCAGACGTCGATGCACTCGTCGCCGGCGCGGGCGACCGTGTTGCAGCGCCACACGTCGTACTTCTGCCAGCACCGCGTCCGGGTCGCCAGCGACGAGTCGCCCAGCTGCGCCTGCCGCCGCAGCTGCTCCAGCGCCGCCGCGAAGTTCAGCCAGGTCGCCGGACGTCCGCTGGTGCCCGTGGTAGAAGTCGCACACGAGTAGTTCCCCGCCTCCGCCGCGATCGGCGCGTGGTTGCCGCTCATCTGTGTGGCCGCGAGCGGGAGCAGCAGCAGCGCCAGTCGCTGCAGGATGTGGCCGTGCATCGTTGTGGATGTGATTGTCGTTGCCGCGAGAATGTGCGTGCCTGCGGTCCGAGGAGGAATTGACGGGTGGTTTTGTGACGAGGGCGACGGCGGAATTAATGCACTTTCACTCTCGTGAGAAGACGTAGCGTGCTTGTGTGTGCTTTACTTTGTACTGTCCCACCCTCCAAAAAAAAAAAAAAGCGGTCAGTGGTTTTTTATTTATTCACTCATCGTGGTGATGTGACTAACGTAGTCTGTGAGCTTGTAAGCGTCATTCGGGCCTGAGGCCATTGGCAACGAGTGATGCATTATGAGATCTGGATATCAAAGCGTTGACTAATAACTATGTACATACCTAGCAACGAGTTGCCATCACGTGATGGATAACTAGATTCAGTACGTCCTACGCCCATGCACCAAAAAAAAAAGTCTATCCACGCCTGCTGCCCGAGAACTCTGGTTGAAAAAATCCGTCAGCAAATACTGAAAGCCTGTGCACACGATATACTCGATTCCCCCAATGGACGCAACAGCAGCACGGTTGTCGAAGAAGCGGAAGAGAAAACACTCCAAGCCCGGTAAAGAGGACGCAGCGACGACGATGACGACGATGACGACGACGACGACCCGATCGAATGGCAGGGCAGAAAAGCCCGTGAAGAAGAGGAAGGCGGAGAAGGATGGGAAGCGGGGGAAGAGGGCCAAGGTGGAGGAGGAGGCGGAGGAGGAGGAGGAAATTGAAGGTGAGAACGTACAGCACGAGGCGCCAGAAAGTAAAGCGGCCGAGGAGGGGGAGGGGGATGATGAGGACAATGGCGAAGAGGAAGAGGAAGAGAAGGACGGGGACGACGGCGACGACGACGGCGCTCCAATGCACCCCGACCGCGCACTTGCAATGACGATCGAAGACGGCAGCACGATCGAGAACGGCAACATCGAGCTGGAAGACGTGAACCGCGACAGCACTCTCCCGTCCGGCGCACAGCTGCACCTGCCCGTGGCCGGGCCCGTTCCCCAGCGGTTCTCGGAGCTGAACCTACACGCCAGCACGCTGCGCGCGATCGAGGAGATGAAGTTCGAGACCATGACGGAAGTGCAGGCTCGGACGATCCCGCCGTCGCTCGCCGGGCGGGATCTTCTGGGCGCCGCGAAGACCGGCAGCGGAAAGACGCTCGCGTTCCTGATCCCCGCCATCGAGATGCTGAGCGCGCTGCGGTTCAAGCCCAGGAACGGAACCGGAGTCCTGATCATCACCCCGACCCGTGAGTTGGCGCTACAGATCTTCGATGTCGCCCAGAAACTCACGGCCCACCACTCGCAGACCGTCTCCATCGTCATCGGCGGAGCCAACCGACGTCAGGAGGCCGACAAGCTCGCGAAGGGCGTCAACTTGCTCATCGGCACTCCCGGCCGCCTCCTCGACCATCTACAGAATACCCCCGGATTCGTGTTCAAGAACCTGCGCTGCATGGTGCTCGATGAGGCGGATCGCATACTGGAGTTCGGTTTCGAGGACGAGATGCGCCAGATCATCAAGCTCATCCCCGCCGAGAACCGGCAGACACTGCTGTTCTCCGCGACGCAGACGACCAAGGTAGAGGACCTAGCTAGAATCTCGTTGCGGCCGGGACCGTTGTACATCAACGTGGACCACGCGAAACAGAGCTCGACCGTTGAGGGGCTGGAGCAGGGCTATGTCATCTGCGAGGCTGACAAGCGGTTCTTGCTACTGTTTTCGTTCCTGAAGCGGTTCCAAAAGAAGAAGATTATCGTCTTCTTCTCCAGTTGCGCCAGTGTCAAGTACTATTCCGAACTGCTAAACTACATCGATCTGCCGGTGTTGGATCTGCACGGAAAGCAGAAGCAGCAGAAGCGGACGAATACTTTCTTCGAATTCAAGAACGCGGCTGCGGGGACTCTTATCTGTACTGATGTCGCCGCTCGTGGTCTCGATGTAAGCGTCCAGTGTCTAGGGTCATTGGTCGCGGGAAGAAAAAAAAAGGAGCTGACATATTCCGCAGATCCAAGGCGTCGATTGGATCGTGCAGTTCGATCCTCCGGACGACCCTCGAGACTACATCCACCGTGTCGGACGAACAGCACGAGGTGCCAACGCTAAAGGTCGCTCGCTGATGTTCCTCCTCCCGAACGAAATCGGTTTCCTCAAATACCTCAAAGAGGCGAAGGTGCCTGTGGTTGAGTTCGAGTTCCCGGCGAAGAAGATTGTCAACGTTCAGAGCCAGCTCGAGAAGCTCATCAGCCAGAACTACTACCTGGCTCAGAGCGCAAAGGATGGTTACAAGTAAGGCCAGCCCGGGGGGGCAGTGCTGTCGATACAGACAGGTCATGCTAACCCAGCGATAGGTCTTACCTCCAGGCGTACGCTTCGCACAGTCTCCGTTCAGTGTTCGACGTCAACAAGCTGGACCTCGTCAAGGTGGCCAAGAGCTTTGGGTTCACGCATCCTCCGCGGGTGGACATTCAGTTGGGCGCGAGCATGGCGCGGGATAAGAAGCCACAGGGACGGAGAAACTACGGGCCGAGCAATGACAAATTCAAGCAGAAGAGGAAATTCGGGTCTCAGTCGTGACGGGAGTGTTTGGGTAATGGCTTCGACGCAGTCTTACTGTTAATATCAGCGATGTTTATCAACTGTGTGAATTGCGTCTCCATCTGTTCTGATTTGGCATCAACGTGTCCCCCCCGCCATACTCACCTCCTGCATCGCAGCTTACACACCACCACCGCCCCACGGTCCAGTGATGTCCGTCTCTAAATCCAACTCCCTCCACTCACCCTCCATATCACCCTCCACCAGTGCCTCTCGCTCGCAGCAGACGGCAAGAAAGAACCCCTCGCCCTCGCCTCCCATCTTCCCCTCCAGCAAACTCACCTCCAAATACCACCTCTCACTCTCATCCTCACCATCCACCCAGACCTCGGCGCCCCTCCATCTCTTCTGCCCATCCCACCCCTCAAGCCCTCTAAACTCGATCTTCGTCAAGTCGCCCACGATGCCGACGCCCACAGCTTTGGTATACGCCTCCTTCAGCACCCACAGGAGGTAGACATTCCTGACTCTCTCGACCGTGGCACTCGCACGCATCGCCCACTGGGCCTCCGCCGCCGTGAACACTCCCGCCTCACTTCCCGCGTCGCCGCAGAAGGTCTCGACGAACTCCTCCGCGCCACTCCTCGCATACGTCGTCGGGGCGACGTCGACACCGACCCGGCGCCTGCGCTCCGGCGTCGCTGTGACCAGCGCTGCGACCGCGACCAAACACCGCTCGCCGCCGGCGGGGTAGTCCTGTCTCGAATTGTGGTGCGAGGTATTGTAGTCCTCGACCCCGTGGGCGCGCTGGCCATCCGGCTCCTCAATGGCGACGGCACCGTGGTACGGCCGCCCATTGGCAGGATCCCGGTGCAGCGGCACGGAGCCGAGCGTGGTGTGATGCCGGTAGTGCGTGCAGATTAGGTACCGCTGGAGCAGCGCGGAACCCAGTGCCAGCGCCCGGTCGGACGAGAAGTGGCAGCGCGTTATCGACGGGTGCACCGCCGCCGGCAGCAGCGAGAGGGCCGAGTCGAAGACGCTGGGCGCCACCGTCGAGACGTCGACGTATAGTCGGAGAAGCGGCATCGTTCTGGCTGCGTGCGCTGGTGCGACTGGTGGTGTGGCACAGGGTTAGTGGGCATTCGTGGTCCACTCGGGCTGCGGATCTGCCTCGCTGGTCTGCCTAGACATCTGCTCTGCTTACGAGTCTCGATCTTCAGTACCTTGCAACTCTCTGCTCGGGAGAATCCATGGCGATCGATCTACTCTATTCCAGAGCACCGGTAGGTGGGAAATATGTTCACCTATGGACCGTATTTACGATCAAAGTGATCGTAAAAAGCTGGGCGCGCGCGGCGCCAACCAGCTGCTTTCCAGTCCTCACCCCCACAAAAAAAAACCCCCCCTACAACCACGTAATTCATAAATCGCTCCAATATCAGGAGCGCTAAACAGCTATCGGGAATTTCAGTTTCTGGGTTCAAATTAAGAAACAATATAGTTAGGTGGGCAAAGCCGTGTCAAGCCTGACGGATAAATTTTCTCGTGGTGTGCTCGGGGAAATCATTGTATTGACAGGCGCATTATTCGCTGCTGGGGGTAACGGGCTGGGGTTAGGCCATCAATATTAAGCGTTTCCAGTCATTTGGTTTATTGGCACGAAAAATTCTATTTATTGACCGGAGACATTCTATTTATCGACTTAAGTCATTCTGTTTATTGACTCCAGTCATTCGATTTATTGTCTATACACATTTTGTTTATTGACAAATCACTCTATTTATTGACTCAACTCATTTCATACATCGCCTCGTGTCACTGTATCTATCGACTAGTCATTCTATTTATTGGGTCAAGTCACCCAATTCATTGACTTGGGCCATTTTATTGGATGGGGAAGGTGGAGTGTTTGCCACATCAAATGTATATTGCATGGGGGCAATTTACTTGCTTGCACGCAGCTCTGCAGGTTGGAACTATCTGGCGCCACCGGGCCGCCTCCAGCGGTGCTGGTTGCAGCAGACTTTCGCGCAAATGCTTTTGCTGTTGACCACCAATAACACACTGAATCTCTCAGAGGGAACCCGTTATCCTGGATACCAAAGTAATTGATTTCCAGGCTATTGGCATGCTACCGGAGCCATGGAGTCATTGATCCTGAACTCAGAATACTGAGTATAAGCTTTTATAATTAACACTGCCATCATTAAAACACGCTGAATCACTCGGTAGTCACTCGCTTTATGTCATTGTCTTGACACCCCGCTTCGACCGGCCCACGCCGCCCAACGGGAACAGACTGTTCCCAATTTTGTCTAGATCAGATAGGGTCGCATGCAATTAATGGGCTTATCATCAACAACAATCACCAACTAACGTGCCTGGCGCGGTACCAAGCGCAGCAGGCAAGCGGGGATGGGGAAAACAAGGGAGAAGTGGGCTAGTTAGAAAGAATGGGACAAGGCGGCGCCGCACCGAACCGCTTATGAAAACACCGCAGCCGATAAATCTGCTTTCTTTTCTTCTCCGCTTTTGACCTAGTTTTGGTGAAGCGTAGGGATCCCGTTTTCACATTACCAATACACGATCTACTCAAGCCATTACGCAAGGCATCAAGAAGTGCCTCGAATGAGCAATCTGACGAGAAATAGCACAGCCTCAGATAGCATTTCATAGTAATGATCGTACTCCTATTAGCTGCTCCATATTCCGCTTGAAGTTTTGACGAAGACCGCAACATCGGCACTCTATGGCAGCCGGCGAACACTACATAGATCCATGGGCGGCATTAGCCAGCCAGAGGCCCGGTGACCCAGCGCAACTACAGACAACAACTCATTGCAGTAGCCATGCCTCTATTAGCTGCGCCTCATTGCGCTTCACCTTTTGACGAAAAGCGCACCGTTGCGGAATTTTTCTGGCGTGCGGGTCATCGCGTTTCACTCGCCCAGTTCGTGTAGATGGTATCACGTGATCCGCTTTCAACTACAAAACTCGACGCACTCTCAACGACCACGCAGGTCGCAATAGCTGTGCTGGACCCGAGCAAAAATGTGGACAATCGCCGAGTATCTAAAGGGGTTCCCCTTTCCCAACACAACACTACCCCTAAATGGCTAGCCTTAGATCACACCTCAAGAACTGATTTACTCTTCTCTTCCTTCGCCATTACGTTACGAATATAATGTGCAGGGAAGAGGTGTAAACCTTTTCCGCTCGTCCAATATGCCCACCAGTAATCAATTTCCTCGGTATTTCCCGTGCGTGTAGGATTTTGTAATGGTGGTCTTTTCCTTTGTTCTTTCTTTTGTCTTTACTTGTGCCTTTCCATCGGGGATAGGCCAGGAGGGGGGAGGGAGTCACCACGGGCCGCCTGTGGACTGACCGACGTTGGGACGGCCGGTGACCTTGGACTGTGCATGATCTGATAAGGTACGCGACTAATGGTCACCATCATCATCATCGTATGTACGGCGGCGTTGCACGACTTACCCTCCCAACCGGTACTAAGTATGTATTATATAGCTTACTCGCTTCTGCATGGTTTACCTGAGTGCACTTGACATGTCACTGCAAGATATGAGTTTCCCTTCCGTGTACCCCGCCATCTAGCCCGGACTACGACTTGCGGGCAACCTCATGTCCCGATCCCTCGTTGCCAGTGGCTAGCGGCTCAGGGCAACGGTGGAATCGGCCCCCCGTTGGTCCCTTTTTCCTTTTTCCCTCCTTTTCTTTCTTTCGTGAATGAGTTAGTGACAACAATCACCCGAGCGCGGAGCGAGAAGGGAGCGAGCGAGATAAGGGCATGTGGCCGTATCCTACTGGAAGGTCCCTTCACTGTAAGATATACAACTGGTGACGGGTCAGTCTCGGCTCGCGCGTGATTTATATCTCACGTCCCCCCAACTATTGTAGCTACAAAATGTTCCACCTCACCCCCGTGGAGTCCGGTCGGCTCGAGCCAGAGGAACAAGCAACTCACACTTCCGCCAACGCTCACTCCAACAATCGCGGGCTACCAGCATCACCGCCACCACAGCCACCATCTCCATCACCTTCGTTAGGCCCGGTCCTCAGCATCCTTCGTTTTTCACCGCCACGTCAACCGTATGGTGCACTTCATCATGCCCGTCGATCCTCTTGCTCGCGGTCTCACGCCGCCATGGAGCCCGCCAGGAGTGTCCAGTGACGAGACGCGGGATCCCAAGACGCACGTCCTCCAGGGCTCCTCGGCGGCCGGTGCGAGAGCTCTGGGCACCCAGCTGGTAGCATTCTACTTCCGGGCTCCGGTTAAAGCCTTTTTCCGGATGCGAGTGGACTACATGGTACTCGCACCTCACCTCACCTCGCCTCACCTCACCTCACCCCCCCCTCCTCTCTGAGTGTCCGCCCGTCGCTGACCGGCCCGCGTGAAAGCAAGTCGCCCGCGCCATCAACCCCGCCACCGCCAATGGCGGGTGGTCGGTAGCGCAAACCACGCCCGCGCTCCTCTACCACGCGGTGCGGAAACACGGCTGGGGTTTCATCCCTCGCCAGGTGCTCCCGCCCATGGTCGCCAACGCCTCCGTCGGCGCGATCCTGTACACCAGTTACCTCCAGACTCTGGCGGCACTTCACAAACCCTCGGCGCAGAACACGAAGCGAGTCTACCCGCCCCCGCCGTGGGCCGCCACGTTCCAGGCAGGCTTCGCCGCCGGCGCGATACAGAGCGTCGTTGCGGCTCCGCTGGACGCCCTCGTCGTCAGGTTCAAGGTCCAGGACATGTTGGACGGAGGATACAGGAGCATCTATGCGTACAGTAGACACAAGCTAAAAGAAATCGGCCTACGCGGGGTGTTTGCAGGGTATTCGTTGAGCTTCATGAAGGTATGCCCCTCCCCCCTTCCGCTTAGAGTGGGGATCGGGAAAGGTGGCTGATGATTCCCAAAGGAGTCACTAGGGTACGGCCTCTTCTTCGCCTCCTTCGAGTTCGTCAAGCAGCAAGCGTACTTCAGCTTCCTAACCTACTACTATTCCGGACGTGGACTGATCAACCTCGGCCCTGCACCCATCGTGTCCCCGCCCACGCCCGTCTCGGTCTCTTCGACGACTCACACCACCATCCGTCCGCACTACGCCCTCGAGCCCATATTCCTCCTCCTCGCCGGCGCCAGCGCATCCGTCACCCAGCAGGCAGTCCAGCACCCGCTCTCGAAGATCCAAGGCGTCCACTACGGCCGGCTCGAGAGTATCGACTACATCACCAAGAACGTCGAGCACCAGCCACTCAAAGTCGTCGAGGCCTACAAACGCGGCTACGGCAAGACGTACCGCCAGTGCAGGGCGCAGGCAGCCAAGAGCGGTGGATGGAGACGATGGCTGTGGAGGGGTCTGGCAATGAATACGCTCAGACAGATCCCGAGTACTTCTGCCGGACTGTTTGTATTCGAGATCTTCCGGAGAAGGTTTGCGAGTGAGCAGAGAGAGAGCGTGGCTATCGAGTTCGGCGATAGGACTATCCTGCTGAATTGATATGGGGCGGTTTACTTAGAGGATTAGAGTTAGATGGTTTTTGCGTACCGGAGGAGTTTTTGCTCGGGTTTGGGTGGGTTGGGGGGGGGGGGGTTTGTGTTTTGGGGATTACTGTTTGCGGATTAGGGGTTTGGTGTTATCTACATACTCGGGGGATATACCTTGGTGGCTTCACACGGGGATACACTTGGATGGATGGTTAATGGTAAATATAGTGGACGCGCCTATGGATGGAAATAAGGAATACATGTGATGGAACGGATGAGATTCAGAGAATCATGCCCATCACTCGCAGACCGATCCCCTGCTTTCCACCCATTCATCCCACCACGCATACGGCTTGCCAGTCTGATTCCTCCAGGACGCCCTACGGTGGTGTGTCTGTCCGACCGCGGTGATCTCCATCTCCTCCTCGGTCAAGACCCAGTCCCCGTCTTCGGTCTCCAGAAAAGCTTTCATCCGCTCCTCGGTGGTGACGAGAGTGCCCATCTGCCCCGCCCACTTGATGAGCACCTATTCCAACGTCCCGCCGTGGGCGTAGGCCACGAGCGGCAGGACATCGTCGACGGGGCCGCCTTGAAGTACACCATCGGCGAGAGAGGATTGCGCGACAACCAGGATATCCTCCCGCCTGCACAGCTCCAGCAGCTCTTAGTCGCCGGAGTAATGGGACCAGCTCGATTTGGTTGCCGACGAGTCTGGCCGCGGCCGCGGGACGACGACAGCGGTTCGCGGCAGCGCGTGGCAGTCAAATCCGCCAACGCCGATACCCGGACGCGTGGATCCCCACCCGACCTCGCGCCAAACCTGCGCCACGGGCCACCGCATTCTCCCCATCCTTCGGCGTAATAGCGTTGTGGTCCTTGCACGTGAGCTGGGAGTCCAGCCAGGCCCCGAGCCAACGTGTCCTTGTTGAATGGGACGGAGTTGGCGCCAACCTTCACCGTCACAATAGGAGGGGTCCTCTTCCTGTAGAGGATCACCGCCTCTATCTTCCTGTAGTCAAAGGCCACTCCGCTGTTTGCCGCCCAGTCGATGGATGCCGCTGCAGCCTCCAACAGCTTCGCCGCTACTGCTTTGTCGTCCCCGCCGTCCGCCCACCGTCCGATGTCGTCCACATCTAATGCCTAGGACTGCCCTCTCCACCTCGTCAAACATGCCTGGCAGGTACGCGATGAAGAGGACTGGCGCCGCTGGGGATCCCTGTGGGATGTCGGTATCCACTGTATTCGTCTCGCCCACCTCCGCGAGGGTGAGTTTCACCTGGCGGTCCGACATAAAACTGCCAGTCCACCTGATGAGGTCTGGCTCTCGATCTCGAGCGCCTCCATACGCCTTCCCAAGTGCACCTTGCTCACATTGCTGAACGCCGACTTATGTCCATGAACAGGGCACCCGCCACCTTCTCCTCCCACGCCTGCTGCGCGCGGTTCGTCATGACCGCCACTGCATCCGCGCGGGACCTCCTCTTCCGGCACCCAAACTGGCCATCGTGTAGGCCTCTTCTTTTTCTTCGCTCCAGGTGGTCTGCAATCAGGTAGGCGGCGGTGCGCTCGACCGAAAGTTGCTGATGACTTCCAGAAGCAAGATCACCCCGCAGGTGCGAACCTTGGAGTAGTCTAGCTTTCTCGGCCTGAGGATGACCACTCCTTTCGCCTCTTCCATAGTTCTAGGTGGTGTCCGAGCCGGATGCACGCCCTTACCAGCTACGTGATCCGCTGTTGATGCCACTACCGGAAGAGCTTGATAATGTCGGCCGAGATCCGGTCACCTGGTGCCGATATGTTAGCTGCCATCCCTGGCTGCGCTCCGACTAGCTGCGCATTGATCCGCGCGAAGGCGCACCCCTTTCTCGGGGCTCATAGCTTCCTATGGGCCCTTTGGGAAGTATGCCGTCAGGATCACCTCCTCCCTCTCCTTGTGCCCTTCTTCGATTGTACCGTCCTCCCTTGCCAGAGCCTGTCCCGCCTTGTCGATCCTCGGGGCTGTGTAGCCGATGGCTGCCGATGTCGTTGCCCTCTGCCTTCTGTAGAAAGCGGTTTCAGCAGCTCCTTTTGGCCTGTCGGATTGCCCTGCACAGGTTTCGCCTTGCCTCCTGGATGCGGCTGGTGCCGACTGGTCCCCAGCCCGCTGTTCCCAGCTCTTTCCTGAGCTTCTTGAGGTCCGCCGTCCACCAGCGCTTTGACCTGGAGCACCACCTCTTCTTCTTGACGTGCTCGTCGAGGGTTCCTGTCATTGCCTCCCTCGGAGCCGCTGCCGTCCCGTCCACCTGCTCCGTAGTGCTGTTGTCCAGCACTTCGCGGGATGTTCATCAGGATCCCGATCTCCCCAAAGAAAGCGCCGGGCCTGAGCTCCGCATACGTGTTCTCCCCGCCCCTCGAGGTGACTGCCACGGCACCGCGCACCAGCCAGTACACAGCCTTCGCATCGTCCCCCTCGGTGACGATGTAGTGCTGTGCGGCTTGCAGTGTCACGGCGCCGGTAAAGAGATCGTGGTGCTAAGGAAATCGGGAGCGAGGGAATGTGTAGCGCCGAAAATGCCGGAATCCTGTCCTTGTCCGGTCCCCCGTCCGCTTCCGCGTCGGCCACGCCGCTTGTCCGCTCGCGTGTCACCTGGAACCTCGCCGGACCCGTCCGTTACATGCAGCACTCCTACGCCGCCGCCCTTTTCTCCTCCACCGCTTCCCAGTCCCTCCACTCTTTCCCCTGGTGTCCCCAGCCACGGATGTCCCACACCGTGGTCGTGCTGGTTTCCTGGTTTCCCTATCCGATGGCTGGTTACCCAGGACCTCCCAGACAATGACCTCGTGTTCCGAGCCCGTCGTGTCCTCCTCTTCTGCGATTCTCCAGTTCAGCTCAATATTCGGTGATGACAGGGTCAGGTCGATGATCGAGTAGTTGCTCGCTCCCGGTCCTAACCTTGTTGCCTCTTCCTCCGCGCTCTACACCATCAGGGCCTCATCTTCAATGAGTTTTTCCCCAGAAGGCCGCGCTCCTCTGCAATGCCGCCCTCCCATTCCAGACCTTGCTGTGCGTGTTCATGTCCCCAGCGATGATCGCTCTGTTGTCCTTCGCGATACCCCCCCCCCCACCCCCTAATTTGCTCTCTGCGCTGGCTGAGCCCCGTCCCTCCACTGGTCGTATGCGTTCACGATTTTTGCCGGCTCCCCTTCTGCTCCCTTCATCGGGGGGGCGGAAGCTGGGAGTAGATCTGGTACTGATTCAGGAGCCGAGGGGTGAGAAAGAGGAAACCGGGGTGGTGGGGTCCGTATATAAATTGTACATAGCTAGAGTATCTGCACGATAGGTGGAAATAGATGTGCATAGCTCCGGAAGTGGGAAACTCGGTAGGCAGCTCGGCCGTCGCTTGTATGTCGCTCGGATGTACTCTAGCGTATTGGCTTTCGACGGTCATAGAGTATCATCTTGGATTGCCTTGTCGTACACACCGGGCAAGAGTCGTGGTTGAAATGCTGAGTTACGTTGGTGATGCACCATAGTCAGTGGTAGTGCGTGAAGGATTAACACGATGGCCCCCACGATAGGTCACCATCGTCTCGAGCTCATAGTCGCTAATAGGTCGGCATGCCGGAAACCCCTACGGCACCAGAAAGATTCACTCCACCATGATTATGGAACCGACCTCCCAGCCGGCAGGGGGCGATGGTGGTGCCTGCCAGTGGCCCGCTCTGTCGATTTTAGTTCGCGGTCGAGTGGGCGGTCATGTACGCATGCACAGGTGTGTCCTCCCGGAAAGAAACCTCCGTGCAAGATCCAGAGTCCAGAAAAGCGATATATATGTATCTTCTATGCATTCACCGATCCATTCTAAGTCAAAGTAAAGGTCGCAGATAGCAGTCCCGTCCCCCCCCCCCAACCAACCAACCAACACTCCCTCCACAGTAGTATCGTCATCATGAGCATCATCTCCTCTTCCCCGCCTTCCCAGCAGCCCCCCCACTCTGCGGTGAAGGCGCACTTCCGCCACCGGTTCCGGCCAGAAAGCCCGCGACGTCGAAGTTGAGCGGATTCTCGGCCCCGGCACCGACAGCTCCGCGCTTCCTGGACTGCGCCTCGAACTCGGCCTTGAACTCGGGATCCACTGGAAGCCGTTCGTTAGCAGCTCATTCTGACGAAGAAGAAGAAGGAGAGGGAGAAGAGAAAGAAGAAGAAGGAGAGGGAGAAGAGAAAGAAGAAGAGTAAGAAGAAACTCACTCTTGTCTAGCATCTTTGGTAGTACGATGATGCTCGCCAGGGAGACGATCGCGATCAGGATCATCGGGGAGCCCAACATCTTGAGCGGACTGAAGCCCTCGCGCACGATGAAATACTCCTTCTTCCCGATCGCGCGCACCTCCAACGCGCCGAGGCGCTCACCCGTGTTGTCCCATGCATTGCCGCGGAACGTCTGGCTGACGGAAATGGACGACGGGTGGGTCGAGACGTCGACGCGGTATGGAGCGAAGTGGTGCGTTGACGAGATCGTCTCCAAAAGGTAGGAGCCTGCCGATAGGTTGCGGAAGACGAAGGTGTTGTCGGCACGGAGGAGCGTACGGTGAATAGCATGCGAAGTTATAAGGGTTAATGTCGTGTCAGGTGGCAGCAGTGAGGGGTTGGCAAGATGCGGAGAGGGCAGGATGGCGCCGCGGAGGGTTGTGGCGACAACCACGGTCGTGGACAGCAAGATCGTCGTGAGTGCGTGGAGCTTCATTTTTCCGTGCGTTCGTGTTGTAGTCGGACTGGGGATGTATCTGGCCGGTTCGGATGTGCAAAGTAAAGGGCCGGCTGGCTTGGCAGGGTAGAAGCGTATTCACTGGTTATCACGTAAATTCTGGTTACAAAGTTTGGCCAATTTCCACGTCAACCCCCCAACCAGCCATCGTCCATTGAGAACCCCAAGCTATACAGTCTCCCCCAGTCTGTCAAGTACACTCAAAATCGATACAAAGTTATAGCAGCCAGAAAAGAAAATGCGAAACATGCAAGCAATCGATCGTAGAAAAACAATCCCGGCGTCCATCAACCGTTGAAGAAGAAAAAAGACAACAAATACAGGCCTTTTGTTCCGTCCACAAGTCCACAAAATGCAAAGGTAAAAATATAGCGTACAGCAAAAGGGAAACAATAAAACATGCTCCGATAGAAAGACATTTCCAGGAGAAAAACAACCACAGCCATTAGGAAATTCGTCAGGCAAAAAAAACAGGAGGAAATGAAAACCAACCCCCGCGTAATAACAAAGGACCAGGCAATCTATGCACAACCCCCTGTAAGTAACATAGTTAACATAGTTTACAATCCCGAACCAGTATTGTAACTCCCCGTACTGTACAGTCATATCAACGTACCACCCAAACCGTTCATTTAACCCTCGTGATGCCGTATGAAAAAAATGAAAAAAGAAAATGGATGCAAAGAGAAAAGGGTAAGGGGGAAAAAAAGGCTCAACGTCGGGCAGTGTCGTAACGAGACAACGAGTCGGCAATTCGCTCGGTTGGTACGAGTCGTTAGACGAGGAACTGGGTTCCCATCTCTGGACGAAAGGGAGGCGGGTAGGAGTGCTGCTGGACGGAGGTGGAGCGTATCGGTCCCGAGTTAGGAGCATTCGGCCGCATTTGGGGCAGAGGATTGTAGGAGCTCGAGCGAGAGTGTCCTGAGGGCGAACCTCCACTCTGGAACGGCATGTTCATCTTGTTTTCGTTCATGGTGGCGAGCTTGCTCTGGATCCTACGTCCGTAGGGGAAGTTGCGGATCGACGGGAGAAGAGGCATAATGACCTCTGCGAGCTTCTGACGAGTGACCGGATCGGCATAGTCGATCTAGGCAATGTCAGCAAGCAGTAGGGAACAATGTAGACATGAGTAAAACTGACCGAAGTCTGGATGACATAGTTGGCGTAGCAATCACGCAACATGTCGTCCATGCGTCCGGAGGCGACGATCTCCTCAATCAGAATTTTTTTGGTAGGAGTCTCCGCAACTCGAATACACTGCAGCTGAGTCAGTATCGACCACCACATTCAGGTCTATCAGTGGTGGGGCTTACCTTCTCAATGACGTTCGAACTAAACTTCTGCTTCGCCAGCTCGCATACCATGCCGCAGAACTTCAGTATGACGGGCTCCGAAAGGGTCGGCTCGCCGAGGTCCACTGAAACAATAAGATTAGACTGGCCGGCACCAGCATGTAAAGCGAAGGGACTCACAGATGTACTGGACGACGTAGTTGCCGAAGGCATCCTGAACAAGCTCGAGGGAATGGGCAGTGATTCTCTGAATGAGCTGTATCTTCTGAAGTCCGGAGGCGTGGTCAATGCACCTCTGGAGAACGCAGCACCCGTGACGGTGAGTTCCAACCGGGATGCAGTTCTCTCCAACGGCGTCGAAAATGAACTGAAAAAAATGATTAGTCAAAAGAATAATCGAGTCCATCAGCAACGGAGTTTAACCTGAGCATCCTCGGGCTTCAAGCGGTTCAGGCACTTCTGGATGACATGGTTCCCATTGAGGTCCTGGATGAGTTCGACAACCTTGCTCGAGAGAGCGTGGACGATGGTATCAATCTGCTCACGGGTCGAGAGGAACTCAATCATCTTCTGCAAAGCGCGGGTGCCGTGCTGGTTCAAAGCAATCTCAACCAAGCGGGGAGCAGCAGTGTTCACAAGAACGGTGCGCTGCTTGTCGTTGGTGAACTCGAGTAGTTTCTGGCAGAGGTAATTGCCGAAGGGATCTACCACCAGTTAGATAGGTTACGGTTCAAGGGCGTCAGCACACATACCAGTCATCAGCTCGACCACATGGGAGTGGGTTTCCTTGAAGATCATCTCAACGTATTGGGGATTTCCCTCCTCCAGCTTCTTCTGCAAGTAGCGGCAGCCGTGCTGATCCTTGCAGAGGGTGTAGATCTCGTTGACGAGAGTCTCCAGCTTGACGTTCGCGAACCGGTTGACTGGATTGTTGTCAGCTATGGGTCAACGGAAGGCGGGATTGAGCAGCAAACCTTCCCCCTCGCTGCCTCTCTTCTGCATGTTACGACCTTGCATCTGGTGAGGAGTATCGGGGGCAGCTGCAGCCTGTTTGTACGCAGGATAAGGGCCGTAGGGAGCACCGTGAAACACGGGAGCAGTGCCAATGCTCTGAAGATTAATGTGTCCATAAGCTCCGTACAGGCCGGGAGACGGCAGAGGCGACATGCCAACGGTAGGCATCGCCGGCATGTGAACGATACCAGCAGACAGGGGAGGACCGAACATGGTGGCCGACTGGATCTGATCAATCAGCACGAACGAAGCCAACAAAAAAAAAGGAAAGTGATATTACTTACATTGTTAGCAGCAGCGGTAATTGAAAGCTCACGGCTGTGTCTCGGTCTGTCGATGGGTCCTCTGCCGAAGGGGTTGTTCTGGATGTTGGTGTTGTTGGTGTTGCTGCTGTTGCTAGAAGTTCTCATGGTGGGGATGTCGGATGTTGAGAAGGAGGGTTGGAGCTTGGGCATTGAACCCTGGCGGCTTCCCGATTCGGTTTGCGTGATCTTGGCACTCAAGTTCTCACTGAAGGTAGAGAACGGAAAGTCGGTGGAAGAGCGATCGATTCGGCGAATACCAGGAGACTCCGTCTGCGGCACAACCTTGGGAGAAGAGCTGCTGGTGGGGGTGTACGGGTAGTTGTTGACGGGCAAGCTGTGCTGTGCAGGGCGGTGGGTGCGAGTGAAGGTTGCGTGGCCCCACAGCTGCTGGTGCTCCATCAGTCCACCTGCATCCCCCGTGTAGGCAAGATCGAGAGCCGCGGAAGAAGCGGAGAGCTGCCGAGAAGGATTAGCAGGGTTGAAAAGGTTTGTTAATCGAGTGCGATATACCTTTCCGGGATGGCTCTGCGTCAGAATGGGAAATTTATTGTCCGTGTCCATCATCTGGAGGTAGGATTTGACATCTGGGGAGGTGGTGGCCGTTTTCTTCTCCGCGTTGCTCTTGTCGGTCTGGTCGTCGTCGAACAAAAAATCGGAAGTGTTGATCGAGCCAAGTCCAAAACGAGAGGTTCCGGATTGCATGGAATTCTGGTTGTCGAGAGAATTGTTTGGGAGAGAATTCCTGTCGACATTGAGATCAGCATACCTGTACAAACTCTCCGGAACCCACCCCGACGTCATCCCCTCTCAGGGGGTGACGGAATGCCTACCTGATCATCGAGCGTTGACCGATCGGAGCCTGAGTAGGGGTCCCGCGAGCCTGGTTTTCATCAGAGTTGCGGCGAGATCCTGGGACCGATCTGGAGTTGCTCTGGGACAGCAACGACAGAACATCCTCCGAAGGGGGCGTAATCAGTTGCTGTTGGTCCGGACGGTTACCAACTGTAGGGGGCGTGGCCAAAAGGGGCACTGGAGCTATCGCTGCTTTGGAACGTCCGTAAGGTCCGTCACGAAACTCCGGGGGTGTGGTCGGCTCACTGGGTCCTGCCGACAATGAGACACGGTCACGACTGTTGTTCGACATAGCCATGCGGTCCAAGTTCTGGGCCATGCGCAGAATCTCCTCTTCGTCCTTGCGGTTCTGAAGCTCCATAAGCTTCATGTGCGCTTCGTACTTTTTCTGCTCCTGACGGCGGGATTCGTATGCCATCTGCTTCTGTTGGATCAACTACATAAAGAGTCCGGGATTAGCTTTCGACTCGACCGTCTTGCGAGAATTAACCGTAAAGCTTACCATCTGAACCTTCTTGCGTTCCTGCAGACAAAAGTTAGCACAACCCATCCTACCACAGTGGCTCTCTCCCAGACCAGAATACGCACATCTTCGTCGCCCGAGGCATCCATAGATTCCGAAACGGGAATACGGGGGAGTCTGGACTGATCCCAGACCGAGGAGATAGGTGGAGTGATCATAGCATCCGCAGTGAATCGACGTGTAAGGCCAGTCCTCACGTCGGCTGGAGCCGAAGGTGAGGCTTGGTTGTGGTGTCCGAGCTCGGGGGCGTTGCGGAGCGGGGCATAGGAGGTGGGCGATGGGAATTGCTGTCCCTCAATGTTTCGGAAACGCCTCTCGTCGAGGTGCCGGTCATGCACGGAAGTAGAGAACGCCATTGCTCATAACTGACGAGGATGTTAGCTCGGTATCGACAAGGTAGTGGCCCATGAGGTGAGAGTTTGTGCCAGGTGAGGAGGGGGAAGGTTTATGCGAACGATTGGGGTAATTTCGAAGCGGGCCAACAAGACAGTTCGCCAGCTCATCTCACTGTCCGACTGAAGAATTTTCTGAACACAGGAGGGAGCAGGAGCAGCAGCAGAAAAATCTTACCACGACGGCTTCGAAGTCGGACCGAGTGCTCCGAGTTGCGGGAAAGGAACAGTGGTTCCCGCGAGGCTGGTAGAAACGAGGGTCTGGCAATGGTGTGTAGCGCGCAGGAGGTGAAGATAGTCCGGGGGAGCTGCCTAGGATAACGAAAACGATTCGACGGATGGGCCTTGACGAAGAAACGAAACGAGAGGTGTTAACGAGTAGAAAGAAAAGCGAGAGGAGAGAGGGCAGCGGGGTAAGAAGGGGGAGGGAGAAGGGGGAGGGGAGATGTAGAGAGAGGAGGGGGAGGAGGAGGAGGAGGAGGAGGAGGAGGAGAGAGAGGAGAGAGTAGTGGTTGGGTTCCTAGGAAGTGGTTGGGGGGGGGTAGTGGTGGTGGTGAATGGTGGAACTTGGTTTGGGTGACGAACGTGCAGCAAGCAGCAGCAGCAGCAGCAGCAGCAGCAGCAGCACAATAGTAGGCAGGCAAGCAGGCAGCCACGGCGGCACAGTAACGAGCGAACGGTACGGTCCGTCGTGGGCTGTTCTACATGCCTCCCGTTCCTCGTCATCGTCACTGATCCCGCTTTGGTCTCGACAACTCAAAATTTAGCCGCGACGACAACAAGAGCTTTGTACCCGACCAACTAGGAAACTCCACCGAATGCGACAAGTGCGAAAGGCAAGTATGCTTATCCGTCTGCTACCTACCTTACTTTCCGGCTGAATCACTCCCTCATTCGCGAACAGTAAACTCGCATTGAATTCGGCATGCCACTCTTACTGCTCGTCCGAAGCACCCACACCTTGACCTCAACTCAATCGCCCCTACTTTCTCCTCAGCTTCTTCCGCGGCATCCCTCGCACCCCTCCGACACGTTGTTGCCGCTGGATCCGATTCAAGCCGTCCGTTGGAGCTTGAGTTCAAGCTGCACCGGTTTCGCCACCCTGCGAGCCGGAATAGGACGGCCAACACGAGGCCGCCGAGCGGTGACGCAGAGCCTCTCTCGCCAATGCCAAGGACCCACCTATCTACTCGCGCCGCACTGCACTTTGTCTAATTACTGCCCCTATCTCAGGGTCCCACGGACGACCCGCGCGAGCGATCGGGCGAGCGGTTGCCGTCGCAGACAAGCTAGGTACGACGACCTTCTAGCAGTTAGCGACCCGCTGAGTCAGCCCCAGCTCTGGAGCCTCGACTCCGCTCCATGTCGCCGCGCGCTGCTGCATAGTTCGCTGAGCCCTGATCGTCCGGCTGTCGATACATACCCGTGCGGCCAAACCCACGGAAGTGCCCGCACCTGCGCTCGCCCACCTTCCAAGCGCCCAAGTACCCAGGTACTCTGCCTTCATCGTCTTCGGAGCGCCATCGAACACGGGGAGCCGAGCAACACAGAGCCACAGCTTACTTAGGCTCTCCCATGTATGGACGTGCAATGCACTCGTACTCCTCTCTTGCACCCGCTCGTCACCCTTAACTTAATTTATCGATCTCTGATCATGAATCATGATGCCCCTCTCTGTCCGTTCCACTCTAAAATTGGCAATTGGCCAGCCAACCCAAAGGAGGCTTTTCTCTCGAACGGCCCGACCCGACGAATTGTGCTTGAGTTCCGTGCTTGGGAAAAAAATGCTCAGGTTTGGACGAGTCAATGGCTTCACTGTTCGCGGCTGGATGGATGCCTGGCGACAGTGAGGGAGGGGTAGACGACCCATGTCCACGACCCCGCCGGCCCTCACAACCACCCACCACCACCTCTGCTAGCTACATACCAATCTATGACGCCCTGCTGAGTGGAGTGGAGTGGAGTGGAGTGGCCGTTGACATGTGGCTCATTAGAGTGCAACTGCTTCGCAACGTCCACTGAACTCACAGACTCCGCTTGTACTCGATGAGATGGGATGACAAAAAGAGAGCAAAAAAAAAAAGACCAGGAACGGAGGAAATGTTTCCCATTTGTTGCAAATCAAAGACCCGGATTAGGGCTCGCATTATCTCCTTCCCCCCACCCCCTTCCCCCCCGGGCGGCCGGCTACAACTGGTCGATAAAGATACATACATACGTGTAGAAAATGCGGGACGGAACCCACTGAGTGGTTCGCCTCTTTTCTTTGCCACAAGTGCCAGTGCACAAGGGCAAACAGCTGGCTGGCCCACTGGCTAAGATGAAACAAGGTGCGGGGTTGGACCAACCAGTCAGCGGCCCCTGCCCGTGGCCGGTGGTGGGGATCGCGATCGGGCACGGGCAAACGAACGGCGAGAGGTGGGCTGCGGTCGAGGATTTCTTTGTCGTGGACTCACAGGGCGAAAGGCAATTGGGACGTCAATGCGGAGCCAGGGGGTGGGCGGGAATGCCAGGAAGGTTTCCGGACCCCACGCAGAGCTGTCATCCGCACTAGTCATGATCATGCTATCGAAACGATGGCAGCAACTCCCGAACCCCACGACGAAGGTATTTCAGAGGCATCCAGGTAAGTCCGCGCTTGCCCATCCGCGCTGAGTGAGCGAGAGAGAAATACTCATTCGCGGCTATTTTGGTCAGTGAAATGAAGCGCGCGGCGTTCCGTGTTTCATGGCGAGCAGTACTTGCACCCTCCGGCGGACACAGCATGCGGAGTCATCAAGGAGGAGTTCAATCGTGTCGGAACGGAACCATGCGCGCTCGCGGCAAAGACCGGAGTCCGTCCCGGCGTCTAGCCCAAGCTCCAGATGGGCCGGAGGCAGGATACCTAGACGCCCAGAGCACCCGATTCTCCATGCAGCAGCTCTCTCTCGCGCCCATCGCCATGGATCACACGATACGGACATTTGTGCTCGATGGCGATGCCATCCTCTTCGTTCCCAGCCCGTACCTATGCACCCCATGCAGTCCCGGAGTATCTACGGGAAATGCCCCACCGATGCAGAGACGTTGGCGATCCCCCACACTCGATGGGGCGGTGACATTCCCAGCTGGTCACTCACGCACCAAGAACCGCCCCACGGTTGCGATATCTCCTGTCGTTATGAGCGTGGAAAGCCCTGAGCCTTGTCGAGATCCGAGCAATTGGTCGTCGGCGGTGCTCCGGGCTCGCGAAACGTTGGGGCGCCATGGAGCGTGCGCTGTCGAGGAGGCGAGATGCCAACCCCATGGAACGTCCTAGCGCATAGTTAGGTAGGAAATTGCAGCTGTGTTAGATAGTGGTGTCCGTCCATTATTGTCGCTGCCCGTTGTGCTGGGGATGGCCGTTCAAAGAGACACAGGAATGAAGCAGAGAAAAGTACGGCTGATGGAGGTCTTCGTCCCCCCCCCCCGTTTCCGTGTCGTCTTGGAAAGAAGCTATCTCCATACCTAGCCGTCTCGCGTCAGACTAACTGAACGCTTTCATACTTGTCTGCAAACTGGATCAGAGCTCTAGCGGGACAAATCGAGGTCCCAACACCTTGCGGTGATAACCGGAGAAGACGGCGAGCTCAGGCAAGGTCCTATATGTAGATGCCCAAGAGTTTGAAATAGGTAACTATGACAGACACATCCTGTGATATTCGGCATAGAGATTCAGGAACGGCAAGGAATCCTGCTACGGCTACCAGGCGGATCCATCTCTCCACTTTCATCTGGTATCTAGCAGACGATGATAGCATTTTACGTAAGGAAGTCGACCATGTGTAAGTTCGAACCACTGCGTACCAGTGCATGTGATTTCCCAAGCTATCCCCGTAACTCCCTGTTGCCCGGCTACGCGAAGCCAGCACTGAAGTTTATTCGCATCCAGCACCCCAACCGCGAGCACGCGTCTTCCCCATCACGTTCCCAGACTCTCCTGGTCACGTCTCGCAACGCCTGGACGCAATGCTCCGCGACGACCTCCTCGCCACGATTTCCGAACGGTATCCATGCCGAACTTTGCAGCTATCCCAGCTGTCGGCACTAATAGGTGATGTACGTTTTCCTTTTTTCCTCTTCCCTTTTTTTGCCAACCCTCACTACAAGACTGGGCACGCCGTAGCTGACATTGGCCATTCGACACCAGAAAAGCACACCCAGCCCTCCCTCATTCGTCCTGTACGGTGTCGAAGCGACCGGTAAAACCCTCACCCTCCGCGCTCTGCTGGAGGAATCCGGCAACGCTTTCTCGTGGCTGCCGTGTCACGAATGCATCACCGCACGGCACTTGACGGAGCGGATTGCGGCGACAGTGAGGAATTCGCTCGATTTCGACGAGGAGCTTGTGCGGCTGCCGAGATCTCAGGATGTCAGCACGCTTGCGGTTTTCCTGCAGGTCACACTGGGGAAGAGGAAGGAAGCGAAACATTTTTTGGTACGTGTCGGCGGCGAGGGCGGAATTGCGGGCTGAGTTGGGCTGATGGGGGATTTTAGGTACTGGATAGGATCGATCGGCAACGGGAGCCGACGCCAACCTTGGTGCCGGCGTTGAGGAGGATGGGGGAAATCGTCCGTATCCCCGTTTTCCTTCCTCCCGTGCATGGAAGCTGACTTTGGCAGATACCTAACCTGACGGTGATCTTCATCGTCTCTGCCCCGCACTCCCGTTTCTTCAGCTCCGCCGAAATCCCCCACGTCCACTTCACTCCGTACACACGCGAAGAGAGCATCGAGATCCTCTCCAAAAACCCACTTCCTATCAAGAAAACCGGCGAAGAACAGGACCAAGACGACGACGACGAGACATCGGACGACGACGAAGCAACCAAAGGAGAGCTTGCGAAGGAGGAGCTCTACGTGTGGCAGAAATTCTGCGCGACCGTGTGGGACAGCCTCGCGAAGGGCGCTGCAAGGGATATCGTGCGCTTCCGGAACATAGTGGAGAAGAACTGGAGTACATTCGTGCAGCCCATTGCGAGGGGCGAGTATGGAACGAGGAACTACTCCAGCCTGTATCTGTACCACAAGGATATGTTCCGGAGGGAAACCAACCTGATCGATACGGTTATTCCGCCGGCTATCAATGAACGGTCCACTGCGGTGGTGAAATGTAAGGCGTGTAAGCGCACCGGTGCTTGGACGTGGTCGCTAATACTGAGGATAGCACACGACCTACCGTATTACTCCAAATTCCTGCTTTGCGCGGCGTATCTCGCATCGTACAATCCTCCCCGTGCCGATGCTCTGCTGTTTACCAAAGCCGGCGAGGGTAAGAAGCGGAAGCGCGGAGGAGGACTCAACAAGCAGGCTGGAACGCGAAAGGTACTTTCGACTTCCTCATATCGCACCATGTTTTCTGACGGGACCCCCTCCAGATCCAGCGCCGTCTCCTCGGCCCTCAGTCATTCCCGATCGAGCGGCTATCCGCCATCTTCCCCACACTGACACCGCATACTGTCCCGCCATCTGTTGATATTCAGGCGCAGATAGCGACGCTCACGTCACTGCGACTGCTAGTCAAAGCGACCAACATGGACCCACTCGATGGCAGCACGAAGTGGAAAGCGAATGTGGGCTGGGAGTATATCCGGAGTATCGCGAGGAGCATCAAGTTCGATATCGAGGACCACATGATCGAATGATGTACTCTGTCTGCTGAATTTCAGTGTGCATTGATGGACGGGTTAAAGTACCTAATTGGTTGTTTTTTTTTTCCTCCTTCGACACGCGATCTTCAAGCGGATGTAAGAGCTAGTGACGCCTCACGTGTACATAACCGTGGGTTTCGCTCCCCGTACCTGCGTCACGGGTATATACATACATAGAGAGGTGTGGGCATCCAGCTCCCAGTTCAACGTGGTCCAAAGTGCAAGCTTTAGGCACTTTTCTCACTATCTATCTAGCCCGGGCAAGGCTTGGTGGGTCACAAAAGCAGAAGCGATCCCCACTAAGTTTCGCGCTTTTCCCGTGCCCCACCGCTAGCTACTGCCAACGGCAACCCGCCATGCCCGCGTCTCAACAACAACGAAACGATGTCGCAACCCGCCCAGATCCCCGGCTTCTACTACGGTTTCCCCTCCCCTCCCCCCCCCTTCCTTCCTTCCTCTTCCTCTTCCTCTTCCCTCTGACTCCCTGGTCGTACGTATTGACGCTGAGCTAGATCCGGAGAAACGCAAATACTTCCGTATCCTCCCCACGCACGCGGCGCCCACGGCGGCGTTCTACAGTGCGGCGTCGGTCGCGTCATCGCAGTGCGAGGCTCAGCGGGCCGAGCAGCAGAAATTGGAGGACGACGAGCGCGCGAAGCGACGCATCAACCCGCTGAGGACGAACTCGCACGTCCGCGTCGGATTATGGAGGGCGCTCGAAGGCAAGGCGGATAGAGAGGCCCTGAGAAGGATTTGGGTGCAGGGGTTGACAAGGAGGTCGTTCCGCACCGGTGTCAATGCCAGGATTACCGCCTTCGGGATCGTGGAAGGCGGGGATGCCCGACAAAGTGACGCCGGACCGAGGCTGGTCGTCGGCACGAGCCACGGAAATGTTGGGTCCGTCTTTCTGTTTGAACTAGAAGCAAGAGATGGAATAAGAGTGCTGATTGAGTGGGAGCAGAGTTCTCCCTTTTCGGACAAACAACGGCGAATTGACGGCCAGAGAGGTGGATGTGGCACCACAGATCTACCTGCACTCCCAGGTCACCTCGATATCCCTCTCCTCCGAGTGGCTCCTGTGCACATCTATGGGCGAGCGCTGCCATCCGGAGATCCATCTGTCGCACCTGTCGCACACGTATCCGGGACAGACGCATGCTCTCTCGAGCGTGCGCTCGGTCTGGGCGTCCAGCGCCTCCTCAGTCTCGCCATCGTTCGCCGTGGGCACGTCCAGCTCCGCGATCCACCTCGTCGCGCACCCGCACACGACGCAGCAGACGAGCCATCGCATCAAATCCGACGTGTTCGCCACTTGCTTCCTCCCGGACTCGTCGACCACGTTCCTTGCGGGCTCGCGCGACGGCGACATGCGGCTGTTCGACGTCCGCTCCCCCACCGCGCAACAGAGAGGTGAGATAGTCGTCCGCCACGGCGGTACCGTAACGCACATCCGCGCGCTCTCGTCGGCGTCGATAGTCGTCAACGGCCTTGGCCGCTGCGCCGCCTACGACCTCCGCTACCCACACCCGAAGAGCCCCAGCGCTAGCTTCGCGCTGGCGACCCTGGCAACGAGGGTTTATGCCGGCGCCGTCGGGGAGAAGGAATTCATGATCGCCCGCGGGTTCGATGTCGACCTTGTCGGTGGTGGGGAGTTGATGGCAGTGGCGGACAGCGAACGCTGGATGCGCATGTTCTCGCTTGTCACCGGGGAGGAGTTGAGGAGCTGGAGGTGGGAGAGCTATTGCGTGGCCTTGAGCTTTGATGGGGAGCGAAGATTGTGGGCCAGTTCGGGCAAATCGGTGGAGTGTCTTACATACTAGTTTAAGTAGGCCGGACTCATGAACGGTCACTCGATGGAAGAGTACCAACTTGGCGGACATACCAACTTGGTAGATATACAACCGTAGCCGTCCACATGATCTAGATAAGTCCAACGCGATTAGTGAATAACCAAAAAAAACAAAAAAAACAAAGCAGACCGTCCACATCCGAACCGGCCATCATCATCGCCAAACACTTCGCTCCAACACAAACAGTTGCAAACCCGAGCAAAATAGGAAACAAACCAACCCAAATCCCATGCAGTAGAGAATCCAATCGCTATCCGATCCGAAGAACACAAAGCCCAACTCAAACGCGGAAACACAGATTCACGCAAAACCAGCTACCTCGAACTAGCCCCATTTGCCGTCACACTACCACTAGCCGCCGCACCACCACTAGCCGCCACACTGCCACTAGCCGCCGCACTGCCACCAGTGGTCTGCCCATTGAGCTGAAACTCAGCCGTCTTGACGCGCTCTCTCACATCCAGCTCCGTATCCTTCTGCATGAGCCGCAACCCCTCCGCCCAACCGAGGTTTTTCAGTACGGTGATGCGCCGCTGCACGCCCTCGGCTTCGTTCCCTTCCTCCTTCCACGTAAGGTTGATGACCACCCACGCGAGGCCAGAACGCACATGTGGATTCCGATGGTTCCAGAGGACGAGGAGCAATTGGAGCAGCTCCGTCCGCTCGATGATGCGTTGTCGGTGGCGCGGGGCACCGGCTGCGATGTGGACGATGTTGTAAACAACTGCGTTCACGATTTCGGAGGGCTGGTTTGGCGCCGAAAGCAGGGTCTGGTAGAGAGTAAGGAGGCGGTCGGCGCCGATGGAGTTGAGAACCAAGTCGATCATCGCGCCAACTTCGACACCGCAGATGAGATTACGGATGAATTCTAGCCCTTGCTCTTGGAGTGCTATAGCTTCTTTGCGGGATTCTGCGCCCTGTGCGATCCGCTCTTGCTTCTGGAGGCAGTGGACGGCGGAGCGGATTTTGGGTGGGAGGCGCTCGGAGAGGTCGGAGGTAGTGGTTGGGGTAAGGGTATGGTCGGTCATTTCCTCGTCCACGTCGGAGTCGGAGTCCGGAACTGGGTCGGCAGCTGGATCTGCATTGACCTTGGAGATGATCGACATAAGGTACTCTACGCCGAGGCATTCGAGACAGCTGCGTTTCATAGCTGCGTCCGCTTCGAGCATGAGATGCTTGAGTGCCCAGAGGGCGTTGAGACGGAGAGGACCGTTAGAGCCCTTAACGTGGTTACACAACACCTCGAGTGCGCCAGCCTCTGTGATCGATTTCCGCATGGGGGAAAAGTCGAGAACGAGATTACACACTGCTGCAGTGGCGGCGATTTTGACGTCGTCGTTATCGTGTCGCACGAGAGAGAACGTTGGGAGCGCCACCCCGGCGTCCATGAGGGAGGTCCGCAGGATACTAATCGAGCGAGACAGGGCACGGATGCAACCGCAGGCGGCGATGAGCACGGACGGCGGATTGCCTTCGGCGCTGTTGTTCTCCGGTGGAGGCGGCGAGGCAATCGGGGTCAGTGGCTTTAGACATGCCCCCACTACTGTCTTCAGCACGCCGGCGTCGACGATTTTCCTGCGGTAGTCGTCGCTGAAGAGTCCCAGATTCGCTAGACATCGGAGCACGCCCTCCTTCACCTTCATTCGGTGGCTGTATTCCGGATTGCTCTTGAATGGAGGTTCCTGTGGCACGTACGGTGTGTCACCATTGATAAGCCCATTCCCACCTCCTGACGGTGATTCCGAGACCTTCTTCAGGGTGGCTGCCAACTTTTTTATTGCTCCCGCATCAATCGCCGCCTTCTGGAAGTCTAAATTCTCAATCACCAACCTGGATAACACGGCCGGAGCCCTTTCTCCCACCTGCCACCGGCTCCACTTCTGTGCATCGACACCGCCGACTCCAGCATTACCGAAGCCCCCGGAGACTTTGTATTCCTCGTCGAGGAGTCGTACCAAGATCGGGATAACTAAAAGCGCCACATAGGAGACCAATCTTCTGGCTACCAATCCGACCAGGAACAAGTTAGTGAGGACACTCGCCGCTGTCAATCGTGTATCCGGATCACCCGTCCGTACGAGACTGATCAACCAGTTTACAACCTCCAATTCGGGAATATCGACGGATGTATCCGTCCCTTCGTCCCCTTCGTGCGCGCTCAGGGCAGGACGCAGTCGCTCATCGTCGGTCCATTCTGCAGCGGCCATGGGCAGCCTGCGGCGCAATGGCGTTTCTCCTCCGGATGTCTCGGAATCGTCATCTCCCCCAACAACAGCGGCGGCAAGTAAGTCAATTCGCTGCTCTTCGGTTAAGTGGTGGTGAGAGTGGGCGTAGTTGGAGTACTGGTGAAGCGCAGGGAAACCCATAGAATGGCTTGCGGCGGAGGCCCTCAAGGGGAATTGGCTAGATGCCGTCGGAGCAGCTGCAGCTGAGAGCGGGGGAAACGCAGAGGGTGTGACTATCGGTCCCGCTCCCTGGATCTCGGTTGGTTTGGGCTGGGGCAGATGTAGGCTGGCAACTGCGCCGTCCAGCCCACCCACCAACTCATTCGTCGGGAGGAGAGTGGTGAGGGCGGGAGAAAACAGAAACTCGATGGAGCGAAGCTTCGACCCCCGGATGATGGTAGCGATGGCATCCAGGATAGGCGCTATTCTTGCGTACGGTGGTGCCTGGGGGGGTATCCGGGCACCAGGACCACACTTCTTCCTGTACTCGTCTGGCGCGAATGATGCCAGTCTGGTAGTCAAAGCGTCGAGAACTCCGGCCGAGACCAACATCTTCTGGTGCATTCCCTCCTGCTGTGCAGTACCCTCTTCGGACTCGCCACCAGCAGTGTGAGGTACTCGTCCGCAAGATTTCGCGATTGCAGATGCCGCCAAAACAATCTGCTCCTGCGTCAACCTATCGGGCGATTCCTTGGACAGGATCGCGCATAGATTCCGTAGGCCGTTAGGGGTATAAATAGCCGACGAGATCGCTACAGCCGGGCTTAACGGCGCGGTAGGCGACACGTAAGTGTCGAGCATGGTATTTATCGTGCGCAGCGAGGACTGGGCGAGCTTCGGGTGCGACTTGTCTGGATTCAACGAGGCGGTCAAAGGCTCCAGCACATCAGATTGTATCAGATGTAAAATGTAGGGTTCGCCGCCTGTAAGTGTTGCACAAGAGTGTTAACACTTTCCTCCTTTCTCCGCCAATGCACACCCAGTAATGTAAGCGTCTCATGTGCGCGACAGCTGAGCATAAGGGAATATGGGGCGGCAGGAAGGTGTCTCCAGCGACGGATGCATTCATTGATTTACAGAGACAGAAAGTTGGACCATCGCGGAGGAGCCGAGAAAGGATGGCTTACCGTATGCCAAACTACCGACACAAATTCCGGCCTCCACCCTGACACCTTGCCAGTCCTCCCCATCCTGCTGTAAGAAAGTAACAAGTCTGTTAACGAGCCCATGATTGACAAACAGCTCCTTTGTTTTGTCATGACCGATCAGAAGGTGCTTCACGGTATGTAGACACTGGAGGACGACTGATGGATCCCGGGATTGTAACTCCGCCATCCGCGACAGACAGAAAGCTTCCTCCTCCGAGTGAGTCATTATGCCAGCGGGGGGCGGGTTGGTTGTATTGTCTCTTCTTTATTCTTGTTGTGGGACGCGCCTGAGATGGAGGGATGGGATAAGATGGTTGGTTGGATTGAATGTTGTTTGACGGATCGAAGATGGTAGAGGATGGATGAAAGAATGAGACTGATGGAGGATGTCCGTCTCGCCAAAGAAGCGTCTATCCAGCAGCGAAAACCGACTTGTGGAACCGGCAGTCAGACCTTCCAACCCCGACCAAACCGGAATTAGACGAGATACAGCATGTCAAACTCGGCCACGATAGCTCAACCTGCGCGCGGACTACGGACGGGAAACGAACAGTGTATATCGCCACGATCTCCGATTCCCCATAAGTCGCACGTGATTAATGACAAAATAAAAACAAAAAGATGGACAGTTCAACCTGCCAGCAGCGAGGTTCTCGCTGACGTAAGACTGTGCCTGCAACGTATATTTCTCGGCGTAGTTTCCACAAAACATCGTAGACCATTTCTCATCAAGAGTATTGGTCGTGAGAGCGGCTTCGATGCTGCTCTGATGGAGCTGCTGGACGAAAGTTGGTCCACGTTATTACCCGTTGAGACATTCCTCGCGATTCAGGTTGTAATGCTTATCCAGGCATATGTAAAATTTATAGACGTAAAGGTTGACGAACGGTCGGAAGGCCCTCTACGGTTCATTTAGGGGCCATGACTACTACTCAAGAGTTTTCTAATCATAATGTTGATAATACAATATACCAGATCTGTACACCTGAACTGATCCATCTGCCCTCACTGGCTCGTCCATCAATCTCCTGCGGTCAATGCTCATAGGAAGGGTTAACAGCTCCTACATTTCTTCACGTGGCGGCACAAAGTAAGTACATGGGTAGCGGGCGACAAGCGGGGCAAGCACCAACTGGACCTTCAACCGGCTCGCCCATTCCGTTTTCAAAGGCACAAGCCGCCGGCTGTAAAAGCAATTCACGTCCGTCTAACCTGAACTCCGAACCAACCACCGAATGACACCATCATATCCCGTCCACTAACTCCCTCACCTTCTCAGCACTTCCCCAAGTCGCCGCAACCAGCATCGGAAACGCAATAGTCGCTTCGCATGTAACCTTTACACTCTCCGCATTGGCCTTGATCTTGCCCCAGCTGACCGCCTCGTCTGGCCTGGCCCCAGCGTCGCTCCCATCGAATTCCGAGGCCGTATTCACAAACACCGCCCAGTCGGCGCCATTCCGGATCAGGTTCGCATTGGCGATATGATGTTTGACCAACCCTCCGCCGAGAATGACCGCGCCCGATTTCGGCGCACGAACAGCCATTGAGTTGATCTCTCTGATGTCGGCGATGATATCACACCTCAGCTGGGCCGGCGAGGACTTGAACGTGTGGAAGTACATCATATCGCCGATACTCCCATCCGTGAGTGCCGGACAAAACACGGGGATGTCATTCTTCCATGCCCAGTAGTAGACGCTCCGTTCGTCATTGATCTCTTTTCCCAGCCGGTGGATGATGCTCGACGGAGTCCAGAACACGCCCTCCTCCTCCTGCTCCTTCAGCATCGTGTCGAAGATGGGGATGATCCAGTCCTCGAAGGCGCAGTAGTTGCTGTTCGGCACGAGGAGATTGCCGATGCGGTTCATTCCCTTTTCGCGGAGCTTCGCGCCATCGAGCGAAAACGAACCAAGGTACGTCGGCGCGAGACACTTGATGAAGTCTTCCTCTATCCCACCCGCCGTGGTGACGATCGCAGATACGTGCTTGTGCTCGACCAGGAACCGGAGTGTCTCCCGCAGCCCCGAGGAGATGAGGTTCGATGTGTAGCCGAGGAAGATGGTGGCCTTCTCCCCTTCTTCACCGCGCCACGATCGCATGTGGTTTATTACCTCGGCCGCGCGGGAGAGATTCGAGCCTTGAAACCCGATGCGCTCCATCGACGACAGTAGCTCGGAGACCGTGACGTCCCGTCCCGCATAGTCGTTAAATTCGATACCGGCCACTTCCTGCCAGTCGTCGGGGACCGGGTCGGATGGCTTTAGAACTGCATCGGTGGCGATCGAGGGGCGCGCGCAGTTAGTCGCAGCGGAGGAGGAGGAGGCCGGAGTAGCGTCGGCGCCATTGTCGAAAATCACAATCTCCTTCTCGCTGTCAGGAGTGGAGCTGGGGCCTGGAGGAGGGGGGAAAGCGGTGAGAGTGGAAATGGAGGTGTCGAGGGCCATCATGATTGTGATTGGGTTGGGGGGGTGAAGCCAGCCCAGGCTATGTAGCACGACAGGTTGCCCCTCCATTCACGTGCTAGGGCTCTTGACGCTTGAGCGAGTGAGAAAACATGGGCTGATTCAGAAGGCGATATACAACGGGCCATTTGTCTCCGACAATGAGCTTCGGTCCCAGTAGAGATGTATCTGAACGTGGTATTGACCTGTTCTCGAAAGTTTGTCACAGAACTACTAGCCTACCTTTCAGATCATACAACAGCACCCGATATAGCGACATCCTCTTCGCAGCTTGTGTTCGATCGTAGAAAGAATCCTTACGATCTGGGGAAAAGGGCCCGGCAATTACCGCCAATTGGCCAGTAGCCTCTCGGTGGCGCCGCCGTCGTAGACAACCCTATCGCTGCCTCGCAGGCCCTTATCTCCCACAGCCTTGCTCTCGCACATGAAGAGAAACGCGAGTTGTCGTCTGAACCACCCAACAAGTGCTATAAGAAAAGCAATTCCGTAACTAATGAGATCACTGCCACGATTGGCGTCCATCCCCCTTTTCTAGACAATTTCACCGAGTATTGCTTCAACGAAAACCCCAGTCTGACAGTAACAACCGCTCAGTTGGTTATGAAAAGCGGGACGTATGCGAACAGGCTCAGCGCAAACTGCCTATGAGCTCCTGTTATCTGGGGCTTGCGTCTAACCGAGTATCAAGATAATAGGATGCGAATGCGTGGCCGCTGTCCGGAAACCTCGTGGGTGGTGAGCCGCTTAGCCTCGTGTTTTCGCTCATGTGCTATCACTCCCTCCCCCGAGTCATAATTTGTGACTGGCGGCGTTCACAGGACACTGGGAACCACCTTCCGTGGCTGCATCTATCTACTCGAGTGTAAAGACTATTCGCAGTTCATGGGCCGCCGCCGCAGCAGCGACCATTGCCCAGGTCGGGGGCTGGTGGGTGAGATTCTGATGCTACATACTTGGGATTCCGCCGTCGCATAGCCAATCCGGATTATGAGGAATGTTCTTCTTCTCGGACGGCCCCCGTAGCGGAGGCGCTAACCGGTGGCAAAGCTGGGTTCTCTGATTAGCGACGCAATGCAGTCACGACAGTTGCCGCTGGGTTCGGCAATGTGGCCGCGGGGCTTGCAGATATTTTTCTCTCTTCGCTATTGCGTCGAGTTGGTACGATTCGCTGTCCGTTTCGGTTGTTGGGTGGAGGAGGCTTTCCTCTCGTTATGTCCTGTGGGCTCTCCACTAACCATATTGTGTCTCTCCCACTCGCTGGGTCGTTCCACACCCCCGCTGTTTGCTTAGTTACGTGCGTACATGGAGTACCTATACAGAACCGCCGCTATAGCGCGAATTCCAGCTCCTCGTGCGATTCGTCAGTGCAATGCTGTACATATACACGTGCGATATCTAACGAAACTCTGCCTCATCGTGGTCTTATTGCTACCATGAACTGCGAAATAGCAGTACATACATAGTCAGAAGTGTTTTCCCGTTTAGCACCAACTGAAGCCCATCCCTGATGCCTCGCTGCGCATTTCTTCGTGATAGTGGGGTCGGCGGGGCTGTAGAGTAGTTGCAGGTAACAACCCACTGAGGCGGCCAGAGCCGCCGCAAGGGGGACCGATGGGCAGCAATCGGGGACAGCTCAAAATCAAGTGAACTGGCTGTTCCATTGACCCAGTGCCGCTCCGCAAACCAGGCTACGCATGCCTCCCGCAAGATGTAACCAAATGGCGGTTCTGATTTGGTCTAAAATGCATCTCATGCCTGCATACGGGACAAATCGTCAGATTCGAGTGGATGAAGACTAATGCGCTTGCTCTCACTTGAAGTTGAATCGCTCAGCCCGCGGCCTTTCTATTCTGCTCGCTCTAGGGATAGGTACTAAAACACCTCGTAGGAAAGCATGCCTGGTGTTTCAATACTCTACCATTACCCCGAGTAGCATCCGTGCCTGTGAACACAGCCCCATAAAACAAGGCTCGCAGCAATTCTATTCCTTCCACCGCCACCCTCCTCACTCCACCTCTCCACCCCTCCACCCCTCCACCTCTCCACCTCTCCACCTCTCCACCCCTCCACCCCTCCACCCCTCCACCCCCCGTCCCTATCCCTCTCCGCCTACTCTACCATCCTTCACCACACTTGACAGCAATTCAATCCACCACACCACTTCCCTATCCAGCACAACGCTTCCAGGGCGGCGACGGCTATCGAAGGAGAAGCCTGCGAAGTTCGTGGTGCCGAACGCACCGTGATGTCGATCGAGGTTTCCGAAACCCTGGAGATCCGGCGCAACAAAGCGGCTGTCTCCTTCTCTCGAAATGACCTCGAGCTGAGAGCTGTCACCACCTTGCTCGCTCGTCTCAATACTCTAGATCCCCAAGAGAAATACGATGATGGCCCCTACGACGACATGAAGTTCTTGGAACGGTTTCAGCTTAGACATCTAACTGCCATCTCATCACTTCTCGCTCGTGATGGTGAGATAGTTGCATGCATTCCCAAGAGTACCAGTCGTGGAGTGGAGATCCTCATCACCCCCACCGTATCGGCTTCAGTGTCCTCGGCTTCCGACAATCTTGCGTACCCAAAACTCGCTATCAAGTTGATCTCGAATGAGAAGGAGGCAGCTGCCGTTGGGGTCGAGGGTATTGACGACGTCTGCAACTTCGTCCTCGATAGTTGGAACCTCGGGTTCGAAGAGCATGCCCGGACCGTCGCTAAGCTTCTCAACGACTGCATCCAGATCGGCGCAAAGTCCTCAGGCGCCTGGAAGACTTTATCCTACTACTGTGTCATTCAGAGCTCGCCAAAGCTGGCCAAGTACTGTGATTCGAAGTACCTGGACATCCTCCTCAACGCGCTCCAGGACCGGCGCCTCGAGTCTGAAACAGTCATGGAAATCCCGGCCATGACCTCGAACGACCGCAGCTACATGAAAGTCATGTTGCGTAAACTGCGTTTTGTTGGTTTGCCCAGGTACTCCGTGTTGGAGGGGCTCTTGGCAGACAGTCCGTCCACTTCGTGCCAGGTCACCCCCGTGATGCTAATCGCGATTCGTGGTGTCTTCGGGCGCCTCATGAACGAGATTTGCAAGGCAGCCGGTAAGGTAGCGTCAATGCGTGAAGCTCCGTCCCAGCCTTCGGCAACCGTCTTCAGCAAGTCCGCAAACAAGCTTTGGCATCTGCTTCGCTACTTAGAATACTGGACATCATACAGCAACTTTTTTAGGTGGTTCATCGCCGAGTATCTCGAGAAGGATATCGAGCGTCTTAGCGCTGGCAAAAATCCAGGAAGCGGAGGGCTCGACCGAGAGATCATCAACCTGGAAACCCCTTGTAGAATCATGGGGAAGGGGAACTCTGCTGTCAGCAAGCCGGTCTTGGAGGTTCAGAGGTGGTTGCGCCTGGTCGTCTCCAACATCCACAGCGCTTGCATGTTCTTCAAGTCTCACTCTCTGGGCATGACGGTCGGAACGAACCAGAAGATCAGGTTCAAGCTCCTGCAGATGTCTCCACCTTCGACTAATATCCAGGACTGGAGGGACGTAGTGAGAGATCTGTTCCCGGCCGACGAGGAGCGGAAGCGTGTGGTTGAGTTGCTGGAGGGAAAGGGCTTTACTGCGGATTGGAAGTTCACGGGAGGCGTGCACTGCACCGCGGTTCTGTGGTGTCTCCGCACGCTGGATAGCAGCGATGTGAACTCGGTGTGTATATCTGCTGTTTTTGGTGACCTTTACTGATATCACCGAGACTACCATTATCCCACAATCGATAATCAGCGAGTTCTGCGACTCTCACAATCTGATCGCCCCATCCCGCCAAAGTTGTCCCGTCTGTGCTGCCATTTTCCAACAAGTCAGCCCCGAGACTGCCGTCCCGATTATAGGCACACACTCCACGATCGAGCCTTGTGCCTTTCCGCAGGGCCTTCACGAAGAGGCTAGGTCTAAAGTGTTGAATCACTTCAAGGGTGTTCTTACGACTACCCTTCGGGATCTAGTTGACGATGCTTCCATCCCCATCCCCGAGGAGTCACCAGAAGGCGTCGCCAAGCCTACTCTCGTGGCTGTCGGTACAGATGCCCCCACGCCTGACCTTCGCGAAGTTGGTAGAGATGCCCCCACGTCTAGCCTTCAGGATGCTGGCAAAGACGTCGACAGCACCGAGGCGAAGGTGGTGGAAGATGAATGACCAATGGTACCGGTAAATATGTGAATCCTCTACTTTCCTTGGGTATTTTTTTTATAGGAAATTTCTAGTTAATAGGTTTCTCTCAATGATACTGGTAGCATTCTCTTTACGTTTCACTTGGCGTCGGTGTATTATTTTCGTTGCTTCCTTTCTACGTAGATACTGTATTGCTCGATCGGAGGGAGAATTGAGGTCGTGTTATGTACTGCTGTAAGCAGTTGCAGGCGAATGAATGGAGCATGCCTGCAGGCGTGCATACATATGCTCCACAAAGGGCGCCAGCCGCTCGTACGTACAGATTGCAGATTCATCGAACCAGTCACTGGCATTCCGTCGCCACCTGGGTACGTACCTGTCCGAGTGCTCGTTGGTGCGATGAACTAACACTTCCCAAAGGAGAGATCTAAGCCCAAGAACGCGGGGGCGACTACATATGCTTAAGTACTCCAGGTATCTATCTAGGCCAGCGAGCTTGTCGACCACATACACCATATAAGATATCTAGCTTGCGCACCGGGGCCACCTGGAGAGTTGTGTCCGATACACATCCCGACCGCTCGCCTTCCATTTTCCGGACTCGACGTTTCGCGCGGCAAAAGATGACGATCCTAGAGCCCCCCACCTTGCCCAAGCCGGCGGATATCAAGATGATCGTCTCGGATGTCGACGGTCAGAGCCATCCAGATCGATCGCCTTGGGCGTGAGCCTTCTGACACGTTTCCAGGCACGCTCCTCGACTCCCGCCACACGCTCCCGACCACGTCGCCCACCTACCGAGTCCTGCGCCGCATCCGCGCCGAGCACCCGCACCTCCCGATCGTGATCAGCACGGGCAAGCAGCACCGGTCGACGGCGGGCCTGCGCGAACAGCTGCGGCTCGATGGCGTGTTCCCGAGCTGCCACCTCAACGGCAACGTGCTGTACGACGCGGCCGGCAACGTGGTCGCCGCGAGCGGGCTCGACGTCCCCGTCGTGCTCCGGGTGCTCGAGGAGATGCGGGCGACGGGGACCAGCACGTTCGTCTACGACCACACCACCGTCTACCAGCTAGGCTACGCGCCGGACGAGTGGGGGCACGGCGAGAGCGGCGGCGGGGGTTGCCGCTGGGCTGAGACCCTGCGCGGCTACGGCGAGGACGTCGTCTGTATCCCCCCCGCCGAGGTCGAGAGTGCGCTCGGAAGGATCGCGCGCGGAGAGTTGACGGTCGTCAAGATGGCCATCTGCCACGACGCCAGTGTGGTCGACGGTGCGTATCCCCCCCTTCGTATCCCCGTCGCTGACATCTCCCAAGCCCTTAAGCAACACCTCATCGACACCTTCCCCGCGACCGCGTTCGCTCCCACGCAGGCACTGCCGTTCTGCTGCGAGCTGATCCCGGCGAAGTACAACAAGGGCACCGCGCTGCTGCAGTGCTTGCAGCACATGAATTCGCGAGGCCACGACATCAAGCTGGAGAACGTCATCGCCTTCGGAGACGGCGAGAACGACATCAGCATGTTCGCGCTCGCGGGCATGAGTGTCGCCATGGGGAATGCGATGGACGCCGCGAGACACGCGGCCAAGTACGTCACCGGAAGCAACGACGACGGCGGCGTCGGACTGTTCTTGGAGAGGGTTATTTGGGGCTGAGGGATCGCGACGGACTGCGGAGCGACATAGATGTGTGTAATAGAAGCGGACGTGGAGCACATATCTAGCCGTCTGCGACACGCTTGTTGGAGGGCGGGATCCTGGAAGTCTATATCCGCCGTTGTTTCGCCAGGCTTCTGGACGTGTCTTCTCCGACTCGCCGATCGCCATTCTGCCTACCTACTTTACCCATGTCCAAGTCCGACGCGACGCGAGGCCTGCATCGTAATGTGCGGGTAAGACTGGAGACATCCAGGAGTGAAACATGGGCAGCGTGAGGAAAGCCGTTGGCCACGGTGAGTGGGTCAGCGGCGGGGATGCCGTTTACGATAGATGGCAACGGCCTGACCGTCCGCCTTTGTATTTCTTCCCAATCCGTTACGAATTGCGCGCGGCCTGTGTCCTTGGTACCTGTACGACGCAAACGCACAATGGAATTGCAGGAGTTGTGTGTAGATACGCGCGCGGCGCCGTCTGTGGTGCAACTCGACGGACAGGACAGGACGGGGACGGGACAGGACGCAGGCACCGGGCGGCGACAGAACAACGGTACTCTCCACGACGAGCCGAAAGTTCGTATACATCACGGTATCACCTTTGTCACGTCGCATCACATCGACATCGACCATCCTAGGTTCCTACAAGTCACTGCCAAGAAAACACAGATCTGGAGAGCGGAAAGCGATCTTTCAATTCCTCTATGGAGTGCACGTATGCAGGTAGGGGTATGAGCAGCGCCGTCGGCCATACAGAGCGGAGGACATATCCGGTGTGTAGATATCCGCGGCACACGATGACAATAACCCTTTTCCACATACAGACACAAAAGTCAGCGATAACTCTCACCCAACTTTGCAGGTGCAAGAGAGCATGATGTTCAAGAAGAAAGAAAAAAAGTGGAGGAGAGAGTATTGGTATCAGAAGAGTTTATAAGGTAGCGGTGGTTTTTCATCACCGTCGCGAACCCGCAGAATGCGAGAGCGCGACTAAAGCCAAATGCCTGCAAATCATCATCGAGTTGGAGGGGGTGGGTACGTGGGGGGGGAATGTTGCTTTTTTTTTTTGTGTGTGTGTGTGTGTGTGTGTGTGTGTTTCGGGAGGGGAAGGGGGGCAAGGAATTCATACCTATTGTTTTTTTGTTTCCGCTGTTATTGTTGGATGAGAAGTGATGGGGATGAGATGGGGGGAACGGATGGAGGAGGGAGTGGGGTGGGTTTTGTGAGGGTTGTCGGCGAAAAAAAAAGTTTTTTCTTCGGGAATGGCTTGGCGGCCGGCTGGGTTGGAGAAGGCACGTGATGTTTTGATCGCCGGTTGGCGGGGCGACGGGCTAATATGGCGGCGAAACGGACGCACCTCCGCAAGAGTACATGGGCACGTAGATTGTGCGTAGGGCGTCGGGGATGGGACTGGCCTCGCGGCGGAGATGCGCCGGGGCGATCAGGAGGATGGGAATGTTCCCCCCTGCCCCGTGCTGTGTGTGCAGTATGCATCGCAGCCGGGACGGGTGGCCCGTTTGGAACTCGGCCGGATCCCCTCAGCGGTCGAGGCAGGACGAGATGAGTGGCGGCAGTGGCGGCAGTGGCGGCATCCGGCATCTCTGCACTCTATCTATCGCCGCATTCCTCCCACGACGTCACACGCCCCCCTCCCTCCCTCCCTCCCTTCCTTCCGCTTCCCTGCCCCCGGCCGTCCGATCTTTCCGAGCTTCGCTCAAACCGAGTCGGCCGGGGCGGCGGCGGGAACTAAGGCAGAGAGCGTCGCCGGGATGGGATGGGGTGCATCGGGTCTGTGCGCCGGTCACGCCACACGCACGACCTCGCACGGATTGGCCGGTTGGCGTCTGCAGCTTCATCACGATCAACGGTTTCCTCGCGCGGATGTTGGCGCGACGGGAACTCGGAACTGCGGGGGCCGCGGGTCGGTGGTGCTATATATTGGGTTTGGCGGCTGCGGATGGCAGCACCGCCCCCGCACGACGGAGCTCGACGTGGGGATGGCCGGCAGCCGGCGCTGGAGCAGATGGAGATGGGCGCCGGGTGATGGATGATGACGACGCGGCGCACCGCAATCACCGGGGGCCCGCAGATCCGACGAGCTTCCCTGGTGGCGATCGCTCTCGAACGGGCGCCGTCGCGTCCCGAGATTGCGAACGGCGCTCGCGCTGAAGCCGGCGCCACGGCCGGCACCTCGCTCGCGCCGGAAGCTGCGCTCGTGCTTCCGTCGACGGCCCCGCCAGCCAACGTCCGGCATGCGCACTCGCCGCCGCATGCGGTCAAGCGCGGTCCAGCATGTCTGCAGCACCGCAGCTGCTCTGTCGCTCCACGACTCCTCAGACCGCTCCGCGAATCCTCAGACCGCTCCGGCGGGCGGCATCGCGGCCGAATTCGCGCTGCGGGCTGTCCGGTCCTCCCTGCGTGCGCTGCGTTGCATGCGGGTGGCAAGGAAGCCATTCGCGTGAGACGAGGGGCCTCTCCGGACTTGTCCGCATCGGCGTGTTTCGTGTCACGGCGACCGGCCTCGCCAATAGTTAACAGCAGCCGCTCCCCCCTTCCCCGATCCACCCCAAAGATCTGCCCCCAACCACTCGCCAACGCCGAACCCGCCGCTCCATCGTCGTCCTTTCGTTCTTCATTCAACTCCAATCGACTCTGTCCTGGCCTCCGCTGAGATTCACCACCCGCAACCCCCCCCGCCCCCGCAGATGTGCTGAGCGTGACGGGCGCATTCTCCAGGCTCCCTTTGTTTGGTTTCGCGGAAAGCGTGCGAGAGAACACTGGACGAGGGGATTTTTGTTTTTCGCGACCCGGCGTCCCTGCTACTCGCTCTCCGCCCTCTGCAGCCGCAATACCAATCCGCTCCCAACACAACACCGTCCATAACGCCAAAATCGACCGGAATCCCACCTACCAACAGACAATCCCTTCCATCCTCCCTCCCTCCCCTCTTCCTCCCGAGCCACTGCCACAACCATCAATCCTGCAACAACCACACACACCTCTCGCCGCCCTTCATCCATACAACACCCCATACACTCGCATCATCCTCGCGCTCTCTCTCTCCCCTTGACACGACGACACGATCTAAATAAAATACACCCAGATAGTTTGGACAGCGAACGTCTCCTGCATGTTCCCTCCAGTGAGCCAATTCCAATCAATATAGCCTCCCACGCATCCGAAATACTTCTCGAACGAAGAGAAAAAAAAAAAAAAAAAAAAAAGAAGAGAGGACGAACTAAGTACTCTCTCCCCCCTCTCCTGCTGCCCCGTCTCGATCGCTATCTGACGCGCCACGATTTCTATTTTTCTTCTCCCCCCCGTCTTGACATCTTCCGTCTCTCCTACTTCTTTTAACTTCCTTCATCCTCGTCATCGGCGACGCATTCGGGCTCGTGCGCATTGCTGGGTTTTTTAACGACGAAACGAAAAAGACTCCCATCGGAAAATCCTCAAATAACGAATCTCTTCTTCTCGCTGCTGTACTATTACAACGAAGACCCACGAATTTGAAACGACTCTCAGCTTAATCTTACATCCTCCAGTCCCGCCCACCCTATCCCATCTTCGATTGTGCATACCCTACCGCATTGGCTACAGCCGCCCTTCTCTAATCGCCAGCTCACACGTCGCCCAGCGCTGTGCCGGATCGCTGCGAGAATCGCCCGTTCCACCCACGCACCACCTGCCCACCCCACCCCGACCTCCCACAAAATCCAACAGCAACCACGACATACTCTAGCGATCTGGACAGCATGGCAAGCCGCTTGGATATAGCGGCGCAGGCGCTCCACCGTCGTGCCGACGCGGTCGAATGTTGGGACGATGATCCAGATTTCGCCGAACTAGACCAGATCCAGCATCCCCCGGCCACTGCTACGACACCCACGACAACGACGGCGCCGGTGCGCGCAGGTACAGATTACTCTCGGCGTGAGCCTTCCTCCGCTGTCTCGAGCCGGAGATCAACCATCACATCAGCCTACGATCTTGACGCTCTCGAGGAGGCCGACCGCGAACACCAAATCCCTTTCGACGGTTCGCCCGCTGCCGCCATCAAGTCTGCTCAGTCTGCCGGAATCCCGATCCCCGAAAACGTTCCCTTTTCGGCCCTTGTCGGCGGCACCATCAAACGATTAGGCCCCAGCACCAGGGCTAGGAAAGTCACGATGCACGACGACTGGGGCGAGGATCTGGAGTTTCCCTCCGTCGGAAACGCCTTCACCGTCAAGACGAAGGAATTCCCGCAGTCGCTGCATCACATGCCGAGCAAAGGCAAGGGTATCCGGAATATCTCGCCATCAAGAGTGAATCTCTTGCCTGTGACGCATGCGAGCGAACAGCTCAACAGGTTTCGAGACATGCCCGAGGACGAGATGTTTTTCGGTGAGTGCGACGAGCTCCCGTCACTCAAAGTCTTCGTGGCAGGGAGAGCCGCGGCGCAGGGAAGAGGATCGAACGTAGCGCTGCCGACACCGCCACTGTCGGAATCTGCATTCAGGCCTTCGCCTACGTTTGCGGACGACGATTTCGACGCCGATTTCGAGTTCCCTGCCGATGCACCGTTACAGCTCGGAGGCTTGAGAGAGATGGAAAGATCCCGACCGACAGATTTCCACACGGTAGATATGGGTTTCGAGGATTGGGGGGATGGGGACAGTGGATTGGGCTCCAGTTATGCGGGGACTCGGGGTGGCGCCGATCACGGAGCGCATTCGGTGGTTTCGCCCAGCGTCTCGGCTATGACCATGGGGAGCGAAGATGACATGCCATTCGAGGGCCTGGTATTGCCTGGCGGTGTGCTTCCTGATTTCCACAGGGTTCTCGAAAGGCGCCGACGGGCCGCCGCCGCGGAAGCAGCGGACTATGCTCCAGCTCCGATAAACCAACAATTCCATGCGCAGAAGGATTTCGACGACCCGGCAAGCGAGGAGGAGTTTTTCGAAGGGATCGAGATTGGCGATGTCTTCGATAGCAAGAAGCTATCGCTAAACGGCAATGTGAGACGGAAACAACAGCCAAGGAAGCCGAGCCCTATCAGGCGAACTGCTATGAGTCTGACTTTTACAACGAACAAGCCTCTTACCCCCCAGCCATCCGCCGGAAGACTCAACAGGCTCACGCAAGGCCATCCCGCGCTGCTGCCGTCCGCGCCTCTGGAACCTGTCGCCGAGCGGGAGAACCAGCCAAGTACAGTCAAGCGGATTCCTCGCAACCGGTGGGGAAGCGCGGATTACAGGTGGAATGGCGGCGAGCAGATACCCCCGCCGCCGCCGATACCCAGAACAGACAGGACGAGAACCCTGGCGACGGATGGACGGAGAAACTTGGCGGCAAAGTCCACGCGAAATCTGCGCGGCGAGAATGCCCCGCCGCCAACCACTACTCACGCCCAGTTGCTGAGAGCGAAACGCTCCATGCCTAACATACAGGATAGCCCCAACTCGCAGAAGGGCTCACGGCCGCAGAGCCGCGCATCGAACGGCCGGCCCCCCAGTCGTAGCTCTAGCGGCCGGCCCCCCAGCAGCGGCAACACCTCGACGAGACCGACCAGTACCGGCGCTCGGCCGTCCAGCAGCGGAACCCGGCCGCCACCCCCCACGAGCACGGGTGCTGCTCGGCCTACGAACAATGCTTCCCGACCGACGAGCACTGGTGCACGAACTCTCAACCCTAGCGCACGACCGCCATCACGGACCAGTAATGGGCGTCCCCCAAGCAGGAACGATCGCGCCAAAGCTGCCAATGCTCCTGCGGTCAGACATCCTGCGCCGTTCATGTGCGGGGGCGGTATGGCCAAGACTAGCCACCATGTCGCTGTGAAGACGTCGAACAAGTGTCTTGATAACCGCGGGGAGGGCAGCATTACCGATCGACGACCCAATTCTCGCCTGCAGAACCGCAACACTCCTCGTCACTCACCTAGCTCCTCAGGGGCTAGTAATGCAACCGCGAAAAGGATAACACCCACGATCGCGCCGGAGCAACTACGGCGGGAGGCAGCGAATATCGGAACACTCACCCAGCCGACGAGAAAACGTAATTTTGGGGACGGAACCGAGCTCGAGATCTTCGACGATTTACCTACCAATGCAAAGGTCGAGAATTCGTTCACCAAGACCCCTGCCGCGAGAGGAGTGTTGAAGCCCCGGCCAAAGAGCATGCCAAACCGCGAGACCGAGAGTCCAAGGAAGAAGAAACAGCAACACGAGATCACTCCTCGGCAGGACGATGTTCCTCGGTTCGCACGGGACACCACGGGTATGTTTTTCTCGGACCCCCTCCCATCGTTACGTGTAACCACCGCTGACACTTTATCAGCGTCGAGAAAAGCTCGAGAAATCACCCAGCAGAGACTCGGCATGGGCACACCCATACCACAGTCGCCGATTGCTGACCGTTGGCGATCGAAGATTGCGGCGCGAAGCCAGGCGACGCCTCGCGCTCTTCCCAAGAAGACGTCGCAACACAAGCCCCATCTCATCAAGCCGATGGGCAATATCACCACTCTTCCCAAAGGTTCGTTTTCCACCTTCTATTCCACGGGTTATCACTCGGCAAATTTCCGTACACTCTATTCGAGATCACGGCTGACGTCACGTCGCGTCCGAAACAGAGAACGCTGCCAACGGGATGGTATACAATGAAAACACGTTTCGGTGGGACGGAAACGACAAGGATCTCCGGGCGTTCGAACTGCCCGAGAACCGTACGCCCCCTCGTCCTGCATTGATCACCAAAGTCAATCAGTCCGGTAGCAAGATGGGGATTCAAGTTGTCGGAGGCATGGTCTTCGATCCCAGTCGCATGTGCTGGCTGAAAGTGGACGAAGATCCGGATGATGAGGATGATCCTTTCGAGGGACTGGACGACTTGCCCGAGGACATCATGTCTTTGGACGGTCAATCGGTTGCCGGCGCCCAGACGACCAGTAATTCGGTAGTCATGAGCGGCGTCGGGGGCGCCTTTGGTGGAGCGGCCAGGATCAGCGGCGGCTTCGGTGAGTTTGTCGTCGGGGAGGAGTTCGACGTGGGGCCGGAGTTTGTGCGCCGGCAACGCGAGGAAGAGGACAGGTGGAGGAAGACGACGGACGGTTGGATCCACCCTTCGGCCGACCTCGCGAAGAGAGAGAACCGCTGCTATTGGCGGGAACTGCTGGGCGAGACCCGGTAGCAGCGTCGATGATGGGACCGCTCGATATGAGACGGGGATGTGTGTCTCTTGTGGAACGTTTCCTTGATTATCGGGTGTTTCGGATGCGAACGCCATAATACATAGGATATACGGATCGGTCGCAACACGGGAGCCCGGGACTGGCATTCATCGGCAGCGCTCATACTGCTCTGTTTGGTTTCTATTACCGCACTTTATATATATTTTTATTTTTATTTTGCTTGCCGGGTGGATCGGATCCGGATGTCTTTCTTTTGTTTTCGCCTGCCCGTTCTACGCTCTCCCTCCTTTTTGCTTTGTTCGTCGTTGCCGGTGTTGGCTGTAATTGTATACTATTGACTGATACCCGTCCCCCGACCTCTCCTATCTATTCTCTTCTCGTTCATACCTTCCACCTCTACGGGACCCTGGTTTCCTTACTATATCTGTTACTCCTTCGCTCCCTACTCTATTTCACCTACTATATCTGACACTTCGCCGCCCTAGGGTCTGGCGCACACCGGGAGCGCGGATCTACTGCATTTCCTTTGTTTTTTTCCATTCCATCGGGTTTTTTGGGTTTTTTTAGGGCTGGGTTGCGCAACATGAGGGGGGGCTGGACGTTTTACTGGAGGGCGTTTTTTTTTCCTCTTTTGATATCGTTTTAGGGGAGTTTTCGTGTTGTTCCGAGACGTTGCGGGCGGGTTAGGGATGCGCTGTGGTGGTGCTGTTTTCCGTTGGGATTTGGGTTTGGTTTTTTGGTCCTGTTTTGGGTTTTGGTTTCGGCCGGTTGGACGGCATGGACACGGTTTGGTATGTAAGTAAGTAAGTAATGACTGGCGGCGATTTGTGGGACCAGGATGAGGGGAGGGAGGGTGGGGAAGGAGGTGGGAGTGGATAATCATCTGTGCTCAGCGGCAGGCGCCAAGTGCACGTTGTGGGCCACCTCTGAACTTTTGTATGTTTTTTTTGTTTTTTGCAGCACTAGATGGAATCTACTCTAGCGGAGATGATGTGATCGATGCACAATGCGAACGTTTTAGCCTCAGGCTTCAAGGCGGAGCGTGGATATCTACGAAGGTTTTTTTTCTTTTTCTTTTCTTTCTTTGTTGGACGGAAGAGAGCGCGCCGGGGTGCATGAGGGAAAGAGCTTCTCGTCGACGAGTGCGCAGTATGGTACTCTGTGTATGGAGTACGTAAGATACGGGAGCCCCTGTTGTATGTAATCGGCGGAGTTTTCTTTTTTTTTTCTTTTTTTTTTTTCTCTCTTTCCTTCTTCTTCACTGCGGTCGTCCGTGTCTGGACTGCGTTTCCGAAAGAAGCAGTGTACTCCGCAGCACGTACATACCCAGAGTACATACCTCATACCTTTGTACGTGCGCGGCGGCAGGCGCGGAGCCGGGACGGCGGGAGTGAGAAGTCGTGGATCCGCCGGCCCGGTGGGAGGGGGGGGGGGTATGAATGATGTATGTATGATACTAATATCTATCTACCGTAGTTAGGTAGTTAGGTAAGCACTGCTCACGCCACGTCACTCGCAGTAGCACGGGGCAAGTCTTTTGTGTTTGCGA
>Ga0307508_10000458_pt1 | contig 49077 bp, 38 predicted proteins | sample 9_EM_MG_FD_203089 | JGI IMG/M metagenome (GOLD analysis project Ga0307508, IMG submission 203089) | Populus trichocarpa ectomycorrhiza microbial communities from riparian zone in the Pacific Northwest, United States - 9_EM | ecosystem: Host-associated > Plants > Roots > Unclassified | place... | reverse complement strand
ATAATTGTAGCAGAAGCAGACGATCAAGGTGCCCCATACCATCGGGCTGGCCATGATCGCACCAAAAGACAAAGAGGTCGCTTTGACTTCCGCGCGGCTCTCTATTGTGGTCGGCGCGTCTTTCCTGACCAGCAACAGCCAGGGCACGAGCCAGATCAGACCGATGATGCCGGTCGCAAAGAACATCAGCTGCCAGTTATAAGCAACGATGAGCCACGCCGCGATCGGCGCGCCGAGCGCGGGGCCAGCTTTTGACCCCAGCATATAGAGACCAACCGCGGTCCCGCTCCGCTCCTCACGGAAATTGTCGCGGATCCAGCGATAGCTTGCCGGCACGACCACGGCTTCAGCGGCGCCGACGATCAGCCGCATGACGATCAGGCCCGCCAGCGCCGTCATCATGCCGGTCAATGCCGAGGCAACACACCATAGGACGAAGGAGATGGCGTAGGGTATTTTCACGCCATAGCGATCGACCACCCAACCCATCGGTATCTGGACGATCGCATAGGACCAGAAGAACGCCGAATTGACCCAGCCGCGGCCGACGTCCGACAAATGGAAATGCGCCTTGAAGGATGGCGCCGCGATCGCCGAGGACATGCTTGTTCGATCGACAAAGGCGATCATCGCTCCCACCGCCAACAGTGCCAGGATACCCCAACGCCTTGCCGGGCTGTAAGAAAGGGCAGCGTCCGGGACCGGCGCCTTGACTTGAGGGTTAGCGGGCCTGCCCATCGCACTCTCTCCTTCGGGATCCGCTCGCCTATGGATTGCTTGTAACGGGCTGGCTCCTGCACGAAAGAATTGCCCTCTTCGCGCGCCGTGCACAGGACGGTTCTGCCGCAGCGGCGATAACTTTCCCTCTCGCTAACGGCCGCCGCCTGCGCCGATGCGTTCGCGCGTAGCCCGGACGGCTGGCAGCGCAGATCTTATCGGCCAGACAGCATTTTCAACTGGGCGGCCTGCGTGGTCCGCGCTGTTCCAGCGGACGACAACGACAATATGGGCAGGATCGCCAAAACGATCCATCCGGGAGAGAGAGAATGACGTCACGGAGCACGAAGTACGCCGCGTCGCCCACGGGTCTCCTGCAATGACCGGCATATCGGGCGCTGGCCTTGTCGCAATGCTCGATGCGCTGGACGGTCTCAAAGCTGAGATCTCCGTTCTGATGAGGCGTGAGGACGGTGATTTCCGCCTTCAGATCATTCAGTTGCGCCGAAAGATTTCACAGCAAACCGCCGAGGTGGGTGCCGCAGGGGAGCAGGTGTTCGCCGGGTCCGCCGAACTTGCCACGTTTCGTGTCAAATTTTCAAAGCTGCGCGCGGCGACCGCGGCGCATCAGGCGAAGTGGCCGGCAGTTCTGCTCGGAGAGCGTCGGAAGGAATTTCTCGCGTCGGTCGATCCGATGCGGACCGCAGGTGCTGAATTTTCAAGCTGGGTGCGCGAAGCCCTCCGACACCATCGTTGAGGAGAGGGGCCGACCTTCGGTCACCGCCCAGCCAATGCCGGCACATTTTTGGTCTTGTCGCTCCGGTCACTTTTCGCGCGTGACGCTTCTGCCGCTGAGCTCCGCACCGGCGGCGCGGTCGAAGCGCAGGTTCGCGAAGACGGCGGTCAGGGAGACTGCCACGACCGTCCAGATCGCGACCGTGAAATCGCTGAACTGTGGCTGTCGGTGTCCTTGAGCGGCCATCGCCATGCTGAGTGCGCTCGCGGCGATGCAAACGCCCAGTGAAAGCGCGAGCTGCTGAAAGGTCGCGTAGAAGCTGGTTGCGGCACTGAGGCGCGGCTGCTCGATCTCGTCATAGGCGATCGCATTGTACGCCGTGAACTGCAGCGATGTGAGGAAGCCGCACACCAGCAGCACGAGCGAGATGGCCGCCCACGGCCAGGCCGGCCGGAACAATCCGGTCAGCGCATAGGTCAAGGGTGCCAGCACGCCGATCGCGGTAAGGCTGGTGCGGAAGCCGAAACGGTGCAGTATCGGCCTTGCGGCGCTCTTCATCGCAAACGCGCCGATCGCCGTCGCGACGGTAACCGCGCCGCTCGCCGCGGCACTCAAACCGAAAGCGAGCTGCATCAGCATCGGCAGCAGAAAGGGCTGTGCGCCCTGTGTGATCCGGATCAGCGTGCCGCCGATGACCGACAGGCGAAAGGTGGGAATCCGCATAAGCTGCAGATCCAGGATCGGACGCGTCGCCGATCTCGCGTGCACGACATATCCCACCGCACCGGCGAGGCCCGTGGCGAGGAGTGGGATAGCGACCACGGCGTGCCCCGCCCGGCTGGACAGCTGCAGCCCGAACATGGTCGCGCCGAGCGCCACGCCCGAGAGCAGGAAGCCACGCCAGTCGAAAGGCGGCGCGTCGGTGGAGCGGATGTCCTCGATGAACTTGTGTACGAGGACGATCCCCAGCGCCCCCATCGGCACGTTGATCCAGAAAATCCATCGCCAGTCGAGATAGGTGACGATGAGCCCGCCCACCGGCGGTCCGAGGATCGGTCCGATCATGGCGGGCATCGCTAGCCAGGACATGGCCGAGACCAGGTCGCGCTTGGCGACGGTGCGCAGCAGGACCAGTCGGCCGACCGGCACCATCATCGCTCCGCCCATCCCCTGGACGAAGCGCGCGATCACCAGGGTGGTGAGATCGACCGACAGCCCGCAGGCGATCGACCCGGCGACGAACAGCGCGATCGCGGCCTGAAAGATGCGGCGCGCGCCATATCGGTCGGCCGTCGTCCCCGAGGCGGGGATGAAGATCGCGAGCGCCAGGAGGTACGAGGTCAGCGCAAGCCCGATCTCCGCCGGCGGAATGGCGAAATCGCGCGCCATGGTAGGCAAGGCAGTGGCGAGCACGGTCGCATCGAGATTTTGCATGAACAGAGCACAGGCGATGATGAGTGCCGTGGTCCGATAGCCGCGACCGTGATGGCCGGCGGATGCATCGACCTGCAATCGATCACTGGCGGGGGCGATTCCGTCGCTGCTTTCGCCGATGATGGCGGCGGATTGGCGGTCCACCTGCGCGCCCTTTGTTCGACGGGTCGGCCGGCCGGCCCCGGGTCCTGGCGTCGGCACGTCAGCGCCCTGACTTCAGCACACCATCGAACAGCGGAAGCAAACTGCGCCAGTGATGCTCGGCTTCGGCCGGGTCGTGCGCCGGCAAATCGCGCGGTACCCAGCCGTGCCGGGCTGGGTATGTCTCGACGTGATGGTCGACCCCTGCGTCGGTCAGCGCCTGCTCGAGCCGGGCCTTCATTGCGTCGGTGAAATTCCCGTCCTCGATCGCGCCGGCGACATAGACCTTCGCGCGCATGCGCGGCGCGAGCAGGTGCGGACTGGACGGCGCGTCATTGGCAAGCCCGCCACCATGGTAGGAGGCGGCCACCGCGATCCGCTCCGGGAACGTGCCGGCGGCGATCAAGGCCAGGCGTCCGCCCATGCAATAACCGACCACGCCGATCTTGCCGCGCGAGACCTCGGGCACGCCGTCAAGGGCCTCCAGCAGGGCACCAGTATCCGCCATCACGCCCTTTGGCTTCGCGCTTTCCATATATCGTTCGCGATGGGCAGCCTTTAGATTGGGATCCGACCATATGATGCGAGGGTCGACGGGCGGGTAGGGGCCGGCGCGATAGAACAGGTCGGGAAGCGCCACGGCATAGCCGGCCCCGGCGAGGCGGGCCGCGATCTCCTGGATTGCCGGACGGATGCCGGGTCCATCCATATAGAGGATCGCACCAGGCCATGGATCCTTTCCCGTTGGAAAGTGGAGATGGACCGGACAGATGCCGTCGGATGTCCTGACCTGAAGAGTTCGCATCATCGTATCGGCCATCGTTCGCGCCCTCGCCTTTGACTGCGAGCTAACAAACGGAGTGGCCTGGCCCGCATTGGTTCTGGCGCCCGGTTGATAGGTTATGAAGCGATCGAGGCAACCGCGACGGGCCGCTTTGTGCGGGGCTGCCGCTACGTCTCCTGAAACGTGTCAGCTGGCCCGGCGCAACAGATTCTGGCCGGGCGGCGTCGCGACATGGGCGCGCACGAGATCGATGAAGTCGGTGTGCAGCCGGGTCGGCAGCCAGTTCGCGCGCATCGTGATGCCGATCGACGGAACCGGCATGATCGGTCCGAACGACAGCGCGCGAAGACGGCCATCGGCATATTGCAGCTCATAGGTGGTCATGAGCGTGAGCCGGTCGCTGCGTTCGAGAAGCTGGCGGATAACCGGCGTCGAACAGGTTGCGATCTGCGCCTGTGGTCCGTCGCGCCCGGCAAAGAGCCGCTCGAAACACCGGCGCCTGCTCGATCCGGTTTCGCCGATCACCCAATCGCAGCCGACCAGGTCATCGACCGTCACTCGCCCCTTGGCGGTCAGCGGATGGCCGCGACGCACCACGACTGAATAGGGCGTCCTCGCCAGTGCTTCGCTGGCCAGTTCTTCAGTATCGGTTTCCGGTAGCAACCCGACGATGAGGTCGACGTCGCCGCTGTGCAGGCTCTTCGTCATGGCCGCGGCATTATCGCTCATGATCCTGATGTCGGCCTGCGGGTGCATGCGAAGGAAATCGTCGAGCACCGACGCCAGAAGGACGCTGCCTCCAAAGGGCATGGCGCCGATCACGATCTGCCGGCTGGTGCCGCCGCGCGCGGCTTGCAGCTCTTCGATGCCCCATTCGATTTCCTGGAGCGCAAGCTTCATCCGGCGACCGAAGCGCGCGCCGGGCGGGCTGACCAGCATGCCGGCGGCCGTGCGATAGAAGAGCGAGACGCGCAAATTGCCCTCGAGGTCACGGGCGGCGCGCTGCAGCGAGGCACAGGAAATCCCGAGCGCCTCCGCCGCGGCCTCGAACGAGCCGTGCTCGACCGTGCTGGTCAAGGTACGGATCTGCGAACGGGTCAGGCGGTTGACGATCGGACGGGCTGAAACGGCCGAGCCCGCGCCGCCGCTCTCGACGATCGCCTGCTCGATCTGCTCGAAGAAGCGCTGGACGCGGCTGTGGAAGATCTGGCCGAGTTCATTGAGATAGCTGCCGCTGGCGCGTCTATCGACCAGTTCGGCGCCGATCTGCTCCTCGAGCTTGGCGAGCGCCTGAGTCACCGCAGGTTGCGACAGGCTGCACTCTTCCGATGCGCGTCGCACACTCTTCAGGTCACCGATCGCCTGGAACAGCCTGAGCTGCCGCAGGCTCAGGCCCGCAGCACAGGCTTCACTGGCTTTTGTTGTCATTCTTATACCCTCTCAGACTCTCCGATATCGCGGAACTTATAAGGGAACAATCGCCCGAGGGCTCGACTTGGAGGCGCGCATCGCTCGTTGCCGGCGACTCAATGGTGGCCAAGCGCGTTGCCATGGTATCATTAAACGGCTGAATTATATATATTTTATTATAATTTGTGAATGGGAGGCATCGCTCGCGACGTCGCGACATGGAACCGCCTGGCCAACGCACATCCTATCGCGGAGGCGGCAAAACTTATAACCATGAGAGGGGCAAATCAATCATGCCGCGGTGGCAAAGCCTATCACTTCCCGCCCGCGATACCCGGCCGGGCCTATAAGTTCTGCGTCGGGTGCGGTTCGAACGTCCCGGGTCCGCGTTGACACCGGGCGGGCGCCGCCGCTTCCTCATTCGCGTACGCAAGCGCCACACAATGTGGGTGCAGCGATGATGTGATCGAAGGAGAGTGGCGTGGGCGACAAGGTTCATCTGAAGATAGCGGTGGCCGAACACCCGCACACCTCGGCCATCCGCGACGGCTCGATCCCGATCGAAGGCGTCGAGGCCGAATTCGTCACGGTCAAGCCGCAGATCGGCGCCTTCCGGCGCATGGTGCGCGATGTCGAATTCGATGTCTGCGAGATCGCGCCGACCACCTATATCATCGCCCGCGCTTACGGCCGTCCGTTCAAGGCGCTGCCGATTTTCGTCGTGCGCCGTTTCCATCATTCGGGACTGCTCGTGCGCCCCGACGCCGGCATCAACCAACCCAGGGACCTCGAAGGCAAGAATGTGGGCGTACGCGCCTATTCGGTGACCACCGGCGCATGGACCCGGCAGGTGCTGATCGACGAATTCGGGGTCGACAACGACAAGATCACCTGGTGGGTCGATGACGAGGAGCATGTCCAGCAGCTTCAGCTGCCGCCGAACGTCAAGCATGTCCCTGAAGGCAGCTCGCTGGCCGAGATGATGGAGAAGGGGGAGATCGTCGCCGGATTTGCCGCCGCGGCGGGCATCGGCCGGACCGGCGCGCCGACCGGTGGCTGGAAGGAAGTCGAGGCGGACTATCCCGACCTCTTCCCCAATGCCGAGCAACTCGAGGCCGATTATTACCGCCGCACCGGCATCTATCCGATGCACGGCACGATCGTGGTCAAGGATTCGGTACTCGCCGAGCACCCCTGGGTCGCGAAGTCGATCTATGACGCATTCAGCCGCGCGAAGGACGAATGGCTCGTCCGGCTCAACGCTGGGGAGGCTACGACGCCGGGCGACCTCAAATACAAGAAGCTTCAGGCCGTGGTCGGCCCCGACCCGCTGCCTTATGGTATCGAGGAGAACCGTGCGACGATCGAAGCGCTGGAGAAGACCGCGTTCGACCAGAAGCTCACGCCGCGCCGCATGTCGATGGACGAGTTGTTCGTCGATCCGGCCAGGGTTGCCGAGCGCGTCTGACGCAGTGCCATTCGACGGATATTGGAAACACACATGATCATTGATTGCCACGGTCACTTCACCACTGTGCCCAAGTCGTTCCGCGACTGGCGCGCAAAGCAGGTCGAGTTCGCCGACGATCCCGCCAACGCACCCAGACCAAGCGAAGGCGCGATCCTCACTGACGACCAGATTCGCGAGGGAATCGAGGGCGGCCAGCTCAAGCTTCAACAGGAGCGCGGAAGCGACGTGACCTTGTTCTCGCCGATCGCCGGACTGATGTCGCACCACCTTGGCAATGAGCGCACCAGCCTGGAATGGGCGACGGTGTCGAACGACAACGTCAAGCGCGTGACCGAGCTGTATCCGGACAATTTCGTGCCGGTCTGCCAATTGCCGCAATCGCCCGGGGCGCCACCCGCCAACAGTGTTCCCGAGCTGCGCCGTTGCGTCGAGCAAATGGGTTTTGTCGGGTGCAATGTGAATCCCGATCCGACTGGCGGCTATTGGACCGGCAAGCCCTTCACTGACCGCGAATGGTATCCGCTGTTCGAGGCGCTGTGCGATCTCGACGTACCGGGCATGGTCCATGTCGCCGCGTCGTGTAACCCCAATTTCCACGGCACGGGTGCACACTACATCAACGCCGATACGTCGGTGTTCATGCAGATCCTGCAATCGGACCTGTTCAAGGATTTCCCGACACTGCGTCTCGTCATCCCGCATGGTGGCGGCGCCGTGCCCTACCATTGGGGTCGCTATCGCGGCATGTCGCTCGAGATGATGGATCGCCCGCTCGAAGGCCTGCTCGACAACATCTTCTTCGATACCTGCGTCTATCACCTGCCCGGGGTTGAATTGCTGACCAAGGTCATTCCGACCGACAATGTGCTGTTCGGCTCCGAAATGATCGGCGCTGTGCGTGGCCGCGATCCGAACACCGGCGAATATTTCGACGACACCAAGCGCTATGTCGACGCGCTCCCGCTGGCCGACGAAGACAAGCGCAAGATCTTCGAGGGCAATGCCCGCCGCGTCTATCCACGGCTCGACACTCTCCTGAAAGCGCGAGGGAAATAACGCTGCGCGAGGAAGTTATGGCTCGCGGCAGAAGATGAACTTCCCGGTGCAGTCGGCGTGCCGCCTAATGGCGGAGAAAAATATGCGCAGACTCACCGGAGAGGCCAGATGGCATCGTACGTCGATATTCACCCGCACGTCATTTCGGACGATGAGGAGCGCTACCCGCCCGCGCCGCTTTTCGGCAAGCGCTCGGACTGGTCGCAGGAACGTCCTTCCACCGTCGAGACGCTGATCGAGCAAATGAATGCCGCCGGCGTCGACAAGGCGGCGGTCGTCCATTCCTCGACGACCTATGGATTCGACAACAGCTATGTCGTCGACGCCTGCAACAGATATCCCGATCGCCTGATCGCGGTCGGATCCGTCGACCTGCTGGCCCCTGATGCGGTGGGCACGATCCAGTCCTGGGTCGACAAGGGGCTCGCGGGCCTGCGTGTGTTCACCGGCGGCAGCACCAAGGATTTCGACCCAAGCGAACTCGATGATCCGCGAGCCTATCCGGGCTGGGAACTGCTCGGTGAGCTCGGTCTCACGATGAGCATCCAGACCGGGCCGGTAGGCTTGCCCGCCGTTGCTGCGCTGGCGAGGCGGTTCCCCGACGTGCCGATCATCCTCGATCATCTCGGCCGCCCCGATGTCACCGATGGCCCGCCCTATGCGGCCGCGCAGAGCCTTTGGGATCTCGCGCCGATCGAAACGATCTATCTCAAGCTGACCCCGCGGATCATGGGGGATTCCAAGACGGGGGCCGCGACGCCCGAGACGCTCTTCCCCAGGATCGTCGAGGTGTTTGGCGCCGACCGACTGGCCTGGGGCTCGAACTATCCGACCTCGCCGGGCAGCCTCGCCGAGATCAAGGCAACCGCCGAGGCGCGACTGGCGACGCTGTCCGCCGAAGATCGCGCATGGATTTTCGCCAAGACCGCGCAATCGCTGTATCACCGCCTGACAGACTGAGCGGATCGGAAAACAGGCGCCGTGGGATTGACATCAGCCGAGGACTTTGTCGCCAGCGAGGAACTGGGTTCGCCCGAGCCGTTGACGGGTCCGATTGACCCCGCATCGGGCGATATCGAACGGCGCTGGTCGATCCTCATCCTGCTCTCGCTGGGCGTGCTGATATCCTTTGTCGACCGGACCAGCATTTCGGCGGCGCTGACGGTGCCGTCGTTCAAGGCACAGTTCCATCTTTCCGACCTCGACCGGGGCTGGATCAATTCGGCCTTTTTCTGGTCCTATGCCCTGCTGCAGGTGCCGTTGGGCTGGGTGGTCGATCGTTACGGCGTCAAATGGCCGTACGCGGTTTGCTTCGCCATCTGGTGCCTGGCGTCCGCGGCGACCGGACTGATCACCACCCTTGCGGGTCTCATTGCCATCCGGTTGATCATCGGCGCGGCCGAAGCGATCGTCGTGCCCGCCAGCTGGCGGTGGCTGCGCAACAATTTCGCCGAGGCGCAGAACGGGACCGCGGTCGGCATCTACATGTTCGGCACGAAGATCGGTCCGGCGATCGGCGCACCCCTGGCGGCCTGGTTGATCCTAAGATCCGATTGGCGCGCGATGTTCCTTCTCACCGGTGCGGCGGGGCTTCTCTGGCTGATTCCGTGGCTGCTGTTCGTCAACAATGATTGGCGCGCCGGCGCGCGCCGCGCAGCCCGACCCAGCGAACCACGCGCCATTCCGGTCGGCCGATTGCTCGCCAGTCCGCTCATCTGGGCCACGTTCGCCGTCTGCTTCTGCTACAATTATTTCACCTTCTACTGCATGACCTGGATGCCCGCCTATCTGGTCGAGCAGCGCGGGCTGAGCCTCGAACGCATGGGCCTTTATGCGTTCTTCAGTTTCGCCGGCATCGCGATCGTGGCGCTGGCTGCGGGATGGGCCGCGGACCGTCTCATCCGGCGCGGGGCCGACGCGATCCTGGTGCGAAAGGCATTCACCATCGCCGGCTTCCTCGTCGCGTCCACGGTCGTGCTGGGCGCGCATGCCGGCTCGCTGAACGCGGCATTGTTCTGGAACGTTGCCTCGCTGTCCGGCCTGGGCCTCGCCACCGCGAACAATCTGGCACTTTGCAGGCTCACCTTGATCCCGTCATCCTCGACCGGCCTGGTGACCGGTTTCCAGCAGGTGGCGACAAGCCTCGCCGGCATCATCTCGCCGATCCTGTCGGGATGGCTCCTCCAGATCAGCGGCAGCTACGCGCTGCCGATGCAGGCGATCTTCATATTCCTGATCATCGGCGCGTTCACGACCGCCTTCCTGCTGCGCCCCGAATGGGCGCCGCGTGCGGAGGCGGCGGCAACGGTGTGATGGCGCGCGGCATAGATTGGATTGGTCGGACCTAGCCTCGCGATGTAGCTGCAAGGCAGATGATGCCCCGCAGCGGCAGGAGAGACGAAATGGCAGAAATCATATTCGGAATGGCGGTGCCGCACAGCGGCATGCTTGGCCAGGCGCCGGAAGACTGGCTCATCAATGGCGACCGGGACCGCAACAATCCCGAACTGTGGTATCGGAACAGGACCTGGACCTATCCCGAGCTGGAGGCTGAGCGGGGCACAGGGTTCGAGCAGTTCCTGACGATCGAGGAGCGCACTGAGCGCTCGAAGCGGTGCCGCGCCGCGCTCGACGAGATGGCCGCGGCCTATCGACGCGCGAATGTCGACGTCGCGATCATCCTGGGCAAGGACCAGAAGGAAATCTGGCCCGACCAATCGCCGTCGCTCACCATCTACACCGGTGAGGAGGTCCATAACGGTCCGCCGCAGCGCCCCGTCTACGCGCCGGACCACCATGTCGTGCACAAGGCCTATCCCGAACTGGCGACCTATCTGATCAAGGCCTTTCAGGATGAGGGCTTTGATCTCAACGATCTCCAGGCTTGGCCCGAGAATGTGTGGATGGAAAGGCAGAAGGGGCCAAAGCCGGACTATCCGGTCGTGCCGCACGCCTATAGCTTCGTCTATCACCAGATCATGGGGGACAATCCGCCGCCGCACGTGCCGGTGTTGTTCAACCTCTTCTATCCGCCAACCCAGCCCTCGATGAAGCGCTGCATCGAATTCGGCCGCGTGCTGCGCGATGCAATCCTGGCCTGGCCGAAGGATATCCGCGTTGCGGTCATCGCCTCGGGCGGACTGTCGCACTTCGTCAACGATGAAGAGTTCGACCGCGATATCATGAACAAGCTGGCGGCTTATGATTATGAGGGGTTGACGGCGATTCCGGACGGCTGGTTCCAGTCGGGCACGTCGGAGATCAAGATCTACAGCGCGGTGATGATGGCGCTCCAGCATACCGGCGCCGATATGACGCTGGTCGATTATATCCCGTGCTGGCGCACCGCCGCCGGAACCGGCGAGGGCATGGGTTTCATGTACTGGGACCCGCAAAAGTCGGCCTAGTACGCATTTTCAATGGCATCGCCGCGAGTTCGATCGGCACTTTTCCCGCCAGTTCGATAGCCTGGCTCCAGTCATCAAGGACGCAGAAATGACCGAACAGCGCCTCAATGGTGTGATCCGCGCCTGGGAGCAGGGCAAACCCGTCTTCTCCGCTTTCGCCAAGCTCGACAGGCAGCTTGCGATGGAAATGGCGGATGCGCCGTATGACGGCATCATCTTCGAGATGGAGCACAACCCGTACGACGTCGCCGGGCTGGGCGATGCGTTGCAGTATATGCTCAATCGCAAGCAGATCGCGGCGTCGGGATCAGTGGCCCCGGCGGTGACGCCGCTTGCGCGCATCCCGGCCAATGGCGTCGAGATGAACCAGTCCTTCGCCAAGCAGGTGCTCGATCGCGGCGTCTATGGTGTCATCTGGCCGCACATCCACACGGTCGAACAGGCCTATAATGCGGTCGCGTCATGCCGCTACGCCCGGCCCAAGGATGCGCCTCTCTACGAGCCGAAGGGCGTCCGAGGCGACGGACCGGCCAACGCCGCGCGCTATTGGGGGCTCAGCCAGGCGGACTATTATGCCAGGGCCGATGTCTGGCCGCTCGCGCCGCAAGGCGAGTTGCTCGTCGGGCTGATGATCGAAAGCACGACCGCGATCGAGAATCTCGACGACATGCTGAGCAATGTTCCCGGGATCGGTTTCTGCCTGATCGGCGAGGGCGATCTCAGCCAGGAGCTCGGCTTCGCGCGGCAATATGAGCATCCTGTCGTCATCGATGCGATGCGCAGGATCGTCGAGACCTGCCACAAGCATAATGTGCCGATCGGCAACCCGCATACCAACGCAAAGAATGTTGAGCGTCTTCTCCAGGAGGGCTACCGCTTCCTGATGTCCGCACCGAGCCGCAGCTATGGCGTGGTCGGTCAGGGCCGCGAGCTGGCGGGCTATTGATGAACGGCGCTGAAAGCCTCGTCACCACGCTCGTCGATCAGGGGGTGGAGGTCTGTTTCGCCAACCCCGGCACGTCGGAGATGCATTTCCTCGCCGCGCTCGAAAATCCGCGGATGAAGAGCGTGCTGTGCCTGTTCGAGGGCGTCTGCACGGGTGCTGCCGATGGCTGGTACCGGATGACGGACAAGCCGGCCTCGACCCTGCTGCACCTCGGGCCAGGCCTCGCCAACGGGCTCGCCAACATCCACAATGCCAAGCGCGCCAGCTCGGGCATGGTCAACATCGTTGGCGAGCATTCGGCCTCACACCTGAAATATGATCCGCCGCTGAGCTCCGACATAGAGGGGCTGGCGCGCCCGCTGAGCCACTGGGTGCGTCGCGCCGAATCTTCGGCCACAATCGCCTGGGATACCGCGACCGCGGTCGCCAAGGCGTCCGAGCATCCCGGCCGGATCGCCACCCTGATCCTGCCCGGCGACACCGCCTGGCAGGATGCCGGCGCCGCGAAAACCCCCGTGCCCGCCGATGTTGCGCGCAAGGCGCCCGGCCAGGCACGTATCGACGAGATCGCCCGGGTGCTGCGCTCGGGCGAGCCGACCTTGCTGATCCTCGCCAACAAGGCGACGCGCGGCCGGGCGCTCGAGCTGGCCGGCAAGATCGCCGCCGGCACCGGGTGCCGCCTCGGTTCACAATTCTTCACCGCGCGGATCGAACGCGGCGCGGGTCGCGTGCCGCTCGAGCGCATTCCCTATGCGGTCGCGCCGGGCAGCGCGTTCCTTGCGGACTTCCGCCACCTCGTCACGCTGGAAACCAAGGAGCCGGTCGCCTTTTTCAGCTATCCCGACAAACCCAGCCTGCTCAAGGCGCCGGGCACGCGCGTTCACGGCCTCGCCGAACCGGACGAGGACAGCGTGCTCGCGCTGGAGATGCTGGTCGATGCGCTCGGTCTTGGCGACACCATGCCGCGGCTGCAGGAACGCGTCGAAACCGCGGCGCCGACCGGCGCGCTCAATCCGGTCAGCATTGCCCATGCGCTTGCCGCGGCGATCCCCGACAACGCGATCGTCGTCGATGAATCGCTCACCACTGGACGTGAGACGATGGGTTATACGATCGGGGCACGGCCGCACGACCTGATCAACAATCTCGGCGGATCGATCGGTTATGGCACGCCCGTCGCGACCGGCGCCGCGCTGGCCTGTCCCGATCGCCGGACCTTCTGCATGGTCGGCGACGGCAGCGCGATGTACACGATCCAGTCGCTATGGACCCAGGCCCGTGAAGGCCTGCCGGTCACGACAATCATCTTCGCCAACAACAGCTATGCGATCCTCAAGGCCGAATACGCCAATATGGGCGCCGGCACGCCGGGCCCGCAGGCGCTGGCGATGATCGATATCGACCGCCCGACGATCGACTGGGTCGCAATGGCCAGAAGCATGGGCGTGCCCGGCGTCAGCGTCGACAATGCCGAAGATTTCCACCGCGCGATGACCCGGTCGACCGAGGCCGATGGCCCGGTGCTGATTGAAGTGAAACTATATTGAAGGGGAGGATGGGCGCATGGCGACCACCGCAACGACGACACTCAGAACCAACCTGGCGGACTATCCGCAGACCAAGGCAATCCGCGACGGCCGCGTGACCTCGGATATCGTCACGCTCGACATTTGCGGGCCGGAGCAGGCGCATAACGGCTTCAAGGCGATGCTGCGCGAAAACGCGTTCGACGCCGGCGAGCTGGCGATCGTGACCTATCTACAGGCCAAGGCCTATGGCAAACCCTATGTAGCACTGCCCGCGCCGATCTCGGGCCGGTTCCAGCATCATTGCGCCGGCTTCAACCGCGAACTCGGTCATATCGATCCCAAGGATATCGAGGGCAAGCGCGTCGGCGTTCGCACCTATGCCCAGACTACGGGTCTGTGGATCCGTGGTATCCTGCGCCACGAATATGGCGTTGATCTCGACAAGGTGACCTGGTGCACGGTCGGCGAAGGACACCTCGCTGAATATACCGATCCGCCCAATTGCGAGCGTCTGCCCAAGGGCTCTGACATCGGGCAGATGATGCTCGATGGCGAGCTTGTCGCGACGCTGCAGGGTATCGATCTGCCCAAGGATCCACGCGTGGAGCGGCTGGTGCACGATCCGCATGGCGCGGCGCGCGGCTGGTATGCGCGCGAGGGCATCGTGCCGATCAACCACCTGTTCGTCGTGCACGAAGACATCTCGCGCAATCGCCCCGATATCGTTCGCGAAATCTACCGCATGATCCGTGAGAGCCGCGAACTTACGGAGGGCGGCGCGCCCACGCCCTTTCCGCCCCTGGGTTTCGAGGCGAATCGCAAGGGCATCCAGCTGGCGATCGACTGGGCCTATGATCAGAAGATCATCCCCCGCAAGCCGAGCTTCGAGGAGCTGTTCGACGACACCACCGCAGCGCTGGAGGGCTGAGTTGGCCGAGCGCCATCAGGTCACGCGCATCCGGCGGGAGCGCCGGCGTCGCTCGTTGACGGTCACCGCCAGCGAGCGGTTGAGCCCCCATATGCTCCGCCTTCGCTTCGCGTCACCGGAGCTTTCCGATTTCGAAAGCGCGGCGCCGGACGATCACGTCAAGCTCTTCGTACCGGACGGCGCGGGTGGCATGGCGATGCGCGACTATACGCCGCGCGCCTTCGACGCGGCCGCTGGTACGCTGGTCATCGACTTCGCGCTTCATGACGCCGGGCCGGCGACGGCATGGGCGCTGGGCGCGGGGGTTGGCGAGACGATCCAGATCGGAGGGCCGCAGGGCTCCAGCATCGTCACCGACGATTTCGACTGGTATCTGCTGATCGGCGACGAGACGGCACTGCCCTCGATCGCGCGACGCCTCGAGGAATTGCGGTCGGAAGTGCCCGTTCTGGCGCTGATCGCGGTCGACGCCGAAGCCGACAGGATCGAACTGGCGGATCGGGCCAACCTCATGGTTCACTGGGCCTATCGAACCGACCCGGGGAGCGATGCGGTGCGTCTCGCTGCGCTGATCGACGGCCTCATCTTGCCGGAAGGCGAGGGCTATGTGTGGATCGCCGGCGAGGGTTCGGTCGCGCGCGTGCTCCGCACCCATGTGGTCGAGACGCTTCGCCATCCGCGCGAATGGGTCAAGGCTGCCGGATATTGGACGATCGGCGTCCCGGACTCGCATGAGCGGATTGGCGACTGAGTGCTGCAACACCGGCTGAGGACCGTCATCCCATCCACCGGCTGACGGGCACTGCCGACTGCTCCAGCGGCTGCGTGATCACATCGATCAGGGTCGGGCCATCGTAAGCAAAGGCCGCGCGGATCGCTGGTTCCAGATCAAGGGGATCGGCCACCGACCAGGCCTTCAGGCCGAACGCCTCGGCGATACGGGCATGATTGGAACGCGTGAAATCGACCGAGAAATAGCGCTCTTCATAGCCCGATTTCTGGCTTGCCTTGATCCACCCATAAGACGAATTCGAGAAGACGATGAAGGTGATCGGCAGGTTCTTGCGCACTGCGGTCTCAAGTTCGCCGACCGCGAAGCCGAAGCTGCCGTCACCCATCACCGCCACCACCTTGGCCGAAGGTGCACCATAGGCCGCGCCCATCGAGGCGGGCAGCGCGAAGCCAAGCGCACCATGCGCCCGGTTGGTGATGAAGCGCCGTCCCGTCGAATTGAAGTCGAAAAAACCGGAGAAATAGGGGCAGGGCGTGCCGGGATCGGCGACGATGATGCCGTCCGGCGGCAGCGCGGCCTGGATCGCGGCGAGCACGCGCTCGGGCCGGACCGGCGTGTCGGTCGACGTCGCGAGCCTGTCGAACGCGGCCCGCTTCGCTTTTCTCAACGCGCCGAGGCGATCGGCGAGATCGCTCTGCCTGCGATCGTCGCCCAGGCGACGGGCGATTTCCCGGCCGAGCGCGCTCAGGCAAAGTCGCGCGTCTCCCACCATGCCGGCTTCGATCCGGTAATTGGCGCCGACCACCATCGGATCGATATCGATATGGACGATCGGAATGTCGCGTGCCGGCGTCGTGCCATGCTCGGTGGTCGTCGATCCGGCGCGGCAGCCGAGAAAGATTATGAGATCGGCGCCGGCAATCGCGCTTCGTGTTTCGTCGGTGCCGCCGTTCGCGCCGACGACACCAACGGCCAGCCGGTGGTTATCGGGAATGACGCCGTGCCCGCTGACGGTGGAGGCAACCGGCGCATCGAGCAACTCGGCCAGGGCGATGAGTTCATCGCACGCCCCCGATATGATGACACCGCCGCCACAGATGAAGGCTGGCCGCTTCGCCCCCAGGATCGCGGCGGCGCAGGCATCGACCGCGTCCGGGTCCGGTGCCGTGCGAAAGGCGGGAAATTGCCCATGGCTGGCATCGGCCCACAGGTCGCTGCTGTCCAGCGTCTGCTTCTGAAGGTCATAGGGCAGGCCGATATGGGTTGCGCCGGGACGTCCTGTCGTCGCGGCGCGGAAGGCGGCGCGGAACGCGTTGGGAATCTGGGTTACTTCATCGACCACGGTGTTCCACTTGGTCAACGGCGCGAACAGGGCCTTCTGGTCGAGCGCGGTCAACGGGTATCGGCCGCGCGCCGTCACCGGCACATCGGAGGTGATCGACAGCAATGCGATTGATGATTCATTGGCCTCGACCACGCCGGGCAGGATGTAGGTCGCGCCGCCCCCGCTCGGGCCTTCGCATACCCCGACCCTGCCTGTGACCCGGGCATAGGCATCCGCCATGTAGGCGGCACTACGCTCATCGCGCGTGAGGATGTGGTCGATGCCATGATCAAGCCGAGCCAGCGCATCGTAGAATGGCAGGCTCGTATCGCCGCACAGGCCGAAGATGTGTTTGACGCCATGCCGCTCAAGCAAGCGTACGGCTGCTTCGGCTCCTGTCACTGTGGTCAACACGAGACTTTCTGCAAGGGGGCCAGCATCACCGCTGTTCGGACAGCGAGCCCTGTTCGGGACTTACTCTGCTGCAGCTCGATTTCGAGATAGCAAAACTCGATTGATGACGGGCACAGATTCAGCGATCCGTTGGCGATACGCCGGAGGAAGAGCCAGGCCGATGCGATCGTCGCGACCAATATCACGAGTCCCACCGATGCGGTGCCGACCGGAAAGACCGTGATTTCACCAACGTCCAAGATATGCCTCTCCTGCGACACTATGGCCCGGAATCTTCCGGGGTTTCGCCGAAGCCTCAACATTGATGAAAGCGGCGCGATTCGGCTGATTGATTCGGCCGCCCGCACTATCAAAAGCGTGGAGCGTCCACGCAGAACGCAAACATTAATTCCAGGTCAGCGCACCCTTTCCGGCACGGCGGCGGCGCGACCAGAGCTGAAAGTACATCACCACACCGGACACGATGAGATAGAGTAGCGACAGGCCGCCGATCGTGTCGAGCCAACGGCCCGGCATGCCGAAAATGTCGCCGCGATGGATTTGCTTGAGGCGTTGGTGCCATTCCCAACCGCTCGGGAAGCTGACCTTGGGATAGCCCTTCTCGGTCATCGCCATCGGGGCTCCGGTGATTGCGTTGTACACCAACTGACTTGTATTTGAATCGGCGGCGACCACTACGCCTTGCGGATAGCCGGCAAAGTAGCGCAGGCGCAGGACCTTGAGGGCGGTGCCTGGCATGCGTTGATGGAAAGCGGCAAGTGTGCGCTGCGTCATCCCGGCCAGTTCGCTGTCGCGCAGCGGCGAGGAGACGTCGCCGCTGAACGGATCGGGCGCGGATTTCGGTGGAGGGGGGCTGAACCATGCCGCGACATTGTCGATCGACAGAAGCAAGCCGCTGATCGAAATCCACAGCACGGGGATCGCGGCGGCGATCGCGACCGAGCGGTGAAGGCCACGCCACCCATTGCCGACCTGCCAGAACGGCGCTTTCCTGCCGATCTTCGCGCGCATCTTGTACAGGCGCGCATAGTGGATGAACCCGGTCACCACCATGATCGTCAGCGCGATGCCGGCGAGGCCGTCCAGCGCCGTGCCGGCCTGGTTGATATAGCTGAAGCGGTGGAAATATTTGAACGAGCCGCGCAGCGACGTGAAACCCCGCCCCGGATCGGGCGGCGGGAGCAGGCTCGCCGGCAACGGGGCGCCGGTTCGCAGATCGAACATCAGGTCCTGGTCGTCCATCCGCACATGGGCGGCGAGCCGGCCGGCGGCCGTGCGCACTTCGACCAGCCGCAGCGTTGCCCCCGGCCGCGCGGCGCGGCCGAGCGCCGCGGCGCGCGCGATGGCGGCGGGATAGTCGAGGCCGGCGGGCAATGCCGCCGCCGCATAGTCGGGATAGGAGATGACGATGAAGTTGGCGGTGCCGTTGATATGCTGGCGAAGCAGCCGCATGTCGTGGTCGCTGTCCGGCGCATGCGTCACCAGCGCGCGCATATCGGCGAACTGGATACCGAAGCCGGTCGTCACGACATAGGCCATCAGCAGGGCCGCAACGATCGCACAAAGGCGGTGCCAACGCATCATGGGTTTTCCCTCCGTTGCTTGGGACTTAGCGTCGCAGTCACCCGGACACCGATAGATTTTGCCGCGAAGGACCACGGTTTCACGTCGATGCGCTGGCCGCGAACCCCGGCGCGGGGCGGTTGCGCCGTGCGGCGCCCGCAAAATCAATATCGCCCGAACTGGTTTGAATGAGGCGATTGCGGCGGCGTCGCGCCATTGTTCCCTGGCGATCGGAAGTGCCGCGGCAGCGTGCGTATTTTACCGAGGTCGAAGAACCAAAACAGAAAAACCCTCGCAGTGACGAACCGATGTCCGGTTGTTCGCCGAAGAAGCGAGATCAGGAAGGATGAATGAAAATGCGCGTATCGAAAGCTGTGGCGGGCCTGTTGTGTGGCGTCAGTGCCGTTATCCTTCCGGCAACGGCCTTTGCGCAGACGGCGAGCCCGGCGCCTGCCGCGGCGGACGCGCCGAGCGGCGAGGACATCATCGTCACCGGTTCTCGCACCGTCCAGAATGGCAATAACAGCCCGACCCCGGTCACGGTGGTCAATGTGACGCAGCTGCTCGACGCGCACCCGGGCAGCATCTCGGACGCGATCAACGACCTGCCGATCTTCGCCGCATCGCGCGGGCAGAATGGCAACCCCGGCACCGGCGTGACCAACAATTCGGGCAATCTGCAGAATTTGCGCGCCCTCGGCGTGCCGCGCACGCTGATCCTATGGGACAATCATCGCCTCCCCCCGACGACGCAGGACGGCCTGGTCGATACCGACATGATCCCGCAGATGCTGCTGAAGCGCGTCGACATCGTCACCGGCGGCGCCTCGGCGGTCTATGGCTCCGACGCGGTCACCGGCGTGGTCAACTTCATTACCGACACAAGCTTCAACGGCATCAAGGCCCAGGCGATCAAGGGCGTGTCCAACTATGGTGACGGCGCCACCACCGATCTCGGCATCGCTGGCGGTGCCGAACTATTCGGCGGCCGCGGCCATATCGAGGCGAGCTACCAGTATCGCGACGATCCGGGCGTCATGCACCGCACCGATCGTGAATGGGGCACGCATCAGTGGACCGTTCAGGGCGCCGGCACCACTGCCAACCGCTATCATCTCGTCGATCACACGCGCATCTCGACCACCACCTTTGGCGGCCTGATCCGCAGCGGCTCGCTGGCCGACTATCGCTTCACCGCCAATGGCGCGGTGACGCCCTTCGTCCATGGTACGGCGAGCGGGACCACCGGTTTCGAAAGCGGCGGCGACGGCGGCTATTACGACGCCTCGATCCGCGGCGCGCTGCGTTCGCACCAGGCGTTCGCGCGGTTCGACTATGATTTCAACGACTCGATCCACGGCTATGTCGAGGGCAGTTTCACCGCCAACCAGACCGCCAATTCGGGCATCTATAACGGCCTCAACAACGTCACGGTCAGCTCCACCAACGCGTTCCTTCCGACCGCATTGCAGACGCAGCTGCTGGCCGGCGGCACGACCTTCAAATTCAGCCGGTTGTTCGCCGAGCTGCCACGCGTCGACACGGCCAGCCACACCAATCAGTTCTTCGTCAATGCCGGTCTGAAGGGCGATATCGGCTCCAGCTTCAAGTGGAGCCTGTCGGGCACGCACAGCCAGGTCATCCTCCGCACGCGCAACGACAATAATATCGACAACCAGAAACTCTATGCCGCGCTCGACGCCGTGACCAATCCGGCCAATGGCCAGGTGGTGTGCCGCGTCACGCTGACCAACCCGACGCTCTATCCGGGCTGCGTGCCCGTCAACGTCTTCGGCACCGGCAGCATCACCGCCGATGCGGCCAACTACTTCACCCAGGCGACGGAATTCCGCGCTATCACCAAGCTCGACGATATCGAAGGCACCGTGTCCGGCTCGCCCTTTTCGACCTGGGCCGGGCCTGTCAACGTCGCGCTCACGGGCGAGTGGCGTCACCTCAGCTACGCCGCTTCGAGCAACGCGGTCCCCACCGACTATGCCAACTGCACCGGGCTGGTTTACAACTGCAGCGCCACGACATTGCGCTGGGCTGGCTCGACGCTGGCCAACCGGTCGCGGGTCGGTCAGTCGGTGAGCGAGGTCGCCGGTGAAGTCGATGTGCCGCTGCTGAAGGACAAGCCGTTCGCCGACGACGTCAGCTTCAACGGCGCGTTGCGCTACACCTACTACAATACCAGCGGCAGCGCCGTGACCTACAAGGCGGGTCTCGACTGGAACTTCAGCAAAGCGTTCAAACTGCGCGGCAGCTATTCGCGCGACATTCGCGCGCCCAACCTCAACGATCTGTTCCAGCCGCTGACCATCACGACCGGCGCCTTCACCGACCTGCTGACCGGCCTGAGCCCGACCGTGCCGGTCTATGCCGGCGGCAATCCCAATCTGAAGCCAGAGGTGGGCAAGACCTTGTCGGTCGGCGGCGTGTTCAAGCCGGAGTTCATCCCGGGCCTGAGCCTGTCGCTCGACTATTTCCGTATCACCGTGACGAACGCCATCACCAACATCCAGGGCACCAACCCGTCGATCCAGGCGGTCTGCTATGCCAGCGGCGGTACGTCACCCTATTGCGCTTTGCAGACCCGTCCGCTCGGCTTCACCAACACCACGGCGGCGAACGCCGTGACCTCGTTCACCAGCACCGTGATCAACATCTCGCGGGTGAAGACCTGGGGCTTCGACTTCGAGACCAATTACGCGACGCATCTGTTCAACAATCCGTTGAACCTGCGCTTCCTCGCCACCTATCAGCCGCACATCACCTATGAAACGCCTGGCGTCACGACGATCGATGTCGGCGGTGTATCGTTCAGCTCCAACGCATTGCAGGCCAGCCCGAAGCTGCGCGCCACCGCGTTCGTCGACTATAAGATCGACAATGTCCGCATCGGCATCAGCGAGCGGTATCGCAGCTCATTGGCGTTCACCGGCGACCCGACCCAGCTGGTGTCGAGCGCCAACACACCGGCGGTGGCCTATACCAATCTGAACCTCTCGTTCGACGTGCCGTTGAAGTCGGGGAACTACGCCCAGTTCTTCTTCAACGTGCAGAACCTGTTCAACCGCATGCCGGATCCTGCGGCGTTCCTCGGCGCCAACGGCAATGTCGGTGTGTTCGGCGGCTATGCCCAGGGCGACGACCCGATCGGCCGCTTCTTCTCGGCAGGGTTCCGCGTAAAGCTTTAGGGGGTCTCTCCACTGCCGCCCTTGCCAGTCGGCGGGGGCGGCATTTTTTTCGGAAAAAGCGGCAGCGGGATAGGCATTAGATGGAGAGGATGGGCCGATGAAGAGCCTAGGACATGTTGCCATGGGCATTGCCCTGTTGTCGCTTGGCGCCGGCATGGGTCGGGCCCAGTCGACTACCCCGACCATCGGTCATGTCGCGGCGCTGGTGATCCGCACCGCGACCCCACGTGGCGGCGCCGGCTTGCGTGTCACCAGCCCGGCCTTTGTCCGTGGCGGCGAGATCCCGATCGCCAACACCCAATATGGCGACAATCTTTTTCCCGGCCTTGTCTGGAGCCGGGGACCGGCCGGCACGAAATCCTATGTCGTCATCGTGCAGGGCACGATCGGCCGTACCGCCAGCGAGCCAGGCGGCACCAGCATCCATCTCAGCGCCTATAATCTTCCCGCGTCCGCCGCGGGCCTGCCGGCCGGGCTGCGCCAGCCGCCGGCAGGCGCAGCGTACGGACCGAACGTGCATGGCCCGCATGAAGCTTATGCCGGACCGCATACGCACAACGCGACGAAACACGAATATCATTTCCAGGTTTTCGCCCTCGACACGATTGTGCCCGCCGATCCAGCGATCAGTATCGAGGCGCTGATCGCGGCGATGGGGGGCCATGTGCTGGCCAGCGGCGAAACCATCGGTCTGGCCGCGAAGCCAGCCGATGTCGTGGCGAGCACCCCTATCCGTACCGAGGCCGGCCTGGTCTCCGGCGTGCCGGGCCGCGACGTCGCCATGACCGTTTACAAGGGCATTCCCTACGCTGCGCCGCCGGTCGGTGCGCTGCGCTGGCGCGCGCCGGTGCCAGCGACCGCCTGGAAGGGCGTGCGCAAGGCGGAGCGGTTCGGCAATCTCTGCCCGCAACCGGGTGGCGAGGCGCGCGGCACTATGCCGATGGACGAGGATTGCCTGACGCTCAACCTGTGGAGCGGCCCGCATGTCGCCGGAGAGAAACGCCCGGTACTGGTGTGGATCTATGGCGGCGGGTTCATCGCCGGTACCGGCGCGCAGCCCGATTTCGACGGCGAGGGCCTGGCACGCAAGGGCGTGGTCGTGGTCACCTTCAACTACCGGCTCGGCGCGCTCGGTTTCCTAGCCACGCCGGAACTCAGCCGCGAGTCCGGCCATGCCGCGTCGGGCAATTACGGCCTGCTTGACGATATCGCGCTGCTCAAATGGGTGCAGCGGAACATCGCTGCGTTCGGCGGCGACCCGGCGCGCGTGACGATCGCCGGCCAGTCGGCCGGCGCCGGCTCAGTCGGTTTCCTCGCCGGATCGCCGCTCGCCAAAGGGCTGTTCATTCGCGGCATCGCGCAGAGCCATGCGCGCGATCCGCGCGATCCGGAGCTGCGCTATCTCTCGATTTCGTACCGCATGCTGAAGAATGCCGAAGCGGCGGGCTCCCGCTACACCATCGATCATGGCGCGCGAAGCATGGCGCAATTGCGCGCCATGCCGTGGCAAAAGGTGATCGAGGGCAGCGACACGATCGACGCCGCGGTGAACACGCTCAGCCAGGGCAAGCCGCCGCTGTTCCGTCCGGTGGTCGACGGCTGGGTCATCCCGCGCACATATAATGCGATGCTGGCGGGCCACACCCAGAACAATGTGCTGATGGTCGCCGGCAACAACAGTGATGAGAGCGGCGCAGTGCCGGAAACCGCTTTTGCCGCACTCCGCGCCCGCACCACGCCGCCGCGTGCCGGCATGCCGCAGACCAGCGTAACACTGGCCGGCTGGGTGAAGGCGGCCAAGGCCAAGTTCGGGCCGATGGCCGACGAATTCCTCGCTCTCTACCCCGCCAGCAATGACGAGGAAGCGGCGTTGGCCAACAATGCTTCGGTACGCGACAATTCGCGCATCTCGACCTGGCTGTGGGCGACCGCCTGGGGCAACGGCGTACGCCATCCGGTCTATACCTATTTCTGGACTCACGCCCCTCCAGGGCCGGGCCATGACATGCGCGGCGCCTATCACGCGTCCGAGATCAACTACGCGCTTGGCAATCTCTACGCGGTCGACCGGCCCTGGACGGAGGAGGATCGCAAGATCGCCGACACCATGTCGTCCTATTGGGCCAATATCATCAAGTCCGGCGACCCCAATGGCCCGGGCCTGCCGGCATGGCCGCGGTTCGACGCGCGCGCGGGCACCGTGATGCAGCTTGGCGAAGGCTGGGCGCCGATTCCGGTCGCCAGCCCCGACAAGATCGATTTCTGGAAGCGCTTCTTCGCGACTCAGAGCCCTTGGTGATATTGTCGGCAGGCGCCTGGGAGCGCCGCCCCAGGGTGCGAGATTAACGGCATCGCCGCCTGAGCAGCCTGTCGGCGGCCTTTCCGCGCAATCGGACGTTGCGAAGGCCAATTCCTCGCAGATGATTGCTGATGGCCAGAGAAATTGCCGGATCCCCATTTTTTTATAGAGAGCCCTCAAAATGACCATATTCGAGGAATATCCGTGATATACGGCAACTTGACTCGCGCATCGGATAAATTCAGTATACGCAATTACTATAAAAGGGGAGGGGAGACCATGAAATGCAGGTTTGACCTGACCCGGGGCGGCTCGGCTCATTCGATCGATGAGTTCGCAATCGACTTGGCGGAGTATTAGCAAGTTTCCAGAATCTCGTGGCGTTGCAGCGCTGAAACAAAAATCCGGGGAGTTGTGGCTACATAGCGTTCATCGCCAGGATGGAATTGCATTGAGTGTAGCGATCATGTCCGACAACATTCTCATCGTCGATGACGAGCCCACCGTACGATCCGCGATGCGTGGGTACCTGGTCGAACATGGCTATGCGGTGTTCGAGGCGCACAATGCCGACGCCATGCGACGCGTGCTGGAAACGACGGATATCGACATCATCCTCCTCGACGTGATGTTGCCCGGCGAAAATGGTCTGTCGATCGGTCGATGGCTGGCAAACAAGCCGGAGATCGGCATAATCATGATCTCGGCCATGAGCAGCGAAAGCGATCGCATCATTGGTCTCGAGGTCGGTGCCGATGATTATCTGCCCAAGCCGGTGTCGCCGCGAGAACTTCTCGCGAGGATCCGCGCGCTTCAACGGCGCTACAGAGCGCGAGCGCAAAACGCCGGGCTTCCACGATATTTCTTCGAGACGTGGCAACTCGACACGGTGCGGCGCGTGTTGCTCGACCCCGACGGCGTCATTGTCAGTCTTTCGGATGGCGAGTTCGGCTTGCTGTTCGCTTTCGTCGAGCATCCGCAAAGGGTGCTTAGCCGGGATCAACTGCTCGATTTCGCTCGGGGGCAGAATTGCGAAGCCTTTGATCGGGCGATCGATGTTCAGGTGAGCCGATTGCGCAAAAAACTCGATACCCGCCTCACGACCGAATTCATTCGGACCGTGCGGAACGAGGGGTATCTGTTCATCCCGCGGGTTGAGCGGAAATAGAAGTGAGCGTCACAACCTGGCTGAACTCAATTCAATCGCACATGCTCGGGCTGACCCTCTGTGTTGTTGGTGCCCTGACGGCAATCAGCCTGATCATCTTCAATTACGCTGACCCACCGGCCCGGGAGACCGTATCACTGTACGAAATGGCAAGGGTCGCGCGCGAGCTGCCCCTTGCGGCAAAGCAGGACGGGAGCTTTGCCGCGAGTATCGTCAGGACATCGCCCGAGATGCCATCGGAATCGGAACGCGTCATCGCGCGATTGCTGGCCAACAAGTTGGGGCTACCGGCTGCGAATGTCAGAGTAAGCCTTAGCAGGATGGATCGGATCCGGTCAGCAAGTTTTGTGCGGGAAGTCCGGCTATATGGAGAGGAAGAAGCCGGCAGCCCGATTCTTTTCGACGCATTCGATATCGCTGTCAGACTGCCTGACGGCTCGTGGCAAGTGCACAGGCGATTCATTTCACCACTCCGCCCGTTTTACACACCGGGCATGACCACGGTCTATATGGGCCTGTTGCTGATGATACCGCTCACCTTGTGGGTGAGCACACGCATTAGCCGGCCGATCAAGGCTTTCGCGGCTGCTGCTAATCGCCTCGGCGCGAGCATTGGTCAAAACTCGGTGCCGATTTCGGGACCGACTGAAATACGGGTTGCTGCGGCCGCACTCAACGAGATGCAGGCCAGGATTACCAGATCGGTGGTCCAGCGAACCGCGGTTGTGGCCGCGATGGCGCACGACCTCCGCACCCCTCTCAACAGCCTCCGGTTTCAAATAGCGTCCGCGCCTGAGCGGCTGCGCGAAACCGCCGAGGCCGACATATTGATGATGGAGCGCATGATAAGCTCAAGCCTCGATTTCGTGGACAGCGAAGTTCGGCCGATGAGGTCGGAATTGATAGACCTCGGCACACTGCTCGAGAGCCTCACCGACGAGTTCGGCGACTTGGGCAACGACGTTTCATTCGCCCAGACCCAGCGCATGACGGTTCAGGGAGACCTTATCCTGCTTCGGCGGCTATTTGGGAACCTGCTTGGCAATGCGGTTAAATTTGCAAACCACACGGACGTCAAGGTCGAGCACGAGCGAGACGAGGCCGTGATCACCATTCAGGACGACGGACCTGGAATACCGTCAGACGAAATTCCTCGGGTGCTGGAGCCGTTCTTCCGCGGGGAGCGCTCACGTAACCGCGAGACCGGCGGCTTCGGCCTTGGCCTGGCGATCGTGAAAACCGCGGTCGATGCCCATGGCGCCAGTCTATTGCTGGAAAATGCGCCCGAGGGCGGGCTGCGCGCTCGCGTCAGAATTCGCGCGCATCTTTCTGCGATCCCTTGAAATGCCTGCGGAAGAACGTCCACGCGGTCGCACCGATCATCCCCATCGCCGGTTCTTGGATGGCCGATATGCTGTAGCGTCATGCTCTAGGTGCGACGCGAGGCCATGCCCTGGACCTGGGCAGCTGGCCCGCCCGGCGTCCCAGCACCGTCGGTGGAAATAAATCTCCTGATCGCTCGGATTGCGACTTTATTTCTACGCTGCAACAATCTGAAAACTTCCACTCTAGTTGCCCGCCTACGATTTCGCAGCAGGTCAGTGACGCGGTCAAAACCGCGAACTGATTGAAGAGCGAATAGGGGTGAGGACGCTATGGCTTGGTATTCAAATAAATCGGGTTCCGTCGAGAATCTGCCGGTTGGCGAGGCGGGCATTCCGCTATGGCCTGAGTTCCAGTTCAGCCCTGAGAAGCGATTGGCGCGGGCTGACGCCGGGTCATGCCCCGTTCGATACACATTTTGACTGCCTGCGGTCGATTGCGTTCCTCCCTTGCCGGGGCGGGCGCGCCCGCCCCGGCACTTTTTGCCAATTGTTGGATCGCAGGATCGTGCCCGTTGCCGACCACGCGTTCGCTCGGCCGCCTGAGGCGTGATCGACTGGCCGCCAGGAAGTCTTCGAGCTGAAGCGCCGGCGTTCCCGACGCATCGCAAGCACGCATATTGAGGAGCAGTTTCATGATTTTCGACGCCAGGACCGCCGCCATCTTTGCTTGCCTGGCTGTTTTGCCGCTTGCGGCAACGGCTACTCCGGGGCCGGCTTCCGGGCGCGCTCCCGACAAAGGAAGTTCACCCGCGCTCTGCGGCCGTAGTGACACCCGAGAGCCTGGTATCCAGGGCGAAGTCCCCTCAGGACAGACGGCAAAGTACAATTGCGGTGTCAAGCTCATAGGCCAGCTTCCCATGTCCGGAAGCGTTCAGGGCGTCGGCACTTGTGCCTATGTGCGTCCCCGTGGCCAACGTGGCACCCCAAACGAAGCCCAGATTTCCGTCATCGACGTGAGCGACCCGACCAAGCCGGTCGTGGTCGGCAGTCCGCTGCCGGTCCATAACGGCTCGGAATCCTTCCGGGTCGTCGTCACCCGGGACCGCGCGGTCATGGTCTCGGGGAGCACGATCTTCGACATCAGCGACTGCCTGCATCCGAAGCTGATGGGCGAGATCAAATGGCCGGACACGCCGCTGCCCGGCGTCGCCAGAAAAAACTTTCCCCACGACATCCGGATCAATCGCGCCGGCACCAAGGTCTATGCCTCGTTCAGCGTGTGGGACGCCGACATTACAAATCTGAAGGACCCGAGCAGCTGGAAGGTCACCGATCACCGTTGCGAGGTGGCGGCGCAGATCCCGGGCCCCTGGCAGGAACTGCATCGTCAGTCGATCAAGTCCGGGCATAGTCTCTGCGACGATGCGGCCAAGCCCGCTCCCAGGGGCTCCAACTATCTCCTAGGGACGAGCCCGCTCCAGGCATCGCTGTTGTGGCCGCAGGTCTCGCATTCGCCGGACCTCAATGCCGACGACACACGGCTGTATGTCGGCGATCAGGCCGGGGGGAATGCCGCACTCTGGGCGCCGGCACCCAAGGTCCGCATCATCGATCTGACCAAGACTCCCTACACGATCATCGGCGAAGTGGACGGTCCGGGCCACGGCCTAGACTGGTTTCGGGTCGGCGGCCGCGAATATCTCCTGCACTCCAACGAGGGCGGCACGAAGGGAATCGATAAGCAGCTGGAGCATGGCGACACTTGCAAGCCATATCCGAGGCCGACCGCGCTGGGCTGGGGCTTCGAAGCGATCGTCAGCGAGGTCACCGACCCTGCGCAGGCGCGAAATGTGTCGATGATCCACCTGGCCATCAACGATCCGGAGTTCTGCAATGTCAGGCAAGCCTCGGGACGCGACCCGTGGATTGCGTATCACCTTATCGACAACCCGATGAATGCCAAATTCGCGGCGGTGAATTTCGGCGACGCCGGACTGCGGATTTTCGACATCCGTGACCCGCTGAAGCCGACCGAGGTGGCGTATTTCAACCACGGCGTGCCGGTACATGCCGGGGTGGGCCACTACGACGCCGCGCGGAAGCTCATCTACTTCTCGGACGAAGGCGGATTCAAGGTGCTGCAAATCGAACCTCAGGTTCGCGCGCGTCTCGGGCTCTAGGGCAAAGGGCTAGTGAGGCGGTCATGCCTAAAATACTGTTTAATCACAATAAGTTGATGGCTCGAAAAGCTCGAGTTCTGGCCATCGGGGGGAAGTCATGAACGTTTTGACAAGGTGGGTGGCGTTCGCCGGACTGGTGATGGCCGCAGCAGTGCCCGCAGCGGCTCAGCGAGTGCCGTTGCCGCAGATCAGCGGTCCTGTGGCGGTCACCGCCGCCAGCGGCGAGGCCTATCGAGGGTCGAACGAACAACCGGTGGCCGGACCCGGATTGCCGATGCCCGATCTGGAGCGGGTAGGGTATGTCCAGGAGGAGTACATCGTCTCTGGAACGGTTGACGGCAAGCCGTACCGGACCTCGCTCCTGGTGCGCAAACCCAAGGACATGAAGCGCTTCTCGGGCCTCGTGGGCGTCGAGACGATCCATGCGGCGGGCGCGATTCCATTCTGGGGCGTTGGCCGTGAGGTCTGGGCCGCCGGCGGGCATGGCTGGGTCGCGGTCGCCTCACAGCGCTCCGCGCTCGAAACCCAGCTCAAGAAGTTCAACCCGACGCGCTACGCTTCGATGTTCTTGCCCGAGGCGCCGGCGGGCGCGAACGGCATGGCCTCGAGCCCGCAGGACCATATCTCCCAGGCGATCATGACCCAGGTCGGCGCGTTGCTGAAGAGCAATCCAGCGAGCGGACCGTTCGGCGGGGCGCGGGTCCGCTACCTGCTGATGGGCGGCGCGTCCCAGACAGGGGGCACGACCTTGCGCTATATCGAGCAATCGCACGGCGTTGCCCGCCTCCCAAGCGGCAAGGCGATCTATGATGGCTATCTGCCGATGGAAGCCTTCTCGACAACCCGCATCGCCGGCGGTGACGCCGCGGTAATCCACGCTGTCGGCGAGGGTGATTTCCGACTGTTCCGCATCGACGACCCAGAGGTCCGATTCTCGATACGGGAGGATTCAGACGCGCCGAATGACCGCTTCCGCGAATATGAATTCGCCGGGGCGTCGCATGTCCCGACGCGCGGCAGGACCGCGAACAACAAGCCTGGCGAATATCCGAGCCAGTTTCCGAACCCGCCATTTTACAAGATGGCGCTGTTGCACCTGATCGAGTGGGTGACAAAGGGCACCCTTCCGCCCCACGGGCCACGGCTCGAACAGACCGCGGCCGGTGAAATGATCCGCGATGAGCATGGCAACGTGAAAGGCGGCATCCGTTCGCCCTGGGTCGATGTTCCGACCGCGCACATCATCGCCTCTCCGCCGATCGCTGCGGGCGAACCGCACGCGCGTGCCCAGCAGGGAATCCAGGAGAATTTCCCGCAGGCAAAGTTGGTGCAGCTGTACGGGACGCGTGAGAACTATCTTCAGAAGTTCAACAACAGCACCGATCGCCTTGTTTCCGGGCGGTGGATCACGACGGCCGATGGCGTGAAGCTCAAGGCCGAGGAGGCCTCAAAGCCGCCCTTCTAAATGTGAATTGAGTTCGCGATCCCATCATAAAAAGAGATCATTACCACTATCTGGTAGTATAGTCGTTATTGATGATCAATAATATTAAGCATAATCAACGATAAATACAGAATAGATACGAAATACATCAAAAAATATTACAATAGTTGACGGACTAAGGTCGCGTCAATAACAGAGGGGAGAATGAAATGGCGTTTCGATCAAAGGTTTTAATTCGCAGTCTGGCGTTGGGCGTTGCTATAGGAGCGCTCCTGCCGGCGGTTGCTTATGCCCAATCAACTACCGACAAGCCGGATGAAGAGAGCTCGGCGGTGGAGAAAGATATCGTCGTCACAGGTACGTTGATTCGAGGCATCGCGCCTGTCGGAAACAATGTCATCGGAATCAATCGGAAGAAGATCGACGAGAGCGGCGCGACGACCAGCGGCGAACTTCTGGCGCGATTGCCCCAGATCGGCTACTTTGGCAACGTCCCCTACGGACCGGCACCGCAAGTCGGATCCAACCAGAGCAATCCGATCAGTCGGCCCGAACTGCGCGCCCTCCCCAACGGTCAGACCAGCGGCGGTGCGCAGACGCTGGTGCTGATCGATGGCCACCGCGTCGTCGGTGCCGGTACGCAGCAGGTCGGTGTCGATCCCGATATCCTGGCACCCGGTGCCGTGCAGCGGGTCGAAGCCCTGACCGACGGGGGCTCGGCGGTCTATGGTTCCGATGCCGTCGGTGGTGTGATCAATTTCATTACGCGCAAGCGTTTCAACGGTCTCGAGGCGAACGCTCGCGTGGGCATCGGAGATGACGTCACCACCTTTGATGCCTATGTCACGGCCGGCAAGGATTGGGGCTCCGGCGGGGTCTATGTCTCTTACAGCTATTCGCACCATGACGAGCTCTTTGGACGCGATCGGGCGTATATCAAGCGGATAGACTATAATACGGGCATACCCAGCGGGCGTTTCTGCGCCGCGCCGAACGTCACCGCCACCGGTAGTGCGACGACATACGTCGTGTCGGGCAGCGGACTTGTCGCTGGTGGTCCTAATGCCTGTGATCCGTCGTCTGATGTAACGTATTTTCCGCGAGCGACGGCGCACAACGTCTTTGCGCGGTTCAATCAGGATCTGGCTTCTTGGGTCAGCTTCGACGCGACGGTTTTGTATGGGCGGCGTGATACGCTGTCGAACGCCGGCACGCTCGGAAGCAACACTTATGCCTCGGCGGTTACCGGTCAGGTTACGTTGCGGCCTACCAGCCCCTTCTATCGCGCCATCCCGGGTGCCGTCGGGATCCCCAACGAAGTCGTGATGTTCAACTACGCCGGTGCCTTTGGCACAGCGTCGATGCCGCAACGCACAATTCTGTCGACATATGAGATCGCGCCGGAATTCACGTTCAAGCCGGGGGGCGGCTGGCAGATCAGAACGCTGTTCAGTTATGGCAGCAGCTCGGTTGGTTACAGCAACCGGACGGTGAATTCCGTTGTCCAGAGTTCGGTTCTGGGGACTAGTGTCAACCCGTTCGACCTGACCGGCGCAAGCACGAACGCGGCGGATCTTGCCAGGATTCCCGGCACTGATACCGGGTTCGGCCGCAACGAGCTCTACGATTATCGCGTGATAGCCGATGGCTCTCTCTTCCACCTGCCTGGGGGCGATCTCAAGATCGCCGTCGGGGGAGAGCGCCTTCAGGACAATTTCAGGAATCGCGTATCATTGCCGACCTTGACCGGCTTCACACAGGGGCCGAAGAATTCTTATACGCAGACGGTTCTTTCGGCATTCGGCGAAGCGCAGATTCCGATCGTCGGCTCGGACATCGCGTTCTTCGGAATGAGGGAACTGACGGTCTCGGCATCGGCCCGCTACGATAAATACAATGACTTCGGCGATACCTTCAATCCGAAGCTCGGGCTGAACTGGAAGCCGATTTCCTGGATCTCCATTCGGGCAAACTGGGGTAAATCCTTTACCGCGCCGAGCCCGACAGATCAGCTGGGAACTACAATCGGTCAGGCGGTTGCGGTATCGAATGCGGCTCTTACGCCGCCTCCACAGGGCGTTTCGGGGGCGGCTGGTTTTGGCCAGCCATCCTTCGCGTCAAACGAGGCTGCCCTCATTCTCCTTAACGGTTCGGCGCCGGGCCTGCAGCCGCAGCGGTCGAGGAACTGGTCGGTCGGCGCCACCATCGAGCCCCCATTCGTTGCTGGGCTGGAGTTGAGCGCGAGCTATTATCATATCGATCTCGACGGCGCGCTCGGTCGGCCGGTCGGCGTGGATCTGACCCCTTTCTACACGAACTATACGGACCTTTTCCTTTTCCGGCCCAGCGGCATCGCCGTGCAAAACTACCTGACGAATGGTAGTATTGCTCCGGCCAATACGCTCATCACGCTGTGCAACCCGACATCGACCGCCCAGGCCATCTATGCCCCTGCCGGCTCCGCGACGGGATGCGCTTCGAACACGGGTCTCGTCGGCGCCTTTCTGGACACCCGCAACAGGAACCTTGGCGGCTCCGCGACGGGCGGCCTGGATTTCGCGGCAAGCTATCAGCGTCCTACCAGCTTCGGTTCGATCGACGCCAGCTTTTCCGGGAATCTGCGTCTGGAGCTGATGTCACGCGCCAGCCCCACCTCGCCCTTCGTTAACGGACTGACTCAGGGCTCCTCGGTTTTCAAATATCAGGCCACCTTGGGCGCCGATATCCACAACTTCCGAATTCAGGGCACCTTTAGTCACAAAGATGGCTCGGTGCGCGCCGGTGGCGCGAGCGCGGCGAACTTTGGCCAAGGGCTGACCGACGCGTTCGAGTTCATAGACCTTTACATGAAGTATGATGTGAAATCTGGTGGCGCCTTCAAAAACATGTCGGTCACGTTGAATATTCAGAATCTGCTCAATACCAACCCGCCGGCGTATTTATCCAGCGCTTCTACGACTCCTGGATTTGATCCCAGCACAACGTTCACACTTGGACGGGTTTTCCAAATCGGTGTCAGAAAGAAGTTCTGAGGTGTGTATGCCCATGCTCTCAGGGTGTGGGCATATACCCTGCGGGGGCGCCGGAATAATTCGAAACATGGCGGGGATGCGATGGCTTTATTCAGATTTGGACTGACTTCGCTGGTCGCGATTTCATTCGCTTCCGCAACATATGCGGAGCGTCCCGACGAAACTCGCCTGCGCCCCAGGTGGCAAGCGCTCGACGTCAACCAGGACGGCAAGGTCACGCTTGACGAGCAGAACCCGCGGCAGGCGGAAGCCTTGAAGCGGAGCGACCAGAACGGCGACGGGGTGATCACCTTGGCGGAGTTCACCGATTTCGACCTCGACCCGAGCGGCGTCGGACGCCAACCGGTCGCGCCGAATGTCAGGGTGGTCGCCGACATGCCTTATGCCGGTACCACTGATCCGCGCCAGACGGTGGAAATCCTCGTACCGAAGAAGCCCACCGTACAAGGGCCGCTGCCCGTCCTTGCCTATGTCCACGGCGGTGGCTGGTCGACGGGCAGCAAGGTGATGGCTCGCTCGCAGGTCATGAAGCTCGTCGACAGCGGGCGCTACGCGGCGGTATCGATCGGCTACCGTCTTTCCTGGCAGGCGCACTGGCCCGCACAGCTGGACGACGTGAAGGCCGGCGTCCGCTGGATCCGGGCTCATGCGCGCGAGTATAATTTCGACACGAATCGCGTCTGCGCATTGGGGCCTTCGGCAGGCGGACAGCTCGTAGCCAAGCTCGGGTTGACGAATGGCGTAAAGGCGGCGGAGGGCAAGGTCGGCCCCAACCTGCGCCAGTCGAGCCGCGTGCAATGCGTGGTCGATATGTTCGGCCCTGTCGACCTGCTCAGCCCGCCGCCGGTCGGTCAGCCACGGTCTGTCGAAAACCTGATCGGCGGGAAAATCGCCGACATGCCGGAACTTGCGCGCTCGGTGTCGGCGTTAGCCGACGTCAACAAGAGTGCGCCGCCTTTTTTCATCATCCACGGGACGAAGGACACCACTGTCAATTATCAGAATTCGGTCAACCTGGAGGCCGCGTTGCGAACAGTCGGCGTGCCGGTGCTGTTCCAGACAGTCGAAGGTGGCGGCCATGGCACGTTCGGCAATGCGCTGCCCGCTGTGGAGGACCGCATCCGGCTATTCCTGGAGCGAATCTTCTACGACCATTCGACCCAGGTGCCCACAGAGTTGCTGGTCAAATGAATTGCCGGGCACCGGGGACCACAATGCCACTTCTTGGGTGGCACCCATCCGGACTGGCGAAATACGGCGAACAAAGAAACTCCGTTTGAGAGAATTGATTCATGAAACGAAATGCCTGGATCTGCGGAATTGCCCTTAGCGCTGCGATCGCGCTGGCCAATCCTGCGTGGGCCAAGCCGGCAGCGCCCGTTTCCGCCGCCCGGAACACCCGGTTCGTCGCGATCGAAGGGGTCAAAAACTTTCGCGACGTCGGCGGATACCATACGTCCGATGGACGGATCGTGCAGTGGGGGATGCTGTATCGCTCCGGTGCCCTCGGTGGAATGACATCGCAGGGACGAGACGCGTTCGGTCGGTTGGGCGTCGGCTCGATCATCGATCTCCGCTCGGCTTCGGAACGGCAACGCTCGCCGGAGGATTCGCTGGTCAGCGACAAGATCAGCTACTGGACCCACGACTATGTGATGGGCGGAGGCGACCCTGCGCGTCCGCAGTCATCTCCGCGCACTGCCGAGGCGGTTCGCGCACTTATGCAGAATGTCTATCGAACCATTCCACGCGACATGGCGTCGTCCTACCGGGAGCTCTTCGCCCGCCTTGGTACCGGAAATGGCGCGGTTGTCCTCAACTGCACTGCGGGCAAGGACCGCACCGGAATTGGCGCCGCGCTGGTACTCTCCGCTCTCGGCGTGCCCTATCCCGCGATCCGCCGAGATTTCCTGCTCAGCAACGTTGGAGTCAATCCGGCCAACCTGCGGCCTTCGCTGCCGCCTTACCTCGCCGCACTGTCCGACGAAGCATTGATGCCGCTTGCCGGGGTCGATGGCGCTTATCTCGACGGGACCTTCACGCAGCTGCGCCACGACTATGGTTCGATCCGAGGCTATCTACAAAAGGAGCTGGGTGTTGGTCCGCGTGAAATCGCCCGGCTGCGTCTGCGGATGCTGAAATAAGCCTGGCCGATGCCGCCACAGGCGGTGTCCTACCCTCATTCACAAGCTCAGTCGCGCATCCGGATGGAGTTCTCGATCATGTCATTGCCCTTGAAGTTTACGATCCCGTTGTTGTCGATGACCGCTCTTGTGCTCGCCGGAGCTGGAACGCGCGCGCAGGCGGCCGCGCCCGATCAGCCCTCAGGCGTTTCGCCAGCGCAGTGCGGTCGCGGCGACACGCGCGAGCCCGGCATTCAGGGCGATGTCCCGGCCGGGCAGGTGCCGAATTACAACTGTGGTGTCAGGGTGCTCGGCCAGCTTCCGATGGCCGGCAACGTCCAGGGCCTTGGCACCTGCGCCTATGTGCGTCCCCGTGTTCAGGGCGGCTCACCTGATGGGCCGGAAATTTTCGTCGTCGATGTACGCAATCCGGCTAGGCCGGTCGTGGTCGGCAACCCTCTTCCGGTCAAAAACGGCACTGAATCATTCCGCGTGGTCGTCGCACGAGACCGCGCCATTTTGGTTTCGGGTAGCACGGTTTACGATGTCAGTGACTGTCTTCATCCCAAGCTGAAGGGCGAGATCAAATGGCCGGACACCCCTCTGCCCGGTGTCCGCCGAAAGAATTTCCCCCATGACATCCGGGTAAATCGCGAGGGTACGAAGGTCTTTGCGTCGTTCGGCGTGTGGGATGCCGATATTACAAACCTGAACGACCCTGGCAGCTGGAAAGTAACCGATCATCGCTGCGAAATCGCGGCGCAGATCCCCGGACCATGGGAGGAGTTGCACCGCCAGTCCATCAAGGCTGGCCGCAGCCTGTGCGCCGATGCAGCCAGACCCGCTCCTCAGGGTTCAGGCTATCTGCTGGGCACCAGCCCGGTTCAGGCGTCGCTGCTGTGGCCACAGGTCTCTCATTCGCCCGACTTCAACGCCGATGACACGCTGCTCTACGTCGGCGATCAGGCTGCCGGAGGGGCGCCTTGGGCGCTTGAACCGAAGGTTCGCATCATCGACGTGACGAAGAGCTCCTATAGCATCGTCGGGGAAGTCAACGGCCCCGGCCACGGCCTCGACTGGTTTCGGGTCGGCGGCCGCGACTATGTCATGGAATCGAATGAGGGCGGCACCAAAGGGATCGGTGGACAGCCAGATCATGGCGACACTTGCCGACCCTATCCGCGGCCGACCTCGCTTGGATGGGGATTCGAGGCGATCATCAGCGATGTCACCGACCCTGCCCGTGCTCACAACATTTCGATGGCCCGCATTGCCATCAATGACCCGCAGTTCTGCACTGTCAGGAAAGCTTCGGGGCACGACCCATGGATCGCGTATCACCTGATCGACAATCCGATGAGCGCCAAATTTGCGGCCATTAATTTCGGCGACGCGGGCTTGCGGATCTTCGACATTCGCGATCCAGGCAACCCGACGGAGGTTGCGTATTTCAACCACGGCGTGCCGGTCCACGCTGGGGTGGGCTACTACGACGCCGCACGAAAGCTGATCTATTTCTCGGATGGGGGAGGTTTCAAGGTGCTGCAGATCGAGTCCCAGGTCCGTGCCCGCCTCGGATTGTAATGCCAGGAGGCAACCGGTCGTGCTGCCGGCTTGCTAACATGGCCTGCAGCCCAATCGAGTAATCGCGAAGCTCATCCGGAAAGGCAGGAATGACATGCCATCCTTCTTTGAGATCAACTGCATGAAATCACTGTCTTGGGAAGGAGTCTGAGTTTGCTGGCGACGATGGCTCCGACCGTTGGAAGACCTCTTTCCGGGGTCGGGCCAATAGGAGCGGGCGGGGTTTTTGTATCATCCGCGTCGACCGCGATACGATCGGGCTCGACGAGTCGAGCATATCGGTGTCCAGTTTGATCCGGAAGGCGGCCCGAGCCCCGCCACAAACGTTCGGGAGAGATCGGACGCCAGGCCGCCGAGAGCCGAGCTTCGGCATGCTCTGCTGACCGCCATGAAGCTGTCGGGCACCTCCTGCATTAGATAATCTTCGGCTGCGGTAACTGATAGAAGGTTTGCAACCGTCGAGACCTGTCACTGACTACGAAAGAGAATTTCATATGCGAATTATTTCTGTCATTGCACTCGTTCTTGCCGCTACTTCGGTCCCCGCTGCGGCCTCGGCCCAGACGGTTGCGCCCAAGCACTATACGACCTCTGCCACCACGATTGGCGTGCTGATGGCCGATCCGGCTGCCAAGGCAATTCTGCTCAGGATCATTCCAGTGATCGCGGGTAACGACGGCATCAGCCAGGCTAACGACCAGACGCTCCGCGCTATACAGCCAATGACTCAAGGCAACCTCACCGATGCACAGCTTGCAGAGATCGATGTTGAGCTCGCCAAGCTTCCTGCGAAGTAAGCCATGGATTTGAAATGGCGCCGGGAGGTCCCGCAATGGGTCTCCCGGCTTCATCGTGTCAGTGCCCGACCGATGGCAGGTCGATGCCGCCGTTGCAGTCATGCGGATGCGTTCGCCGCTTTGCAGTCGGAGGAGTCGCCATCGGTGCCTGGGTGGAAGTAGGACATCTTCTTCCGCCTGATTCCAGGCGATATTGCCCTCGGTTCATCTGAAAACGCTGATTGTTTGCCTTCTCGCGATCGGTAGAAGTCCACATCCAGGACCCGCGGCAACTTCAGCTGCTCAACCGACCCTTTGGCGAAGGATTCAAGGCGTATGGCCGTCCCGCGACAGCACCGCAACAAGGCCTTTCTTGCCACGCACGAGACCATCATCGAAACAGCGGTGAGGCTGATTTCGCTAGGTGGGGTGAAAGCCTTGTCGATGGCGGCGATCGCCCGAGAAGTGGAGATGAACCGCGCGACGCTATACTATCATTTCAAGGACCGGGAGGCGCTACTTGCGGCCGTCATGGAATGGTCGTCGCAGCAACTTGCGCGCGGGTTTGCCGCTCGGACCCCGCGGGTGGAACGGACGGATCACATTTCCCGGTTCGTCCTGAACAATCCCGACCTCATCACGATGTGGATCGAGGACTTCATATCCCCCGGCGAAATCCGGGTGCGATATCCGCAATGGGATGCGCTGGTAGAGGGTATGGCTGCGCACCTCGCGCACCATCCTGAACCAGTGGATGCGGAGGTGTATTGCACCGTCATGCTGACCGCCGCGTTCATCGCGCCGCGCGTCTACCACAACAGCGTGCGCCCCGACCTTCCGATCGAGACGGTGGTGGAACGCTTTACGCGTGAGCAGATGCGCATCTTGGCTGTGGATGCGCATCTGCCGGAGGAATAGCGAGCAAAATTCCAACACTGGTGTTGAAATATTAGCTGGGCACCTGTACCCTTCGGCCAGCGGCAGGAGAGTAGCGGACATGAAAACGGGCAGCGCTGTTTTCCGGGGCGTTCCGCAGGAGCAGCTCGACTGGCTTGGCACGGAGCCGATTCCAGCACGCCCCTATTATGATCCTTCCTATTTCGAGCTGGAACGAGAGGCTGTGTTCCGCCGCAGCTGGCTGCAAATCGGCCATGTCTGCGAGCTTCCCGAACGGGGCAGTTTCATCCGTCGCGAAGTCGAAGTGCTGGGGGCCTCGGTGCTGATAGTGCGCGGGCGCGATGCCGAAATCCGCGCGTTCCACAATGTGTGCACCCATCGCGGTACCGAGCTGGTCAGCGCGGAAAGCGGGCGGCAATCGACATTCAGTTGCCCCTATCACCGCTGGACATTCGGGACCGAGGGCGCGCTGATCTCGGCGCCCGACTTCGATCAGTTCCACGTCGCGAAGGCCGACTGTGGCTTGCCGGTGATTGCGCTGGAGGTCTGTGCCGGGCTGATCTTCGTCAACTTTGCCGAGCAGCCCCAGCCGTTGCGCGCGTGGCTGGGTGACCTGGCCGAGCGCCTGGAGGCGCTTCCGCTCGCTCGCGCCACCACCTTCAGCGAATATGTCTATGAGATCGAGGCGAACTGGAAACTCACCTTCGACAATTTCCAGGAGAATTATCACCTCCGCTTCATCCATACGCGTTCGAGCGGCGCGGGCACCGGCCCGAGCAATCCGTTCGGCTATCCGGTCAATTACGGCTTCCACGGCCCGCACCGGACCCAGACGATCTGGTCCAATCCCGCCCCGCCTGCTCCGCCGCCGACGCTCGCCCTTGCCTATGGCCAGGCGACCAAATCGCTGCGGCAGAAGGGCGTACCGATCGCGGAAGGTGCGAAGGACTATCTCGTCTTGTTCCCAAATCTCTTCATCCTCGGCTCACCCGTGCAGAATTTCTCGCAGATGGTGATGCCGATCAGCGCGACGCGCTCGCGCAGCATCATCCGCATCTATTGGGTGGGCGAGGACGACAGCGCGAGCGAACGCTTTGCGCGGGAGTATCTGATGGCCGCGCTGCGCGACGTCCATGCCGAGGATCGCAATGTGATCGTGGCGGGACAGAAGGGGCTGTCGAGCGGCGCGCTGAAGCATATCCACTTCCAGACGCAAGAGGTGCTGTGTCGCCATCTTTACAAGACGGTCGACGCGATGGTTGTGGCCTATCGAGCTGAAATACGCGGCGCTGAGGTCGCGGCATGACCGCGCTGCTGCCGCCGGGATTTGCTTCGCTCGAGCCTTTCGCGTCAGACTGGGCCGGCGAGAGCGCTGCCATGCGCGCGGGCATTCGCGACCACGCCGGCGGCGAGGAACTGAAGGCGTTTTACGATGCTGTCCAGCCACTGGTGGGGACCGCACTTGCGAGTCTCGATGCTAGGCCGCTTGCCGAACAGGACGAGCGGGAAGTGCGGCTGATGCGCCTCCTCCTCACCTTCGCGCACGTCGCCATGGCGGTCGAAGTGCAGCGTGAGGACGAGCAGGTGCATGCCAGGCTTCGCAGGCATCTGTCGATCCTCCATGCGCCCGCAGATGCGCGCCCCAGGCGACGGGAAGTCGGGGGTCGATGACGATGCTCGTCGGCGGACAAACGGCATCACGTGCGGCCCAGATCGATCGAAGCCAGGTAAAGTAAATTGGAAAGACATCCGTGAGCCAGCAACGCGCCGATCGGTTCGGCATCGAATTCATCAGCGCCCTCGGCCAGGAGCCGTCCCGGTTCGTTGGACTGGCCGCGAAGCTCGGTTGCCGACGGATCGGTCTCGCGCCATCGCCGATCACGGGCCCTTTCGGGAGCGATTCCGCGTGGAGCCTCCGCAACGAACCGGCTCGCGTCCGTGGCTTGAAGCAGGCGCTGCTGGACCATGACGTGCATATCAGCCTCGGCGAAGGCTTCATCATCATGCCCGGACGCGACATCCTCGATGCCGAACCCGATTTCGACCTGATGGCCGAACTGGGCGCCGAGCGGCTGAACGCATGTGCGATGGAGCCTGATCCAGCACGCAACCTCGATCAGTTCGCCGCCTTTGCGGCGATGGCGGCGGCTCGCAATATGCCAGTGACGGTGGAGTTCATGCCCGGTACGCCGGTGGCCGATCTGGCAGCGGGGCTGGCATTTGTCGACGCATCAGGTGCCGCCAATGCCGGCATGTTGGTGGATGCCATGCACTTGTTTTGCTCGGGCGGAACGGCTGAGGCACTGCGCGGCGTTCCATCCGGGTCGGTGACCTATGCGCAGCTTTGCGACGCGAGGCAGCCCAGTTTTTACGATGGATATTTCCAGGACGCGCGCAACAATCGGCTGTCGCCCGGCGAAGGCGTGCTGCCGCTTGCGGACTTTCTTGCGGCGTTGCCGGCGGATTGTCCGGTGGGGCTCGAAGTGCCCTCGGTCGCGAAGGCCGAAGCCGGGATGGGGCATGAGGAGCGATTGCGCGAGTGTCTCGCTGCGGCGCTGACGCTGGTCGATACCAGGGCGTGATCTGAGCATCGGCAGCGATGCAAGCTCCTTTGAGAAAACGAACGGAGAGAAGGATGCAGATTACCGACAAGGTCGTGTTCATCACCGGCGGCGGCGGCGGGATCGGAGGTGGTATGGCCCAGGCCTTCGCCGAGAAGGGTGCCCGGATCGTCCTCGCCGACATCAGTTTCGATCATGCGCAGGAACAGGCGGCTTTGCTTCCGTCAGGTACCCCGGTGGAAATTGTCTCGTTCGATGTGACGTCGCTCGACAGCTGGGTTCGGGCGCGTTCACGGGTCGAAGAGCGATTCGGCATCGTTGACGTGCTGTGCAACAATGCGGGGGTTTCCGCCGCATTCGGGCCGCTGATCGATATGTCCTCGGCGGAATTCGAGCGCGTAATGGCCGTCAACGTTACAGGTGTTTTCAATGGGGTGAAGACTTTTGTTCGCGGGATGGTCGAAACCGGCTCTGGCCACCTCGTCAACACCTCTTCGATCAACGGACTCTGCCCGCATGGCGGGTCCGCGGCCTATTCGGCAAGCAAGTTCGCGGTCGCGGGCCTGTCCGACGCGCTTCGGCAAGAGCTGGCGCCAGCGGGAGTCGGGGTGTCCACGCTGTTCCCGGGCCTTACGCGCAGTCGGATGGCCGAAATTACCATGGAAAGACTGGCGGAGGGCGACTCCAGCAGCGCGGCAAGGATGCGCGCGCGGATGATGGAGCCGATCTGGCTGGGCAGGGCGGTTGTGCAAGCCGTCGAGAACAATCAGCCCTATATCGTGTCCCATCCCGAATTCAGGGCTAACCTGACTCAGCGAACGGACGAGATTCTGGCTGCCTTCGGCCCCCCGGCTCAGCCGGGCTATGGCGCGTGATACCCTGCAGCGATGCGAGATCTGCACCCTCATATTTTGCGCACGGTAATCGAGGCGTTGATCTAAGCTGTTGAAAAGGTATCGTATCGACAGGATAGGAACCTTTGGCATCTGCCTCCGAGAACAACAATGCCTGCCAGCGTCCGCGAACGGGCAGGAGCGCTAAACCGACCGGCCGCCCAATTGGCGGGAGAGTTGTTCGTGAATTCTGGCGGCCATGAGCTGCAGGAACGCCAGGGTTTTGAGCGCCTGGCAACTGCCGACAAAGGTCCGCGATCCTGGCGGCGGCGCGGTGTCGCTCCGACCGTCTGGGTCACCGGCGTTTCTTCTTCGCCGCTGCCGCAGCAATTGCCGCACGGTGTGCCGCCACGGCCCAAACGCGCAGCGTCTCCGACTGGCCGAGGATGCCGGGGGGTACGGAAAGCCAGGTTGCGACTCGCACATCGCGCGCACTTCCCCGATAGATGAAAGGACCAGAGCCGGCAGCGAGGAACGCGTCGCGGCTCGCGTCGTCGACGCGAAAATAGAGCACATCTTCCATCACCATGCCGAACTGGACACCGTCGAGGCGGAGCGCCGCCCCGCCGAAGAAGCGGACGGCTGAGACGTCCCCAAGCGTGAACAGGCGCTGGGCATATTCGGTCGCAAGTTCGAGTGAGGAGATCACAGCCCTGTCGGATGGCGTACGGCCAAGGTGATCATCTTCCTTTGTAATAGCGCTGGCGCGTGTTGCTCCACACGATCTGGCATGCGCCCACCAGGGCCAGGATCGCGCCGTACAATGCCCATTGCTTGTGGCCGACCATGAAGCCCACGCGGAAAGCCAGATCGAAGCCCTGGAGGATCCAGACGCCTCCCATAAACACCATCGCCAGTCCGAGCAGGCTGCTTATCGCCCGCATGATCCCATTGAATATTTCGCTCATGGCGCTTCTCTCTTTCTCTTTTTGCTATCGTATTTACGCTTTCACCGATCGAAAGTTGGGGCTGAGCCTCCGCGATGATGGGTGGCTTCTAGGCATGACATGGGTCCGCGTCGCAATCTCCTGAAATCCCCGGCGATCTCTCGCGGTCCACTGGCGCGCGCCGCCGTCTGCTTGTCTTTCTACGCTACACTATACTGGAGCGTTGAAGACTCTTGCGTGCTCAGGTCTGCTTCACGAAGCGTTCCACCGTAAGCTCTGAGGGAATGTGTGATGCAGAGGAAAGTGCAGCGGAAGGCGCGTCTAACGCCAGCTCTCCAGACAATCGACCCCGCACCGATATCGGTTCGCGTTGCGGCTGCCGTAAAGCTGACGGGCATCAGTCGGTCGCGCCTGTTCGAACTTATTCGAGACGGTGAGATCGAATCGGTCAAACTCGGCACGTCCAGGCTAATCCTTGTCTGGAGCTTACAGCAACTGCTTGAGCGTCTTCCGCGAGACCAACACTAGCGACCGCCGGGAATCCCGCGCGCCAGCTTGAGGAGGGCGATGCACGGTCCGCATCCTGCGGCGGCCACAGCAGTCCATACGCTCTTATTACCGCAAATTACCGCAATATCCCGATTCGGGAGCCTCATTTTCCAGCTAAGTCATTGAAATCGCTGGTGACCCCTACGAGAATCGAACTCGTGTTTTCGCCGTGAGAGGGCGACGTCCTAACCGCTAGACGAAGGGGCCGTGCGAGCGAAGCGGCGCATCTACGGTGAGGGCGCGCCACCGTCAAGATAGAGTGTTGAGAAGGACACCTATACGGTGGGCAGCAGCATATCCGGATCGAGCCGTTTTACGTCGGTCTGCCCGGTCAGCGCCATCGCCACCGCCATTTCGTGGTGCAGCAGATCGAGCATCCGCGTCACGCCCGCACCGCCCTGCGCCGCGAGTGCATAGGCCCAGGCGCGGCCGAGCAGTACGCCTTTCGCCCCGAGCGCCATCGCGCGGAGCACGTCGATCCCGGAGCGGATGCCGCCGTCCATCAGCACATCAGTTCGACCCGCGACCGCTTTCACCACAGCGGGCAGCGCAGAGATGGTCGAGGGGGCCCCGTCAAGCTGGCGGCCGCCATGGTTCGAAACGATGATCGCCGAGGCGCCCGCATCGCAGGCCGCGACCGCATCCATCGGATCGAGGACACCCTTGATCACCAGCCGGCCGCTCCAGTGCTGGCGGATCCAGTCGAGGTCAGCCCAGGTGATCGACGGATCGAAATTGCGCGAGACCCAGCGGGTGAATTGGGCGAGGCCAGCGCCATCCGGCATCAAGGGCGCGAAATTGCCCAGCGTGTGCGGCCCGCCACGCAAGCCAACATCCCAGGCCCAGGCGGGATGACTGACGATCTGCCCGAAGCGGCGAAGGCGTGCGTCCGCACCTTGCGAGCCGGTGAGGCTCGAGCGCACGTCGCGGTAGCGCGCGCTGTGGATGATCAGGTCGACCGTCAGCACAAGCGTCTCGACGCCCAGCGCTGTGACGCGCGCGAGCATCTCCTTTAGGAACCCGCGATCGCGGATCATGTAGAGCTGGAACAGGAAGGGCTGCGTCACCCCGGCTGCGACCTCCTCCATACCGCAACAGGAGGAGGCTGAGAGGATGAAAGGGATGCCGGCGCTTTCGGCGGCGCGTGCCGCCTGAACCTCGCCGCGCCTGGCATACATGCCCGCCAGCCCGATCGGCGCGAGCGCGACGGGAAGCGCAGCGGGGCGGCCGAACAGGGTGGTGGAAAGGTCAATCTGCGAGACGTCGCGCATCACCTGCTGGCGGAGCTTCAGCCGCTGCAGATCCGCCACATTGGCGCGCATCGTCGATTCCGAATAGGAGCCGCCATCGATATAGTCGAACAGGAACGACGGGAGCCGTGCCTTCGCCAGGAGGCGGAAATCATCGATGCAGGCCGGTGTCACGCGCGCATCCTGGCACGTCCCTAACGGCTTGTCGCGGTCGCGATCGCACCGGGCCGGCTGTCGAGCTTCAGCGTCGCTGCCTCGTCGCGGGTCAGGGCCTTGCCGTCGAAGCGATAGACTTCGATGTCGCGCGGCATCGCGCATTGCAGCAACACGGTCTTCGCATTGGCGCTGAAGATCGCGCCCTGGCACCAGGCGCCGCTATGGGCCTCAGCAATCGGGGTGATGGTGGTGCCCTTGACGCCATAGAGCTTGAGCAGGCCGAACGCATTATAGCCGGCCGATCCCGGCTGTGCGGCGGAGCCGTTGGCGATGACGACCGCCATATATTTCCCGTCGGCCGATAGCGTGAGATGCTCGGGCGTGAGGCCGACATCAATGGCCGTGACGGATTGAGTCTTGAGATCGACCGCAGTGACGGTGCCGATGCGAGGCCCAGCGGTCTTCGGCGCGTCAGCGGGTTGCTCGCGCCCGCCGAGATTGGTGTTGTAGGCAAAGCGTCCGTCGGGGCTATAGGCGACGCCATAAGGTTGCACGCCTGTCTTCACGCCGCCATCGATCGTCAGGGTCTTGCCGGCAACCAGAAGCCCGATGAGCTGGCCCGAGCCTTGCGCGACGACGAGTGCGGTCTTGCCCGAGGGTGCGAAATCGACGTCGGTCGGGCGGCTTTTGGCCGGGAGCTGGACCTTGCCTCCAGCGGTGAGATGCTTGCCGGAGATCGAGAAGATCGAGATCACATCGTCACCCGTGCTGGCGACGAGCGCGAGTGTGCCGGCGCGGTTGATCGTGACGCCGCTCGCACCAGGCCCAGCCTTAATCGTCTGGAGGAGCCTGGGCGCCTTCGGATCGCGGAGGTCGATCACTGAAAGCGTGTCGTTGAGTTCGAGTTCACCCGCGGCATTCAGCCGTTGTGCCGCTGTCACCAGCGCGAAACTGCCGTCCCGCGCGACCGCGACCGAAGCGGGCGGACCGATCATGCTCGCCGGTGCCTGGACCATGCCGATCACCCTGGGCGGGTAGCTGTGCAGGTCGATAACCGAGACGGTGTCGGGCGTGCGGGTGGTCGCCGCCTCGCCGGGCCGGAGTTGCTTGCCGTCATTGGCGGAGACAGCGATCTGGGCGGAGGCGGATATGGGGAGCAGCGCCCCAATGGTGGCGAGCAACAGGGTGCGCTTCATCACGGGCCTCTCCGCTTGAAATTCGGGCTTTCAGCGAACCCTATAGGATATAGCATGTCACGGGAACATGGCTGGCGCAACAAGGCTCCGTGGCCAGGTCCGCGCATCCCGCACAGCAGCCCCTAGGTATTACTACCTAGGTACATGCCCCGCATTGGCTGAACTGCCCGATTGCAGCAGACCTTTGGCCTAGGAGTAGCCATGAAAGCCACGACTCGGAAAACCGGCAACGCCTTCACCAAAGAATTTGCCGTCGCGAAGCGACCGGCCGACCGGCAGCGGAACGAGACGCGTCTCTGCACGGTGTTTCTGTTCGCTGCGGCCCGCACCGAAACGGATGAGGGGCTTTGCCGGGTCAACAATATCTCCGACCAGGGTATGATGGTGGTAACCGGCCTCGATGTGGCCGTGGGGGAGCAGATCGCGATCACCTTGTCCGACGCGATCACGCTGTCGGCCGAAATCATTTGGGCGGATGCGGGCCGGATCGGGCTCAATTTCAGCAGACCAATCGACAGCGCCAGCGTGCTTGAGGCGCTGGGCGAAAAAGACTCGCGCACGCATCGACCTCCGCGCCTGGTGGTCGGTCTGGTCGGCACGGCTGTCACTGAGGACGGTATTCAACCCATTCGGGCGCTCGACATCTCGCAAAATGGGATGAAGATCGCGTTCAGCGGAAGCCTTGAACCTGGGGCACGGATCAAGGTGGTGCTTGAAAACGGGCTCGAGCACCGCGGCGTGGTGAAGTGGTCGATGAATCAAGTGGCCGGACTGCACTTTACCCGGCCTATCGCCCACGAGATGGTCGCCAGCGTCGCCGAATTGAACGGCATCGAGCGGATCGTCAGGCAAAATGCCAGCCTCCCCGGGCAGGATTCCTATCGTCCCATCCCGCGTCCGGCGACCGAGGCAAATTAACCCGGTCGAGCCTGGCACGGCCGGGTTAAAGTTAGCCTCAATCGCCGTCGTTACGCTGCCGCGCGCCGCCGCTCCGCCATCTCGACATTGAGCATCTCGGCCAGCAGGAACGCCATTTCCAGGCTTTGCCCCGCATTCAACCGCGGATCGCAATGCGTGTGGTACCGGTCGGCCAGCGACTGCTCGGTCACATCGACCGCGCCGCCGGTGCATTCCGTCACATTCTGCCCGGTCATCTCGGCATGGATGCCACCCGCGATCGAGCCTTCCGCACGGTGCACAGCAAAGAAGCCGCGCACCTCGGCCAGGATGCGGTCGAACGGCCGCGTCTTGTAGCCATTGGCGGCCTTGATGACGTTGCCGTGCATCGGGTCGCAGCTCCACACGACCGGATGGCCCTCGCGCATCACCGCGCGAACGAGCTTGGGTAGACCGGCCTCGATCTTGTCATGGCCGTAGCGGGTGATGAGCGTCATCCGCCCGGGCTGGCGTGCCGGGTTGAGCGTGTCGAGCATGCGCAGCAGCGCATCGGGCTCGAGGCTCGGCCCGCATTTCATGCCGATCGGGTTGCCGATGCCGCGCAGATATTCGACATGCGCCGATCCCTCGAAGCGCGTGCGGTCGCCGATCCACAGGAAATGCGCGCTGGTGTCGTACCAGTCGCCGGTCAGTGAATCCTGCCGGGTCAGCGCCTGCTCGTAGCGGAGCAGCAGCGCTTCATGGCTGGTGTAGAAACTGGTCTGGCCGAGCTGCGGCACCGTCTCGGGACTGATCCCGCACGCGGCCATGAACTCGAGTGCCTCGCCGATCCGATCGGCTGTCTCGGCATATTTCTTCGCCCAGGGGCTGCGGCCCATATAGTCATGGGTCCAGCGATGGACCTGGGCGAGGTTCGCATAACCGCCACTGGCGAAGGCGCGCAGCAGGTTGAGCGTTGCCGCCGACTGGCTGTACGCACGAATCATCCGCTGGGGATCGGGCGCGCGACCGGCTGCGGTGAAATCGATATCGTTGACGATATCGCCGCGATAGGCGGGGAGCTCTACGCCACCCTGAACCTCGGTATCCGCCGAGCGCGGCTTGGCGAACTGGCCGGCCATGCGACCGAGCTTCACGACCGGCAGCTTCGACGCATAAGTCAGCACGACCGCCATCTGCAGGATGACGCGGAAGGTATCGCGGATATTGTTGGCGCTATGCTCGGCAAAGCTCTCGGCGCAGTCGCCGCCCTGGAGCAGAAAGGCCTTGCCCTCGACGACCTTGGCCAGATCAGCGGTGAGGTTGCGCGCTTCGCCGGCAAAGACGAGCGGCGGGAAGCTGGCGAGCGTATCCGTTGCGGCGTCCAGCGCGGCGGTGTCCGGATATGTGGGAAGCTGGCGGGCTTCCGCTTGAGTCCAGCTGTCAGGGGCCCATTTGGCGGCCATGATCATCGAGTCCAATGGTGAGTGAGGGCGGTTTCCTTGCGGGAAATCGGCTCTTTGCGCAATCAAGGAAAAGTTTCGCGGTGTGTCGAGCGGACAGCGGAGCGCTTTGGACGGGCGAGTCGGGGCCAATAAGGGGGCGATGTGCTGGCTGTTCCTGGCTGTTCCGACGCAAATTTTTTTGCTGGCTGTTATGTTGGAGTTTTCGTGAAGATTCGTTGCGCTATTTCAATCGCTTATGGCCAGTTTGGCTGTTATCGAATAACAGCCAGCTAACAGCCAGCTAACAGCCAGCTAACAGCCAGCGGACTGGCTGTTCCGCGAACAACAGCCAGCGACAATCAGAGTGCATTCTTCAAGCTGAGAAAGAGCGGGATGGAGCGCCCGAGGAGCGCTCTGTCCGATTCCACCCTGCATGACCGCCCGTTATGTTTGAATCGAGGTGAGCGCGCTTCAGTCCCGGATGGACTAAATCCAAGCAAGCGGAGCAAGGTCGCGTAAAACCCGTCCACTTCCCCAGCGAAGGAGCGTGTGAAGGATTCCCTTTTTTGGGCAGATATGATTCTCTTGTTCGATCAGGAGAAGCTTGATGTCGGACGAAGCACGATATGTTGCAGCGGAGCGT
>Ga0307508_10000457_pt1 | contig 49107 bp, 47 predicted proteins | sample 9_EM_MG_FD_203089 | JGI IMG/M metagenome (GOLD analysis project Ga0307508, IMG submission 203089) | Populus trichocarpa ectomycorrhiza microbial communities from riparian zone in the Pacific Northwest, United States - 9_EM | ecosystem: Host-associated > Plants > Roots > Unclassified | place... | reverse complement strand
ATAATACCACCCCCCCTCCTCCCACCACCCCAACCCAAACCCTCTCCTGTTTTGTTTGTTCCCCCCCCCCCCCCCCCCCCCCGCCCCGCCATTCACTGCTCGCTCCCTTATACTTCTGGCGTCGTCGCTTTCCCGGCCCCGTCCGTGCTCGCTCCTGTTCTTCTGCCCACCCCATTGGTCTTCCTCCCTTTGCTGACTCGTAAACCGGCTCACTGCTGCAGTTCTTCGTCTCTCTTTGTGTCCGACGGTTTGACTATCTGTCGACACGGCTCCTTGCATCCTCACTTTGATACCGGTTTCCGAGCCCCTTCAAACTAATCGGCCTTCGAGTTCCTGCCCGTCTGTTCCGATCTGGACGTAGCCCTTTTGTCGTACGGAAAAAAAAAAAGTTTTGCTTTTGCATCTCTCTCTGTCCTCCGCCGGCGCACTGGTTGTTTTTCTCAGGTATGCTCGTTCTATGTTCGTTCTCTGTCTCGCGTTATGTCATTTCATTGATTGAATTTCTCAAAGCATCTGATTTTTGACAATTTGGTTGAACTTTTAGCATCGGCCTTAGCGTCATCTTCGGTCTGATCTAGTCTCACTTTCTTCCTTCCCGAAAATTTTTCTGTTTTTAGAGGGAAACATCCACACCAACCAACCAACCAACCAAACCCCCACTACCCACTACCCACTACCCAACCACAACAACTAAATCCTCCAATTGACAGCGTTACGTTCACCATCATCACCGAACGAAAAGAGGAAAAATAAATATCCATCATGTCTTTCCAGCCGTACAACGAATTCCAGCAGCAGGGAGGATCTGCTTCCCCGACCGGTGGCAATGCACCTGCGGGTCAGGTTGTTCCTCAGCCTGGACAGCCCAGCGCCTCCCCAGCGCCTTACAACAATGCCGCCCCCCCTTCCGGCAATGGCAGTGCGGGCGACGGCAGCAAGACCACTCTCTGGTATGTTATCACTGTTTGCGGTGATGTGTCTGCGCGCTCGTCCGGGTGCTGATGTCATCTGTTAGGATGGGTGAACTCGAGCCGTGGATCGACGAGAATTTCGTTCGCAACGTCTGGTTCCAGATCGGTGAGAATGTTAATGTTAAGATGATTCGCGACAAGTTCTCGGGGTACGCTGTCAGCTCTTTCCTTCTCGGGTTGGGTCACATGCTAATCGATCGGATCTAAGCAACGCTGGCTACTGCTTCGTCGAATTCCAGACCCCTGCGGCTGCTGCCAAGGCTTTGAATCTCAACGGCACTCAGATCCCCAACAGCTCGCGTCCGTTCAAGCTGAACTGGGCTTCCGGAGGAGGACTCACTGACAGACGGTCAGTAACTCTGCCGCCGCTCTCTGTTTTGACAATGGAAACCAACTAATGCCACAGGGAATCTAGTGATGATCGTGGCCCCGAGTTCTCGATCTTTGTTGGTGACCTTGGCCCCGAGGTCAACGAGTACGTCCTTGTCTCGCTCTTCCAGTCGAGGTTCCCGTCGTGCAAGTCCGCCAAGATCATGACCGATCCCGTCAGCGGCATGTCTCGTGGCTACGGGTTCGTGCGCTTCTCGGATGAGCAGGACCAGCACCGCGCCTTGACCGAGATGCAGGGTGTCTACTGCGGCAACCGACCCATGCGCATTTCCACCGCCACCCCTAAGAGTCGTACCGGTGCGTCCGCTGCTATGCCGGGAGGTACGGCTGGTCCGATGGGCATGTACACCATGGGTGCTCCCCCGATGGGTTACTACGGTGCTCCTCAGCCGATGAACCAGTTCACCGACCCCAACAACACGACCGTCTTCGTCGGAGGATTGTCCGGTTATGTTACCGAAGACGAGCTCCGTTCGTTCTTCCAGGGCTTCGGAGAAATCACCTACGTCAAGATTCCCCCTGGGAAGGGTTGCGGCTTTGTTCAGTTTGTCCAGAGGCATGCCGCCGAGATGGCCATCAACCAGATGCAGGGCTATCCTATCGGTAACTCTAGGGTTAGGTTGTCGTGGGGACGCAGTCAGAATAACTCGGGTCCGGTTGGAACTCCTTACCGCCCGGCCCCCCCTCCCCCGGTGTTCCCATCGATGGCCATGCCACCGCAGCACCATTACCAGAGCTTTGCGCCTCTAAAGTAGTTTGCCTTTCTTTTTCTTTCCGCTGCTGTTTTTTTCCTTCTTTCCTTCTGTGATTTTTTCTTTCTTTTCGGATTCTATGTACCTATTTTACGATGGCTTCACGTTGGTTGTGCCGCAATGGGTTTTTTTTCCTCCTACATCTATCACCCGTCTCCATCTATTTCCTTGGATGATAAACGATTCAACTGTGGTCAAGAGTTTTTGCTGATCCATAGCCACTTGCTTTCGTGTAGTCCTCATGCTTCTCACATGCACCCACCGCCTCAGCCTGGCCAGATGCCACCTCCTGGACCTCCCGGAGCCCTTCAGGGCCCGAATGATCCGACTGAGCCGATGGACATGCAGAGGATGAACAACATGTACATGCAAGCCAGAGACAGCCAGATGGATCGCCTCGAGGCCGACGGTCGTGCTTACCACTCGGTTTATGGGGCCTAGATCACTAGTCCTTTGCCGTTCTCTTTCCCCGCCTTTCTTTTCTTTTCTTTTTTACCCCCCACCTTTTCCATTTCCTTTTTTTCCTCAAGACAGGAATGACATACAACGAGCCCGAGGATCATACATTCATAATCTTTAGGAAAACATGGCGTCTCCCTTATTGTCCAAGCTACTTCGAAAGGTGTTTGAGGGTTGATTGATTCGAGTCGGCGTTAAGCAACAAAAAGAACTTCCTTTCGTGATTTTTTTTTTCTGCGTTGATTTTGTGCCTCTGGGATTTGTTTTCGTCGGGGTTTGATTTGCTCAATGGGGTTTCTGCAGTTTGTCGTTACTTGATTCTGTGTTTCCTTCTGTTCTTTCCTTTGGGGTCTTCAAATCCTTCGGTCTTTTGTCCCGCCTTCATGCCTTTTCTTTTCTCAAGTTGTCTGTCTTGTCTTGTCTCCTGCTTGTATGGGGTTTAGGGACTGCTTTACTTTTGCAATTGGGAGGAGATGTTACTGCTTCTTCGGATAGGCTCTTGTTTTCTCATTCTCGTCACCGAACTTTGCTGTGTCTTTCATTTTCATCGATCTCGGGCGAAATGTGCTACTTCATCTTCGTATCCCGTAGCGTACCTTTTCTTCTTTCTTTTCTTTACTGTTACCTGTTACTTCCCTCCCACCAGTATGATATATGGGGTATCGTTTTCTTTCGCATGGGTTGCAGGTGTTGTTGTCCCTCTAGTCTTATGCGTCCTGTGAGTAGTAGGTAAGTATCCTCCTGTATTTTTTTCCTTTTTATATGGACTTTCCTCGGACCGGAGTACTTTGTGTTGGGCGTCCATCTTTTTTTTTTTTTTTTTTTTGGGGGGGGGGGGGGTTGTATAGAAAGATGTAGTGTATATTACCTATCTACTTACTCTAACGAATCCGTGCGAAGACAAGGCTACTGGCTGGCAGGATGGATGGCTGTACTGTGGGAGATGTGTCGGAGCACAATCCAGACGGCCCCATCCATCGAACCAGTTTTCAAGGAGACGGAGAGACAGGGCCCTGTCCAGCTGCCTAGATACATACAATACCATACATATCTACATACATGCGTCCCCTCCCTCGGAGCTGGAGGTGGAGGAGCCACAGAGCAAGCTGAGTCAAAGTTGGGAGGGAAAAAAATAATCAAAAGCAGAGCATCCATCGAAATCCGAGTCCGGAAAGGTTGAATTTCCCCCCCCTCCCCTCCTCTCTATAGAGGTACTTATTTATATGATGTATGTAGGTACGTACGGTCTAAAGTAATAAACCACCAGCTCGCGCGCTCTGCCCACCAGGAAAAAAACAAACAAAAAAACATATATATACATAAGTAAGTATATACACACTTCATGCCGGAGAAAACCACTGGGGGGATAGCCAAAAAAAAAGATGACAATGATATATAATAAACAAAACGCGCGGTCAACAGAACTATTCACCATGATAGGATGTGGTGGAAGGCGGAAGGGCAAAGAGATGGAGGAAAAGAGAGAGAGAAAAGGGAAGCAAGAGGAAATCTACTCCACTATACGCCAAACAAAGTGTCAACCAGTCGGTGGTCTCTAGTAACAGAAAAGCAGGCAGAATACGAAAGAAAGAAATTTTTTAAAAAAAAACAAAAAAAAACGAAGAAACCCAGACTAAAACCGCCGCAATGCAATGCAATAATCAGCACCTCCCATCCTCAATTTCCCTCGTAATAACCTACACTCCTCACCCGTCTAAGGATATTTACAGATCCTTTCCCTCCTCTGCCCTCCTCTCCTTCTCCTTCGCCTCGTCAGCCTTCCCACCATCAGTTTGTATCAGGCTCGTCAACTTCCCAAACTCGGCGACAATCTCGTTGCCCAGGGCACCAAGCTCGTGTTCGGCAAACTCTTTCGCCTGCTCGAATCGGCTCCCATCCAAGTCATTCTTCATGCCGGCGTAGAAGCGCTTGACGGCGCCCTTTTCTTGCCGGGCACAGATGTTTTCTTGGTCGGAGGGTGGCAGTTGGTGTTCTTCCTTCTTTTCCTCCCCCTCCTTCTCCGCTTCGGGCTGTGGTTCGGGCGTGTGCGGAGGCTTTTGGGGCTGAGCTTGGGGCTGGTCGAGGAGAATGCTGTCGGCGAGTTGGCTCTGAGATTCATCATATTCCTCGTCTTCTTCTTCTTCCTCCTCCTCCTCCTCCTCGTCGTCCTCTTCCTCGTCGTCCTCAAGCTCTTCGCCATCTTCGATGTAAGAATCACCCATGTATCCGGCGTCATCCTCGTCATCCTCTTCCTCCTCGTCATCGTCGTGATCCCGTCTCTCGTCGTCGGAATCACTGAACTCATCCGGATCCATGATTCCTTCGCGCCAAAAGTTGAAATCCGTGTACTCCTCCTCGACGACTTTGTGTACGGGTGGAAAGAAGTGGTCAACAAGATCCCGCATGTTCACGTAGGAGCTCTTGTACTTGGTGAGGCAAAGGAGGTCCAAGACGACCTCGGCATTGCTGTTGATCGTAAAAATCCTTGTGCTGGGAATATTGACGCTGCGGTATGACAGCGCGTCCGTGAGGCGGTTTCCGAAGCCGGCGTAGAATGGCGTGTGCCCGGTGCCAAACAGATTAAGGATGTCACGTAGACACGCCATTTTGAAGACCTCCGGCTTGCGGAGGTAGACTTCTCGACGTAGTGCATGGAAGGTTCGGTCCGGAGACATGATGACAGGTCCCTTGGGGAGCCTGTAGCTGTCTTGGACGATGCCATTGAGGTAGTTTCTTGTCGTGTCCGCTTGCCCGACAGAGCGGGACGTGAGGTAGAGGAGGTTATACCCATTGGCAGCGATATCGGTATAGAGTTTTGCGACGCCCAGGTGAGTCCAGTCCCGTCCGACCATAGTGAAGATGTGGCCCAGGGCGTCGGACTTAGTGATTGTTCCGTCGATGTCGGAGATAACAATAGGGACGTCATGCTGCCATAGATACATGTAGGCAGTACAGGTAGCCCGGTTGACGCTGAAGGAGATCTCGTTACTACCGGGCTTGAGGTCTAGATTCTTAAGCTGGTCTGAGGTCAGGCGCAATGTCTTTGCGTAGCTCCTGGAGTCGGCTCCAGATTCATTGGCTCCCGGAGGAGGTGACGAAGGCGGGGTTGTTGCCGGCGTTGAGGTTGCCCGAACGGTACGTTTGTCCTCTCCCGAGGAATACCCACTCTTTGCGTCGTCCGACGAGTAGCCTCCATCCGAGACAGCGGTCTCAATGGTGTGAGAGAATCCATCCTGCCGTCCGGCTTTCTGCTTTGCCTCTTCGCTGGAATAAATCCAAAGGTTCCCGTCTCTATCAGCGCCAATCAAGGAACCGAAATCATAATCACCGTCAAGTTCCTCAGCCAGAATTCTCCGAGCCAACTTCTCAGCTTCAAGGGTATCCTCCTGGTCCAACTTGTAGCCGTGCATGTCCAGCATCAGATCACCCTGATTGGTGATGTGGGTCTGGATATTCGAGATCGAGAGCTTTCGTGATAGCGCCATGGCCCGCTCAACAGCGGCCGCACGCTCCAGCGGCGGCGGGGAGCGCGTTCTCATCGGGCCGTTCATATCGCCGGAGGTAGTGTAGCGACGCCCAGTACTACTAACAGTGAGCACCTCATCAGATTGACTTCGCTCCATCGCCAACGACGCCCCCGACCAATCGCCGCTCGCCGGGCGCATGAGGTCGGGTGGTGCATTTGCCATGGGCGCAGTGTTGCCTGTCGCGCCATGAGACTCCGTCGCATCGACAGTGATCAGGATATTATTACCGAAATCCGACTGTGTCCTCAGATCCGATTGTGCGCGATTCGGCCGCACTGCTGGTTTCGTTGCTCCGCCGAAATCCGCTATGTCAAGGAAATCTGGTTCCTGTAGTGACGTAGCGTCGGGTACCGAAGGTTCCGAGCGGGGACTCGATGCTGGCGACACCAATGGGGAAGTCTGCAAGTCTCTAGGCACGATCCCCGAGGTTTCGAAGACGAAGAATGCCTCACCGCCTTCGCCGAGCTTCATGGAGTAATCCGTTTTTGCACCGTTGACTTTGAACTCTACCTATCGAAGGCCAAGTGAGTCAGAGATGCGTCCGCAATGAGATGGACGGATGCCACGATAGCGTGTGACGGACCTTCTTCTCGTAGGGTCGCAGAAGCGAAAACTTTCCAAACCGGACATGAAAAGGAGAACATGCGAGGTCACCTGCGGTTCACGCTGTCAGGAAATGTTACCGTGAAGTGTGCGGACGGGGGGGATGGCGAACCGTTATCCTGTTCTACGACTATCACATCGATGGCACCGCTCAATGTTGCTGGGCTGTACGGACAAGATGTCAGTCGCCAGCCGTGAAGGATAGTCCAGCCCGGGGCGGGTCCTACTTTATTGAGTTCCATGTTTTCGACACAGAGCCACTGAGAGACCGGACATACTGCATCGTGGCGAGATTTGAAGCGGGGTGCAAATGAAGGGCAGTGGGGTGTGACGCGGAGGGATGTTGGTATCAAGCTTGGAGGGACTGGCGGCGGCGCGCAAAACAACGACGACGAAACGGAAACAGGAAATCGCGAGCTGGCTCGGACACCGACTATGTACTCGAGAGGCCAGCGACAAGATGCTGGAATGCGGGGGCGAGAAGAGGACTTTCGAGGCCGAAGATTGTTGGGTTGTCGCGTGGGTGCAGAGTGGGAGCACAGCGGGAAGAATCCCTGGTGCGGTGAACTCGGGCAACTTGTTGGGACGAAGGGTGGGGGACGGCAGGGACGCTTGGGGCGGTGACGAACATGCGGCGGAGAAGAGCGAGGAAAGAAGAATAGGGAGGCCTGGTGGATTATTAGAATCAGTTTTGTGTTTATTGAGCAAAGTAACCAAACCCACTGCCTGTTTCTGCCCTATCGGAGGACGAAGAGGTGAATAACCCGACAGTCAAGGCCGTGGAGTCGGCAACTGCTGTGATTCGCTCTCGGAGATGGGGGGGCAAGGAGGAGTGGGAGGGAGAAGACGTGAGCCAGAAGAACAAAAGAAGGGTAGAAAGGGATCAAGGAGGTGGAAAGTGGAAGGGCGGGCGCACTTGTCGCTACTCTCGGTCGGTTGGTCTGTGGGTCTGTCGGTCCGTCCTCGCACTCGTCTGCCAGTCCTCCGTCTGGCTGACATGCCCGGGTGCTGGCTGGCTATGTATGTCCCGTTCTTCCCAGCCACCATCATGGCCACATGCAACCGCAGCATCGCCATCGCCGCGGGAGCTTGTTTCGCGGCGCCTTCCGAAGAAGCGCCGATCGAAGGAACATTCAACAGCTCGTGACCGCCCACCAAGCTCGTGCTTTCCAATGCACTGACATCACATTCCTCCGTCACAGTCCGGCTAGGCGGCCTGGCCCGCGGTTGCCGTGCGGAATGCTTCCTTGTATCGATGCAGAATTCAACTCCCGTCCTCTGCAGCTCCCCCTCCACGCACGAAGTTATACGGAATGCATTCCTTCCCTCCGACTGTGCGATACACGACCCGTGGCTGGCATGACCCGCTGTTTGGCGGTTCCACTGGAGTACGATTGGCTACCGTGCCGTATTCTCGCTCTCAAGGGAGGTCATCGGACGAGATAGTGAGGGGGGACCGGGATTGAACGTCCCGTGGGGCTGACCGGCATCTGCCCCCACGATCTCAATTGATCGCCTTGGTTCGTCCGCGCAGTAGTTCCGGGAAAGAGACCACGAGGTCAACAAACCCATACTATGTAGGGCAGCAGAAAACGTCAGCTTGGCCCGGTAAGTATCTAGGTGTGGTTCGTAGCCCTCAGATTCACGGCTTGACATAACCATTTCTCCTCAGGAGCAGAGAACTCCGTGCTCGACTCCATGACCGCCGTGAACCGCCGGGGCAAGCCCTGCTTTTGGGTCGCTCGCCGTCGAATTGTCGCCCTGCGGTCGAAACAACGCCGCCGGATGTGACTCACCGCCTCATTCGAACACCTACGCGGCGAAATGCCGAGCAGAAGAAGACGAAGAATGCGCAGAGCCTGTATGTGACATCAGGTGATCGGATTAACTGTTGTAGCGGGTTGGAGAAAGACCTCAGACCAGCCGTACGGGCCACACGCATTCCCAACATTTGTGCTTACGGCGCTCAACACCCCAAATCTCAACAAGAAACCTCGATGCGAGGCTGAGTTGGTGGGATAGGGCTGATTGGTGTCGCTTATGGGGTGGTCGGCGCAGATTGGTTGGCCATCAGGTCGGATCAGCTCGATCGTTTCCTACATATGTACGGGAGGCGGACAGTCAGGACACGCCCGTTCCATCCCGCACTTCGTTGCGTGCGATACGTTGAGTGTGAATCCAGGCGGCCCCGGGGACCGACGTTGCCACTCTGTTCCTGCGTTTACTCCCGCGCGGGGGGGAACGGAGTGCATGCATGTGCACAGGGATCTCAATTTATCTACATATGTATACATATAAGTGAAATGGGCGGGAGATGTGCGCAGGGATTTGTTACCTGAAGTGTTCATAAGTTCTTCCCCATGACGGATGGTACTCCTCTGATGTTCGCTGATGGAATACGGAGGAAAATGTCTTTTTGTGTGCGCAGGGGCCCGAGGTGCCACATCCAGGTGGGCGGGCCCAGGGAAGAGGCACACCCACCAGACCTAGGTATTCAATGCCTACCGGCCAGCCATGAAAACAGCAAGTCTCCACGATCGACTTTATCCAGTGGGCCGGCTTCCATGTCTAAGTCTTGTCGTATGCATAGGTGGGCGTACCTTAGTGGGAAGTAATTCACAGGGCATCACTCGAGAACCCTCCATTTCTCGCCCGATTCCTCTTGATCCCATCGCCGCATTTGGAGGATATCCCTAGCTGTTGCGGCCAATCGGAAATCGGGAAGTGTACCAGCCCTGCTGCTGGCATAAGCTTGGTGCCAACAGCAAGAATGCAGCGGTTTGTTGAGGACTCCCCACGGCCAACTGTCAAATTGAAGGATCAGTTGAGACTTTGCGCACCAGTTTGTTCTTCTGTGTGTACATAACTCCTCCGATCCACAACGCATATGTATCTGATCCACCTGACCCTGCAGCAGCCCCGTTCGGGAGTGACGGTTTCCCTTAAGCTTTTGCATGGCACATAACCTTCCAGGGCCATTCACGTTCGTGTAACACTAGATTATTCCTTGGCATCAAGGCTGCTCCACCCTCCTGTTCGCGGTCGGTCATCTCTACAACTCCACTACTCCACGCACTTGGCCAAAAAAAAACTCCCTCACAAACTTTCACCCCCCCCCCCCCCCCCCCACAACGCGGCACCGGCAGCAAAGCAAGAGAGAGGGAGAGGGAGACAGTGAGAGATGGTAGTCGTCGTCGTAGCTACTATCTGTGCCCTGGCATGGTGGGTGGCGCAATGATGACTCAGGGAGAAGGGGGAGAAGGAAGTGCTGATTCAGAGCAGGATGTGCTATCGCGTCTCGTCACTATTGAACATTCCCATCCCGACACTGGTGAAAGTCCTGGGATTAGATTTGCCCGATCCCCCGAGGGTCTCGCTGCATGGCGTGTCTGCCGATACGATCACGCTGCATTGGTCGCTGCCGGAGAAGGCGGGGTCCGTGGCGAAGCATATCATCCAAATCAATGGGATAAATGGTACGCGCTTTGCTTGTATCGGACGGAACTATTGCTGATGGATACATGATATAGTCGGCGAGAGCGAAAAGCGCGGCGAAACGAGCGTGACTGTGACCGGCCTCAACCCAGACCAGCGCTACAACGTCCGTGTGATCGCCGCAAACGCGCAAAACTTCCAGGCGCCCGGCCAATTGATACGGTTGCGGACGTGTGCTAAATCGCGGGGCGCTGTGGCAAGCGACAGTGGCGGGACACACAGGGGAGATTCTTCTGATGATGCTCCGTCGGTGCATTCCGTACTTGATGTTCCGCCGCCGTCGCCGCTCGGCGCCGTACACAATGTGCACGCGCTGAATAATTCGAGGAGAAGCGCGAGGGAAAGACGCGGGTCTCCGGCTACCACGGAGCAGAGTAACGCGCATAATGTGAATGCACCGGCAGCAGCGCAGGATGATCAGCATACCGTTGCCTCGTTGACGAGGGATTTGGATGCCGTGCGGAGGGAAATTCAGGAGACAGAGGCACAGCTGATTCATACCGAGGAGGAATACAAAGCTGCGGAGGCTATCTTGCGGTCCGAACTCGATACTTTGAAGAATAAAAAGAACGAGGAAGACGCCGGGAGACAGAGAATTCGAGCGGAGACAAAATCGCTGGAGGAGGCTAGGAGGACAGCGGAGGCGGCAAGGACGCGCACGGAAAAAGCACTGAAAGCGAAGGAGTATGAGATCAAGAAAATGCAGGATGACATGGCGCGGTGGGAAGAGGAAAAGATAGCGACACTGGAGAAGGTAGATGAGAGCTCGACTGCAGCACGGCAATCCAAAGAGAATGCAGAAACGACGGAAATGGAACTGGCCAACGACATCCAAGAAACTCAGCGGCAGATATCCGAGATGGAGGAAGAGATCAGGTTTCTAGTGGCTACCATGAAGAATTTGGAGACTCAAAAGGAACAGCTCAAAGTCGAGGAGGACGAAGAGGCCCAAAAGGACAGAGAGGAGCATGAAAAGGACAGGATCTGGACGGACCGGCAGAGAAACTTAGAGATGCGCTATGTATCGGTTTACAGTGCTTTTCAAGCGGTCAGTGATGCTTGGCTTGTCTCCTCTCTTGCCACCTTCCACTGATGTGTGATTGTAGGCCGAGATAGAATTCATCAGATCTCGTGACATGTTGATGAATTTCCAAGGGCGCAGAGAGAGTGTTTCCGGGGGAGATTCGGTGCAGAAAAAGCCCAAGCAGCGCCGTAACCGCAACCGTAAATCGCGTACTCAGGCGGGCTCTTCATCTTCCAATGCTTATCCGATGCATGAATCCAGTCTTCAGGATAGGTCACATTTCAATATGCAATTCCAACAGATCAGTCCTACCTTCTCGAATAGCGTTCCGTCGGGCTCGTTCTTTAATATTGCCAACGGTACAGTGGCGGAGGTGCCCGGTTCAGAAGCTGGTCCTACAACGGATCCGTACATGGATGCAGATTCGGATAGCTACATAGGTGGCACCCCGATGAGCCCCACGGCAAACTCCCTGCTTCCATCCAACCTTTTCGCTTTCGAGGATGCTCCCCCAAATCACGGGGGTTCTCCGACCGAGGACGACGGCGAAACTCGCCGCCTACGTTTCGATAACCTCAAGGGCTTCGTGGTTCCGCAGTCGCCGATGTCTTCGGGGTCGGTTTCGACGTCACCGAGGAGTAGTTTCAATCATATTCCGTTATTTTCGAACCTCTCTCCAGGAGCTAGAGACTCGCATCATCATCTTGAATCTTCGGACAGAGGTGCGTCTCTGCCTCCGATCGGTAGTAACCGTCTCAGTACGGTTGCTGATGGTGAGAGCACAGCACCGAAATCCAATTCCCGGCGCTTCGTCAACCTCGTCTCAAATTCTTTCAATCGGCAGCGCGGTAAGACTATTGGGTTTGATGGTGGACCTCCTATGCTGGGGCAGATGCAGCCGGCCGAATCGCACTCCTTTCCCAAGAATGATCCACCTGGCTTGGACCCCATCGGCACGCGCCGCCGCAGCGGGTCCCATGGGTCGTGGTCTACTAGCCTCGATTTCCTCAATGGACGCACGAAAGGCCTCGGACGAACGAATTCCGACCATTCCCATCGTTCAGCTACTTTCAACCAGTTCAATCCGTCGTTCGATCCCATCGATCCCAACCGGCTCTTCGACCGACCTGCGTCTCCGCGCCCCTCATCGATCGCCTCTTTCGACAACCCCCTCCCAGCACCCTCATCCGATGCATCCGCCGCATTCGGCTGGCCCTCGGCCGATTCCGCCAATCATTCCCATGGCAGTAGGCTTATGGGCGGCAGCTATTGGGCAGACTTCCACACGGGCCGAGTGTCCTCATCCCGTCCTGTTACCCCCAACGCCACAAACGCCTCAACCTCCTCCCTTTCCTACTTTCCTACTCAAGGATATTTCGCCTCGCCTACCAACGGTCGTCCCGTAACCCCGCGTCTCAACCCTGCCGCGCCCACCTTTCAAAGCCGTATGAGCACGCCCGTGCGCCTCCCGGGCTCTGACTCTGGCCGCCGCGACCGTGATTCAATCAGCGTCAACACCGACATCTCTGGCGCATCCGGCGCAAGCCTTGAGCACGTGGCTACGAAGGAAAGTATTCTCTCCCGCTTCTCATCGTTGAGTCGTAAGGGCAGCACGGGCAAGTTCAACATCTCGTGGGGCCGGGGAAAGAAAAAGGATGTGGCCGACGAAGATCTCGTGGAGGAAGTTGCGAGCGCTGCGTCCTCGTCCAAGGGCAGCCTGTGGAGTGGGTGGAAGAAGGAGGGAGAGAATGAGAGTGAGGATGAGGAGGGGAAGGGACGGCTTACGCCTCTTGCTAAGGAAAGCTCTCCATGGTTGAAGGGAAGCCAGAGTGGATTCTTCGGTGCTATCGGGAGAACCTCGAAGAAGGCGGAGTCTATCGCTGAAGATGAGAAGGAGAAGGAAAGAGAAAAGGGAAAGGAGAAGGACGAGGGCGAGAGGAAAGAAAAGGGACTTGGCATCTTCAGGAGGAAGGCTGAGAAGGAAAAGGAGGCGGATAAGGAGGCGGTTGTAGAATAGTAGAGTTGGTTCATTACTGTGTATATCCCTTCCTTTTCCATACGTTGCATGTAGATACTTAGTCACCAATCCATAAGGGTTTCCACTTTCATTCAGTCTCGACACGACAATCGTGGTATAGGCGGTGCAGAGCACATCAAACTTTTGCACGTATGTAATCCTCAGCAGAAACAGGCAGCCCGGGAACGCCAATAAAGTATGTACATTATATTATCCCCCTCACCATCATCGAATCACCACTCAAGCCAACAGATCAAAATCATCCACTTCATTCCTGTACTTCATGATATGTCCGCGAATCTTGCTTCCGTCGACCCAAGTGACAAAGTCTTCCATATTCCTAGTGACGATATACGCAGTATCGGTGACGACCTCGGGACCGACCCTGACATGACCCTGCTCGACGAGCTTGCTCGCGGTCCGAACGGTCTCGGCCATGCGGAGCCGCGTCATGACGACAGGGAGCCTGCGACGGCAGATAGCTGCGACGGTGACCTTGTTCTCGACGTCGCTCATCTTCGTCTTCTGCGCGAGGATGCCCATGGCGTGGAGCTTCTCGAGCAAGAGCGCCTCGTGGCGCTGGCGGAACGGGTCCGTCGGCGGCAGCAGTGCGAGCCGGTGCGCGAGGTGTCGTACCGAGCCGCACAGCTTGTTGTATTTGTGGTACGTCTCCACCGAAGAGACGTGGTAGCGTCGCATTATGTCGTGAGCGCGGTGTCCATCGTCGGACTTCCACGTCAGGAAATCGACTTTGCGTAGCAGCCTGGACGGAAAACGTGTATGTTGGTTAGTGCACGCAAAGAACCCCACTTCCACACCCTCTCCTGCCCTCCCCCTGAAGGGGACGGATAAAACGTACTTTTGCTCATGGTGCTTGAGTTTGCGGACCATTGTGTTGTTGCACGGTAAGGTGAGGTGGTGGTGGTAAGGTAGAGTTGGGTAAGTATGTATTCGAGCAAGGTTAGGATTACAGTTGCTTGGCAGGACATTAGTTTTCGTTCTGGGGGGTATGTATCTACATAGATACATAAAAAAACGCTAAACGTATACATATTGCTATCGTATCACGTGACAACACATATATATTCTGACCGTTTTGATACGCGCACAGCGGGAAAACTACGTGTTTTTTTTTTGCCCTCCTCTTGACTACACAGGTACCATCGCACATAATACATAAAGCTAAGTATGACCTAAGCGTATAGCCAGTTCTATGTAGAATACAATACAATACAGTTCTTCCCGCGAAGAAACAAAAAAAAAAGAACTTTATCAGCAACAACCCTGAGCTGCCGTTCACTATCCCAACCAGTCCATCCATCCAGCCCACCACGAGATTCGGCAAACTCGGTCCCCACTGCTGTAGTAAAACAAAGCTAATGCCCCCCGCCTGTCAGCAATAATGATACTTTAGAGGGAATAGCAAGGGGGAAAAAAGGGTAAACAAATAATTTTCTACAAGCACTCCCCCTTTCCAATCTTATCGAAGAAAAATCCAGTCATAACAATAGAGACAACGATGAAGCCAAACCCCAGTGCAAAAACAGAGCAAACCCCACCAGAATTGGGAAAAGAACAGCCGTAAGAACATGAAGCGTTTCAAGGGAAAAGGAAGGAAAACAGAGTACAGGTGAGAATGAGAGAAAAACAGTCAGCAAAGATTCCCAGAAGATGCACCTGCGCCCTTGTTTGTAAGAAGCCATAAAGGAAAAGAGAAGGAAAAAAGAAAAGAAGAAAGAAAAAAAGTATGATGGGTCCTGCGTTGCAGGTGCACGGGATCCCATGGGGCACAAAAAGCGAAATCATGGAAGAGAAGCAGAAAAAAGGAATCAGATCAACAGAGCACTGGATGAACAGGCAACTGCAGATGGTGTGAATCGGAAACAACAAACAGAAAGCAGAACAAATGACGGAAACCTTTATACCCAAGAATGACCCGAAAGAAGAAAGAAATCTTGCCGGACACCTTCGCAAGCGCACACTCCTCGAGGTGGCCGAAGTGCCTAAGACGAAATCCAAACTCGCGTTGCATGCTCCGGAAACTGATACTTGCGGCGGCCGAAAGAATTCAATAGTAATGTAAATTCCCAAAACCTCCGCCAGCATATTCGACTCATGTGGGCTACGATCTCCAACCCAACGCAGTGATTCGTGATCCCCTTCACATATCCATCTCAAAATCCTCCTCCGCCAGTCGACGCATACGCGATGCCGAGCCGCGACCGCCACGCCCCGAGTCGAATCTATCCCTAGGGCCCCAAAGACCTTCGAATACTGTTGCAGGTGCCCGCCTCCTCTCATCCACCCAGTGAAGTTCCTTGGTTTCGAGCAGTTGCGTCGCAGTGGGCCTGGCCTCGGGATCCTGAGAAATCATGCATTTGACGAGAAGCTCCAATCCGTTTTCCTCCATAAATCGTGGTGGCTCCGCCAGATGGTCGGGCTTGGGGTTGTGCAACAGGAATCCCCTGCGTGGTCCGGTGCCAAAATTTCTGGGAGTAGGAGACACAGGCGCTTCCTCAGTTAAAGCTGAAGCATCTACGCTCGGCGCAAAATCATCGAGGATCTCCGTTACGATCGGGTTGCCTTTGTCATCGCGGTGCACAAACTCTCCGGACGAACTGGTGCTCAGGATCGGTGCGACACTGATGTCGCCCTTGCGCAGACTTTCCCACTCGGGCCCGTACGGCGGTAGAGCTTCATTACCCGCAATTTCAATCATACAGACACCCAGAGAGAAGATGTCTCCTGGCTGACCCGGCTTCCGATCCAAAACTTCCTGGGCAATGTATGCTCGATCACCCTCTTTCTCGAGATCGAATTCCGCGGGACACCTCATAGCCATGCCGAAGTCTCCAATCTTCAGGGAACCATCAGATGTGATGAAGACGTTTCCGGGCTTGAGATCAAGGTGCATGAAGCCCATTTCGTGAATGTACTGAACGCCCTGCAACTAGAAGTGAGCAAAAGAGACGTACCAACAGATAAGAGCGGCTCAACGCACCATACACAGCTCCAGGAGCATCTTCCACACACGAAACTCATCCAGCCGACCTTTCTCCCCATGTTGCTCCAGGAACTTGTCCAGACTTCCACCTTCGCAGAACTCCGTCTGAATGCAAAGACGGCCGCCCTCGTCTATCCAGTGATTCTCATAGCTCACCACATGCGCATGCCGGGCCAGCTCCTTCAGTATCAGAACTTCCAGCATCCGCTCTCTTCGGTCTCTCGGACCTAGGAACTTGTTCTTGGCCCTCTTAACGGCATAAACCTGCGGTATTCGAGGCTCGGGTTCAACTGGAGAGGAAGAGAAACCGCTCTCGGAGGATCTACCCGGTGTGAACAGCCCATGCGAGTGCCCCTGCTTCTCAGTCACGCGATAAACCTCCGAAAACTGGCCAGTTCCGATGTGCTTGGTCTCGGCGAATCTGGAATGCAAACTCATTCCGTCTTCGGTAAGTGTGGCATCAGGAAAAACCGGCGAGCTGGTTGCACCCCAATTAAGACTGGGGTGGTCGCGGGCAGGTGTCACTGGCACAGGTGTCACTGAGCTGCGATCGCTAGACAGAGGATCGTATCTGTAGACCTTTCCGGATATGGATAGACTGCTCGGGTCTGGAGGAATGATATTGTCTCTCGGAGTTCTCGGACTGGCGAAGCGGGGAGTGCTGGCGCGTGTTCTTGGTTCAGTCGCTGAAACGGTGGTAACACCCGGTTCACAACCGGTTCCCGAGCGAACGCGCTTATCCAGCGTGAAGACGCTGCCATCGTCGAAGTCGCTCCAATTCATCTTTGTCGGAGTTGGCGGAAGCTCGTAATCACAGTTGGACTGGGTTGAAGCGTCGAGGTCGTCACTGATGAAGCTGTCCCTGCAACCCAAAACTTTGCCACCGGAAGTACCGACAGGCGCCGGCGTACGAGGACTACCCAACTCGCCCATTGGGATCCGAGCTCCTATGCGTTTAGTCTGGAACACCGATCCGGGAAAGGCCGTTGTTCGTTTGCATGGTGTATCCGGCTGAGGGCCGTGGTCCTTATCCGTGTCGAGCGCACGACCCCGTTTAGGGACAAACCCTGTCGAATGAAAAGCCATGATATTCGGTTTCGCCGATTTGTAGTTCTGCGGGGTCATCCAATCATTCGACAGGTTAAGTTCGCGTGCGGCACCGCCGAAAGCAGTCGATCTCGATAGGGGGTGGACATGTGGGTGAATCGATGCGTTGGGCAGTGGTGCGGTGCGCGTCCCGAATGGCGAGTCGCGTGACAGAGGAGCGAGGAAATTTTCGACCGATGCAACGCGTCTCACTTTGGTGGTCGTGTCGGAAGTGGATGAGAATTCGATCTGCTGTCGTGCTTGCGGTCGCGATCGCACGTAGCTGGGCCTCTCAAGGATGTGACCAGCTGACTTTCTCAGACCCGCGGAGCGCTTCGGTGGTGATCGCGTGTCGAAGGACGGAGAGCCGAACACGGGAGGCCTCTGCTGGCTAAGAGAGGGGTAAAACCCGACATGAGACGACCTCCGTTTCGCAACAGGGGAACCCCGACTCGCATCATCATCCCCACTCATCACCCCATCGGTCCGCTTCAAAGGACTGGTGATTCCGGTGCGGCCCAGCATGTTGTTTTTGCTGCTGGTGTCGGGACAAAGGGTAGTTCTGCGCCTTTGAGCCGCCTGGTCCCGTGGACTAGAGAGAGGACTGCACGACCCCGATCGCAATGTCATACCACCCGAATTCATACTGCTATTTGATGAGAGCGACAAGGGAAGCTTTGCAGGACTGCTCGAACCCGCCCGAAGTTTCGTTGGGGTGGTCCGTTTGGCGGCGGAACGCGTTCTAATCGAGGAAGGTATCGTCAGGGCGAATGGCGAGCAGGAAGAGGGAGAGCGGCGGAGAAGATGGTTCGGAGACGTTGTTGTAGGTGGTGAGATGAAAGAAGTATCACCGTGGTGGCGACGCGGGGAGAACGACGAAACCATTTGGAGTAGCGGCCGGAGGTGGTGGACTTACGGAGTGACTGGTTGGTTGGTTTTGAGGTAGTTTTGCAGTGGGTGTTGGTTGATGTCGCGCAGAAACGGGTAGGGAAGGCAATTATGTATGTATGTGGGTAGTTCGTTCCAGGTGTGGATCGCGGCGTGTTTAAATGTAGAACAATTCAGGGAGGGGTCACGATGTGAACAGGGTATGGTTGGGGATGGGCGGCGAAACAAAGCGCAACAAGCAGTAACTTTGAGCTGAGTTTAGGGTTATTGCTTCCAAATGCGTTGACGGTGCTCTCGGGTCGAGGGAATTGTTTCGTGTCCAGACTTTTGGTGGGTGGTCGGTCTTGCGCGGTCGGCGTAGCTGTGTTGTTTGCTGCGCTGTGTAACTTGTTGAAGGGTCCAATCGACGGATTTGCGGCGAACAACCAAATCAACCCAACCGCCGACGGCTCCAATATAGAAATAAACGAGTGACTAAGCGCCGCTATTTGTGAATTGTTTGTGTGCGAGATTGGGTGCGGGTAACCAAGCGAAGCGCAAGCAGAGCCGTTCCGAAACGGCCGGCAACGTAAGGAGGAAGCAATCGGCATAGACGCGCGTGTCGTCGCCGCGCTTTACAGTCGACGGTTGACGATGGACTCCGGTCGCGATCTTGATGGGAAGAAGAAGAGCGCGACGGAAAAAAAAACCAGTAGTGATCCCCAGTGAATACGACTGGGCTTCCCCTAGCAAGGCTCAGGGTCCATTGATGGGGCACGCAAGGGATTGCGAGAACGCTGAGTCGGAGGTTGTATGGCGATGAAGGCGGGAGAGCGGGTGGTTGTGCGCGACGACGGAGGACGAAGGTGAGCGGTAGGGGCGGCCAGCGAGTTAGAAGGTGCGATTTGAGATTGATGTTCTATGCTAGAATGAGATGGGGCAGGATCCTCTCTTGTGTGGGGCTGGGATCGATTTGGCGGACGGAAACGATATGTGTATATCTAGACATAGATGTATGATAGTAAGACTGGGCGCCGCAGCGGCAAACACAGACTGATCGCAGACCTGAAAACTGGGTCGCAGTGCAGCAATCGGCAAGGATGGCGATTGGCTGCCAGTGGCGATGGGGGCCAAATCAAAACAAACAATATCGTAACATTGGCGGCAAACCACGATGTCGCCTGGGTACGAATCCACGACACTTCGATCCGAGTCTGGGATATCGGCAGGGCATTACACTTCGGGTTCAATGGGTTGCATCATCTGTATCTGTCTAAACTAAGTATACACTAGCAAGCACTTTCCTACCAGGAGCTCAATGGTATCCATTGGCTATATTGCACTCCATGGTGGAGAGCACAACCGTTGAGGTAACAAGCACAAATCCTCTTCGCTGGCCATCGCCCTTGTGCAGCAGAGAAGGGGCCAGGCAGATCGCTCCCTTTGATCTAGAGATATGCAGTGCGGAATCAATCACAGAGTGACGAGGCCCCAACGACTAAATCAAGCAATGAAAACTAAATGATAGCTGAACATCAACAGTTAGTATGCTGCATCAATGTCAGAGGCATACGCTGAATGCCGCCTTGCACAGTGCCCTCTAGGGTAAGTACGACTCCGGTGGTATTTTCTCCCTTTTCCACCGCCTTCCGCTACTATGTCCATGGGTGCAAGAGACAGGCCGGCCCTCGGCTAGAGAGCGAGAAGTGTTTGAATTACTAGTTCATTCTGCAAGCGGATATCACAGCAACAGAGGAAGGAATAGTGCGGATGCTAAGAAACCGGTTGTATTCGCAAGTGTACTTACCATAGATACTCACCCCACCTCGGCAGAGACACGGCGCCCGGGCAGCTCGTCCATAGAAGGGCGATCCGCCTGTCTCCTCAATCATTAGTAATCCACATCATCCGCTACACTTTGAGCGGGCCTCGCTTCCCCCCCGCCGCCCTTGGCAGGATCTCCGCGGTGCGCACCGTCGGTCAACCGTCATTCGTGCCTGCAGAGCCCGTCCTACATATCATCGGTATTCGGGGGGCACTTCCCACCGGCGCCGAGACTATCACCCGTGTCTGCGCGCTGTCCATGGTCCACCGCCGACCAGCGCCCGCCGTGCCGCTCCGCACCAACCAGAAGTGCCCTGAAGGCTGGAGGGCATTGACGGAGCACCCCTCTCTCTAAAATTCTGTCGAATACAGAGACAAACATATCGGCGATGGTGGGCAAGGAGAAGAGAACCTCTCGGCGACCGGCGCTCGTCTGTCCACCTTCTCGCAGCTCTCGTTCGCCTGTCCTCTAGTCTTCTGAGAACTATATGTATGTGCGCACCATATAGCATGAATTTCGCTCCAGCTCTTCACAAAAAAATATTCACCTCGACGCATGGAAACAAGGCTTCGTCCTGGGTTGAATCATATCTAGTAACTCGGAATCGCCCAGTCGGAGGTGCCACACATGAACCTGCGCAAGGAACCCTCACCTCCCCAGCTCCCAACTAACACCCAGCCAGCCGTGGGTTGGCCCTTGGCCATGAAAAGAACAGACCAAGGTCAAGCTTCAACCGCTCTGGTACTCTTCACCGAGACTGTAACATACGAGATCCGTGGACGTGCCGAGCTTCCGCTTCAGTCCGGCCCTACTCCTCTCTGTGAGCATTGGGTGCGAGGGCGAAGACAATATGGGGGCATGACACTGACTTCCCACTTTCGCGCGGAAAAATTCCGAGACCCGGGAGGCGCAGCCGAGTGACAGCGCATGCTGCTCTCGCGGTCCGGCCAGGTAAGGGTGGATACTTAAGCACATATATATGAAGTGCCCGCACATAAGTGGGCGATCGCCACAAGGCCTTATACCACATATATCCGCATGATGTCGCGGTGCTGCTGCTGCTGCTGTCAGCTGCGTTGGGTCACCTGATATCACTCGACGCCGAAAGTCAACCTTTTGTTCCTTTTGGAATTGCTCTTGCTCGTGACATGTCTGCTTAGAGAGAAAAAGGTTGCCGGCCGGATTGGCAGTTGGTGGACTAATCCATTGGTAGATCTCACAAGATTAAAACTTCCATCTGACGGAAATCTACGGATGAAGCAATGCAGGCACCTAATCGAAATAATCCGATCATAGGCTTTGTTAGATGAGAGCTTACATGCACATACCATAGCGTCAACTTGCGTACTTACTTAGTGCGGGGGGGGGATAAGTAGGGCCTATCTTCCGATCTATACCTAACCAGTTGTCATCGCTTTGTGTGCGCAAATACTTTTTTAGTTTTATTTACTCATTACTCGAATGCGACAATAGTAAGAAGCTAGATCATGGTGAGAACAAACTGTCTATTTCCTGGCCGCCGTCCGTCCTGACCTCGATCAGTCTGCAGGCGGCCCGTTGCGAGCTCCCCTTTGCCATCCGCCCAGGCCTGTCCCGAGAGTAATAGAGTGCACCAAGGAAATAGCGAAGGAAGTAACGGCTCAAGTAATTTCATGGTGGGTGTAATAAAGTGGAGTGATGAGTGGTGATTCTCGTTGACCCTAGGAGGAAAAAAATCACGGCTGCGGCAGAGGGTAGGATGCCGAATGGAGGATCAATGGCTGAACTGCAAGTTCTTCACCGACACGTGGACTCAGCAGGTATACCTGCATCGGTTAGAGCTACTGTGGTTAGATGCATATGGTGCTGTGACGGCTGTGTGAGTGTGACTGGTGATGATGGCGATGTAGGAATCGTCATGCTCATGTGGGGGTTGTGTTTCTTCTCCGCATGTATCTAGATGTTCTCGGATCTAGAGCGTTCGATAAGCAGTATTTTCAACCCCGACTTCTCCAGGTTTACGGAGAGAAGCCGCAGCGGAATGTTTCAGTTCAAGAAGCCGGGCCTGAGCTGGCCACTCACCGACGCCTGATTGATTAGATTACATTGGTGCATGCCACCAGCAATTACATAATCCTAGCCGGCAACCACAACCCAAGCAGCAATTGGCTGCTGCCGAACCAACAACCACACACACACCTATCTGTTCGACTCCAAACTTGCCAGCACAGCAGAATCTGGCAGCAACTCGCAGCACCTTCCATTCGACCAATATATCCTTCGACACAAAATTTGCAGAAACATCGCGCCAAACGGAAGAAAAGAAAAAAACTCGGACTGCAGAGCCCCCACTCCTGCTACTGCTAGGTCACTGATAGCTAGCTGCGACCAGCAAAGCGGAGGAGAGAAAGAGAAAGAGAGTCTGAGGGCCCGCAGGTCCAGAAGTGCTGCCTTGACTGGCTGCGCCTGCGCTCTGTGCCGGTACCATCATACTTCTCTTGGACATATCACCGCGCACACAACCAAACGACACCACGACCAACGACAACGAACACCTCCTCAACCTCTCACCTCCCTCCTCCACACCTCCACACCTCCACGACCACAGGTGAAGAAAAAGGGAAGAAAAAAAAACGAAGGAAAATTAAATCCCAGAGCTTCGCTCCGTATTGGTCAATAGCTCCCCCTGGCCGAGCCCATCCACTCGTGGCTACCGAGCAGAGCCACCCATCGACCGTTCCTACTGCTGCTTGACGAACCGTCGAAATGAGTTCATCGGCAAACAATGGAGGAGGGGACCCGCCTCCTACCGCAAGGGACAAGAGTGGTGAGCTCCAAAAAAACACGTCGAGGGTCCGACAGGGTGTCCCGTCTGCAAGCGGCAGCTCTACCAGCAACATTGGCAGACCAAAAAGGAAAATACCCACTGCCATTCGGTCGGCAAGGCCTTCGCGAGAGTCATCGCCAACGAGATCGGCCGGACCAAGAACGCCACAGACGCAGGGACAACAGCAGCTTCCTCCCAACTCCTCAGCCTCATACATCGACTCACACCACCGTCCTTCTCAACCGTTGTCCAATACCCCCCGCCTGGCGGTCTCCCGAACCCCACCCCCCGATTCCCGGCAGCCGCTGCCTTCACCTCGTAAACGAAGCGAGAACCCTACCCTTGCACCGACGATTCAGCTCCGTCGGGAGGGCAGCATTCACAACGAGGAGCCCGAAGACGACCTTCCGGGAATGAGGACACCGCGAAGCAACTCTGGTACAACGCTGGAAACCGTCGTCGAAAGTAGTCTCCCTGGAACACCATCGATAGGAACCTCGAGAACCCTGGAAGACTCGGTGGCAGCGCTTGTTCACCGTCAACCAAGCAGTTCGTCGTTGGCAGGCAGCACGATATCCGAGGAGGTTGACAATACCACCGATTCCGCCTCGACCATCACACGTAAACGCGCGGATTCGATATCTTCGTCGATTGCTCCAACGGAATCCGAATCCGAAGCTGGCTACAGGAGTGGTGACAGAACACCGACCTCATCACTACACAGAGTTCCACCACCGGCAAGAGTATACGGACGACGGCCAACAGTGACTGGCAAGGAACCGTCTTCCAAGGCTATGACCGTGGAGACGGAGACGGTCAGCTCTGTTCCTCAGATAGGTCTTGGTGCGGTGGGAACTGCCGGAGGTGCTAGTATCAGAAGTAAGAAGAGCACGGATACCATCAGAGCTCCTAGGAGGGAAAAGAAGCGAGCAGGAAAACGTGCCATGGCCGCTGGGTCTTCTAACCGTAAGGCTTCCCGGTTGTTTACCCTCGGCGACATACTAGTACTGACTGCAATCAGCATCTAGCAAGGCTGATATTTTTGCCGCAAAAATCGCCGAAGCCGTGGATGACGCAAATTCGGCAGATTCGGATGAGACATTCGTCTACGAGTCGAATCCTCCAGACGCACCCCATCACAACCACCAAAGGCCATCGAGCAGATTCCATTCCCGTACACCCAGTGCAACGTCCATCGGGCCAGACGCAAGGGGACAAAGGCTGCCTTTGCTGCAAACGATGGAGGGCACCAACACAACTGGGCGCAAGGGAATGAAGTTTGTCAACAATTCACTCAAAGAACCCAGTGTTGGGGGTGATGGCGTGCCGGGCGATGGGACGGGCAGTGATCGGGCGGGAGTCGGAGGTTCCAGGGAGCACCATATGCACGTTGAGAGGAATGGCCGACATCACAACGGACATCAGTCGGTAATCGCAGAAGATGGTCCCTTCCACCGGTCGTCCCACAGATCGGCACATTCTCTGCGGAATGCGGCCACCTCGATCATATCGTCCAGAAATTCATCCCGGCCGCCGTCACCCAAACATCCCGCCTTCCGGAACGGAGCCATCGCGGGCAACGGCATTGGGGGCAGGAGATCTCCAAGGACGCGTATATACGAAGCGGATGTAGAAAATGGGGATGATGAGAACACGCCGCTTGTCCATCCTAACCGTATACGATCGAGACGAGGACGGGCGAACGGATCTCTTCGACAGATGGAGCACAATGCAAGGCGCAGAGGCTGCTTCAGGACATATGCGGGATGTATTGTGGCCATTATCGCAATCATCCTAATCCTGACTGGTGTCGGTGGGTTTCTGGTGTCGACGACGAACGCATTGCAAGACGTCAAAATCATTAACGTCACGGATGTCCTCGTCAGCAAACAAGAAATTATGCTGGATCTCGTTGTACAGGCGGTAAATCCGAATGCAATTGCTGTGACAATCGGCAATATGGACGTGAACCTATTCGCGAAAAGTTCACATGTACGAGATGGCGATGGGGATGGCGGAGATGGTGGAGATGACAGGGGTGATGGGAAACACGATCATGACCACGGCCCGGGCCACGACGATGATTGGTGGGAGGGCAGCTCAGTTTCGGGCGCGAGGAAGAAAGACACTGACACTGAACATCATCTGGGGCGATTAACAATCACACTCCCAACGAAAAGACTCTACCCGCCACCACGTCCACACACGCAATATCACATAACTGGCAACGTCGACGAGGGCACCGATCCGCCGGACGACCTCCCCAAAGATCGGGAGACGATGCTGCTTGGCCGCATCTTCAGCTTTGACTCCAGCCTGGTCTTTGAGGGATCTCCGCTCCGCCGAATACCCAGCATCTCATCCGGCGAATTACGTCTTGCCAAGCCGGGAAACAAAACCGAAGAGGGCGGGACTGCACGTTGGGAACGGGTGCTCATGCACCCTTTCGAACTCATTGTTAGGGGCGTACTTAAATACCAGCTTCCGTTGAGCGGGCGCATCAGAACCGCTCCGATCTCTGGGTCCGTTATGATTCATCCAGGGCTTAATACCACGCCCACTCCTCCATCCGAATGATGGATGGATCCTAGTTGGATGATACAAATGAAGAAACGAAATGATCAACATGATACATACTTAGATAGGCCGCCAAAGGATGGATGGATGGATGGATGGATGGATGGAAGGGTTGTACTGAGTACGTGTGCGGGTCTTCTCCCTTGCTATTTTGGATTGGATTGGGATTGGATTGGGATTTTGTGTAGTGTGGAGCAGAAACATAAACGATATGCTTTCCTTTCCTATTTATTTCCTTGACAACTTTTTTTTTCCAGTTTACATCCTATTATTGCTTACTTCCTCTCATCTCCTTTTTCATTGGTTCCGAAATTCGGTGGAAAAAGAGAGCTAGCTGGCGTGGGAATTGTTGTATTTTGTTAGGTTGCTGTTATTGTTGTGTTGTGAATTAGCGGCATTCGGTTTTTTGACACTGGTGGGGGGTTTACGGAGTTTTTTTTTTCTTCATTTTTTTTTCACCTCGTTCTCTTCTTTTTCCTTTTCCTCTTTGACGATGATTGGGGCGGGGATGGTTGTTGGTTGTCAACTCTGCAATGCTGGAGGTGAAGAGCAAAGAGGTGACTGATGGCGATCGTTGCGATTTACTCTGCTTGGGGGTGAAGAGATTTCCATAATCTTGCAAATGAACGGAAAGGAGATTCGGACAGTGGACTGCAAGTGAGAGTTGTAGTGTACTCTGCTCTATATTCAATCATCGTTATTCCGACATCATGACGTCCATATCCAAATAGAAATATGCTCTAACCAACGCCATCTATGTCATCTGGCTGCCTATTGTCATCTGAGCTTGCATTGTAACTGCTGCTCATATCTAGTTTTAAAGCCCATCCCATCCATTCATCCCAGCAAAAATGAAAGAAAAGAGTAGAAAGAAAAGAGTAGAAAAAGAAGTAAAAAAAATGTAAAAAAAGCACTAAACATACAAATCCAGACACTAAAAGACATGTAGCATTTGTCAAGCCATCACAAAAAAAAAAGGAGAAGCTTTCGAAATCCCTCATCTACCGCCACAAAGTCTGCATCCCCAGTAGTACTAAGTGAACCTCTCTTGGTTCCTGGCGTAAGGGTGAAAACCTCCACGGGCACCCGAACCGTAGCCCGCGCCCCTACCACCGATGCCACCTCCATTACCACCCGCACTGCCGCTGCCACCGCCACCACGGCCGCCACGATAGTTGCTGCCTGGCTTGGTGTTCCGAGGGCCCGTCGGCGCATTGGGGGGAGGACCTTCGAAACGGCTGAATTGTTGGCCGTTTGGAGTTCCTGTAATTTGCGTTATTAATGGGGGAGTAATTGAGCAGGGGTGGTGGAAGGGACATACCACCGCGAGAAGACTGCTGTGCTGCCGCAGCAGCTTGGGCGGCTTGTTGCTGGTGCACCTGTTGGACTACCTGTTGTGGTGGAACGTCGTCGTACATTCCATCCCAAGAGGAAGGATGGTTCTGCGGGGGTTGGTAGTCGCGCTGGGAGGGATGATTCTGGAAACGTGCGTTGGGGTTGTAATTCGCCTGCTGCTGCTGCTGCTGGGAGGGATCGTATCCACCGGCACCCTGGCCACCTTGTTGATGCTGGTGTTGGGAGTATCCCTGATTCTGGTTTCCATACGGCTGCTGCTGGGCCATCTGCAAAGGCATCTGCTGTGGCGGAGACTGGATAGGTGGGGACTGCTGGAGCTGATGCTGCTGGCGCATCATCGCCGCCTGTTGCAATTGCATCTGCTGCATCATGGCGGGATTAATGCCGGCCATCTGCTGAGGCATATTCTGCATCGCTTGCTGCATCATGGCGGGATTGATGACGGGCATAGGACTGCCGCGACCTATCTGGCTCATTGCCGCCATATAGCGCTGCATTTGCTGCCAGTACTGTGCCATCATCTGTGGAGTCATGCCGTTGTAGGCTGCGGCTTGCTGCTGCTGGCCCCCCCCTTGTGGTCCATTGCCGCCTTGCGAGCCATTCATGTAATTTCCGTTGCTGACGCTGTCGCGATTGTCGAAGCGGTCACGATTTCCACGATCACGGAATCCTCCACCACCACGGTCATCCCTTTCGTCCACCTGACCACCGCCTCTGGTGTTTCCCCTCGGTTGCGCCTTCTTGACCTCGATCTGTTTGCCCAATATCGCCAAAGTGGGGCAGCTCAACGCATTTTCGACGGCAGACTCGCTATCGAACGTGACGAATCCGAAACCCCTTGGCCGTCCGGTATCTTTATCCATCATGAGGGTAGCATCAAGAACGCGACCAAATTGCAGGAAGTATTCTCTGAAGTCCGATTCCGTGGCCTCCTGGCTAACGCCGCCGACGAAGATCTTCGAAGTCTTCTCCTGCTCATCTCTAGGGATAGCACGCTTGGGATCGATCTGAAATTGTATGTCAGTGATGTTATCTCGCTATTTGCAGAGAAAGCTAAAACTCACGATCTTGCCGTCCAGATAGTGTTCCTTAACCATCACAATATTGACTGTCTTAGGATCCTTGAATGTCAAGAATCCGAATCCACGGGATCTGCCCGTCGGGCCGTCACGCATGACAGTGCATTCCGTAACTTCTCCGAATTGGCTGAAGTACTCCTTCAAGGAATCTATCGGTGACACACATCAATATCCTGACCTCACGGAGAGGGAAGGGGGCGCGGTAGGTCGTACCATCCGTTGTTTCCCAATTCAAGCCACCTATGAACATTTTCCTAAATACAGACACATATTGCGTCAACTAACATCCCAATGGAACATATCAAAGCAATAGCAGTGGCAGAAAATTAAAAAAAGAAACAAAAAAGAAAAAGGGATATCCAGGCCCAGTAACATAGCGAGAGGAGGGGATATGGATGATCGCGAAGACTCGATCGCACAGGCGCTGGTAATGCCATGGTGGCGGTTGCGATGATGGTGCGTAAACGGAGCACAACTTGCCGCAGTGATCGCTCGGGCAACCTGCAGTGGCTTGTCTTCTTTTTGCAGATGACGAGGGGTTGTGGAACACCATGTAACTCCCAATCCATATATTGATTGATACTCCCATTGTCTCATTTTCGTACACAAACGACCATCAGTATATGCCAACATTGGCTGCTAGATACTGATAGCTAGGTAGTTCCAACATGGCGGAGCAGTAGAGTACACCTCTTCTCTTCATCTTCTGAGCCTTCTTCCCTCTTCGCTAGATATCGTCTCTCCATGTAACGTTTGTCGTGTGCGCGGTTATAGTATATCGGAGCGAAGAACCAACAGCCCAGTCGGTGCTGACCGCACGCCCACCATGCAGCCCATCATCGCAAAGTATCCTCCAGATAATGCCTGATGCCATCGTCCTCTTACGCTCCCAACCAATTGGCAGTGGACGGGCCGCGCGCTGTGCTCCTGTCTTCCGCTATTCGAAGAATATGTATCTCTCCCCTCGCTTGAAAATGACAAAAAATGACAACGCTAACCAGGTAGAAAACTTATTGCAAATACGCACCCATCCTCTTTAATTGCTGGACTGCCAGTGTTCCCATGATCACCGTAGCTGTTGCTTCCCGGTTGATGATCGTAGCCACCCTGGCCCTGGCTTTCTCCTCCGCCGTGCCCTTGTTGATTTTGCTGTTGTTCCTGCTGCTGTTGAGGAGTCATGTTGGAAGCATCCCAACCGCTGTAGGCATGTGACTGGTCGTACTGTTGATCGTCCTCGAAGGTTTCATCCGTCTGTATTTCCGTCGGAGGCTGCGGCGCTCTGGGGTCCACGGCTTTCGGAGGCGCAGCGGCCGGGGCACTGTTGTTTGTCATGGCGGATGCGGGCAGTGATTGTTCCGGAGCAGCGACATCAGGAACAGCAACGTTGGGAACGGTGACGTTGGGAGCGGCTTGCTTAGTAGGAGCAACTGCAGTTACCACTGCTGGTGCTGCTTTGGGTGGCTCAGGTGCACTCTTTGGCTCGTCGTCACCATAGCTGTGTTCGAGGGCTCGTCAGCAAAGAAGTTACGCGCGACGCCTAGACCTAGGCCAACGCGATGGAAATCATACAGATCCGCAAAAAGGTCGTCATCGTGTTGCTCTTCAGAATGATCCATGATACTGTTGATAGACTGCTCAGTGTGCAAACTGGTCCTGAATCAGATCTGGCCTTTAGAATGTTGCCTATGATGTGGTTGTGGTAGGGGTTGTAAGTTCGTAGAGTTGAGTGAGAAGTAGCGACTGAGAGGAATATGGGGAGAAGTTGAGTTGTCAGAAGCGCGAAGAGTGGGTTGTCTGAGTTGGGTATTGTCAAAGCAGAGTAGAGGGGAGTTTATGTATGTAGTTTGAAGGTTTGGGGGTTTTGGAGATTGAAGTGGAGCAGCAACGGGATGGGGGTCGGTGGCTGTCAATGCGGTAAGGAATTACCAAGGAAATAAATAATAACGAATAAAGGCAATTTAATAGCTTAGCCGCCAAGCAAATGGAACACCGAAGGGCGAAAGAGGCGAGAAACAACTGAGAGAGCGACACGAGACAGAGCAGGGAGACAGACAAAACAGGGCACGTATGCCAGCGTTGGAAGACGCATGTCCTATTCGATGGCCGCACCTTAGATGGGTACTTCGCCGTGGCTCTCTAGAATGCATACATGGAGTGTGTCCGCGATCCTCCGGTAGAGCACGCTCAGATCGAGAAAAGCAATATGTGAGTGCACATAGATACGTAGGTGAGAACATACACGGCAACATGTCAGCTATTTTAGGTAAGAAGCAGCTCTGTTCTCAAGTCTCGACACTTGGGTGGCTGCAGTGGACACCAAAACGACACACTGAATGGAGTGATGACTTTATGTACTGTGAAAGCACCCACTATCTGCCATATAGATATATACATGAATTCGAACCGTTGTTTGCGCCGTTCGTAGGTACGTCCTAGGAAGGTTGGGCGTCTGCATGCTATGTACCCGTAAGGTGGCTTCCCACCAATACCACTGCCCCCAAGCACACGCCTTACACGACAAGCAGAACCGACTGCTGTAGTACTTTACACCATCACCACCACCACCGCTTCAGCATTGTTTTTCCGCATCGTCGTTGTACCATATTACAACCTCACCACGGACCGAAAGTTAGCTTCCTACTGCAGTACCTAGCTCCCTCGAGGAGCACAGAAGCAGACTCCATCGTCCATAGCCGGGGACTTCCAGAATGGCTAGCAACAGACAGGTCGGTTCCGATTCTACAGTGGAACTCTCTCCCACTTGCTGACGACGGTGTTCGCAGGAAATGGTCCAAGTTGGTACGTCTTCCGCACAACCCTCTCTGTGGTCTCTATGTCTAACAGCCATTCCCGCGGGTTATAGATCGTTCCGAGTAGGTCACCCACCCCCCCGCACACTACCTCCTCTGTTGGCGTCAGTTACTGACCTCTGCGGTGATGGACTCCAGCTCAGCTTCGCCCTTCTGGAGAAGGCCTGCAACAGCATCGTCGACGTCACTACCAGATTCAAGGTTCGTAAACTGCTTGTTCTACTTTACCCCGCATCCTACGTACCCTGGCTGTCGTGGTTGACGGGAAGGAACTCGCTCCAGAAACCGCGAGAATCCAGCCAATAAGGTCGTGGGTGCATCGTATTCGCATGCCGACATATTGAAGCTCGAGTCGCTGTAGTTAAACCTCCCGCCGTTCCGTCGATGTTGCTGATTGTTTCAGTTCGGTCAGACCAAACACGCCACCGCCAACCCACCACCAGCCTCCAGTACCCGCTGCAGCTTACAATCCGGGTTCGGGCGTGGCGAAGAAGCCGGGGAAGCACTTCAATGAATTCATGTCGCAGACGGACGATGATTGGGATCCCGATTTTGCCGAGGAGACTACCGACGATATACTGTCTGGCAGGTTTCGGCCGCCCAAGTCGATCGAGTATCGGCCTCCTGTTGCTGCTGGTGGACGGGTGCGCGGTAATGGCAGAGTGGTCAGCGCCCATGAGTCGCGCGCCCCCTCGTACCCGAGTCCAAGGAGAAGGGATAGTCAGGGATTGAAGCCACAGTTCGAAGGATTGGTTAGAGGTGTGTTCCCTATGCTCCATACCGGACGAGCTTAATCTTTTTCTGAACGTTCAAGCTAAAATACATTTTCATTGTCTCAAGACCCGGGAAATTCGCTCCACATGATATATCACCCCACAATTTCCGCAGACCACACCCCAGCCGAAATAGAGCGACTGAATGCACGGATATCCCGGATCAATAAGTTCAAGAAGATCCTCCAAGCCAGCACAGTAGACCTACCAGAACTCCGCAAACTCTCATGGAACGGCATCCCCGAAGAACTGCGGCCGATGGCCTGGCAACTGCTACTCGGGTACCTCCCTACGAATGCTGACAGGCGCGTGAGTGCTCTAGAACGCAAAAGAAAAGAGTTTACAGACGGTGTAAAGCAAGCGTTCTCGCGGGGGACAGAGTCTCTCGACCAGACCATATGGCACCAGATATCAATTGACGTGCCGAGAACAAATCCAAAACTGCCGCTGTATGGATTCGAGGGCACACAGAAGGCCCTGGAGCGGATTCTGTACGTTTGGGCTATCAGACATCCTGCAAGTGGGTATGTTCAGGGTATCAATGACTTGGTGACACCGTTCTTCCAGGTGTTTCTGTCATCCTACATTGGTAGACATCCTTTTCCTGCCATCTCATAACCCTCTGTTGAACTAACAACCCCAGACGGCGACGTAGAAACCTTCGATCCGGGCACCCTCCCTAAAGACGTCCTGGACGTTGTCGAAGCCGACTCCTTCTGGTGTCTAACTAAGCTGCTAGATGGGATCCAAGACAATTACATTCACACACAGCCGGGTATCCAACGACAAGTCGTTGCACTCCGCGAGCTGGTATCGAGGATTGACGTAGGGCTCGCTACTCATTTAGCCGATAAGGGCGTTGAGTTCATACAGTTCAGCTTCAGGTGGATGAACTGCATGCTCATGAGGGAACTCAGTGTCAAGAACACGATTAGGATGTGGGATACGTACATGGTACTGGGTTCCATCCGTATACCCGATGCCATTGGCTGACTGGTGTGGGGCTGTAGGCCGAGGGTCCGTCGGGGTTTTCGGAGTTTCACCTTTATGTGTGCGCCGCGTTCTTGGTACATTGGTCGGAGCCACTGCAGAAGAAAGATTTCCAGGTGCGCCAGCCAGCCAGATCGCACCACCAGCCAAACCAAACACTAACATGCTGACCCAGGAAACAATGATGTACCTACAAGCACCCCCAACACAGGACTGGGGTGAGAAAGAGATGGAGATCCTCCTCAGTGAAGCGTATGCTTGTTCCCTTCTCTTCCGCGGACAAGTGAATTGACGCAGCTACCTACAGATTCCTCTGGAAAAGTTTGTTCCACAATTCGGGGGCGCACTTGCGGCAGAATGTCGCACCGCCTGGAGTGCCGAACATCAATCTGTAGCTTTTACCTACATATCTAATAATCCCCTTGTTACCCCTTTGTACATGTAATGATGGCCGAGTGAGAAATAACCGAGAATGAGCTGAAGCCAATAAGAATAAAGAAAAAGGGTATTTACGTAGAATGCACCCACACAAAAGAGACAGTATGTTCATAGTTGCGCAAAAGCCCAGGCAGGAGCACCCGACAACTCTTAGTTCGCCAACTATGGTCCGTGGGCGGAGATCCGCTGGATAAACGCTTTCTGGGTGTACATACTCTAGTGGTTTTAGCTGACGGTTTTGATTGATAGCGAGCAAATAAAAACTCGGCCCAAAAGCGCCTCTTCGGACTAAGCATTTTCGGCAATAACTCCTTTTGTTCGCTGTTCAGCGATCCTCAAATCCAAATATACGAGGAGGGAATGGGTAAATCGACGACGATGTTGGAAGTGGTTGTGTTTGCGACGTTGTGTTTGGTGTCGACACAGGTCACATAAGTCACTCGAGCATTAGGGTACATGCTGCATATCATAAAAGCCAGTTTTTAATTGACCCAAAATTTAGGGGTCTCCGGTACATCACTTTTTTGTCGAGTGATAAAAATGTAATCGTTGTGATGGCACGAAGTAAAAACCCAATATGTAGATAGGTGAAGAACAGAGTAGTAAGTAGTTAAGGCGAGGCCCAGTTTGAGGTCCGGTATCAGATAAAGCGAACATATTGTGTATGTTTGTCAGTGTGGGACTCCCATCGGCCGTTGGGTTTGCTGGCCCGGCTGGGTGGACCTTGCAAGAGAGACCATGATAAAACGGTGGCAAAGCTTGAACAGCAACGGGCGGTTCTTAGGGCGTCCTTAGTTCCCGTTGCGGAAGCTCCCAAGGAGGAGCCCCATCCAGTGGTTCCAGAAATGGAAGTCAAGCATGTTGAACCTCCGCATACTGTTGTCCCACGAGGCCGCCCCTCGGATGCGCGGGTGGAAGCCTGATCTTCGCAATGCGACTCAGGGACCCAGCCCCGATGGCAGAACTAAGCCGTGCTGCGAAACATGTAAAAAGCCCGGCCAATCCATAGTGCTCCAGTCCGACACACCGGCGCAACACGGCTGTTTTTTTTGCTGCCCTAAATGGAATGCGCTTTGAACCTTTCCGTCCACCTCATCTTCTTGATCGCCGATGAGATCACCAGCACTGCGAGAGAGAACAGCGGGAGTGGCTGTTATGGTGTCGAGTGGAGTTATAGAAGTCGACGCCGTCGCAACGTTTACATTTTCCTATCAGTCGCCAAAAAAAGGGTGGTACCGAAGACCACCTAAATTTTGGGTCAATTCCACAAAAACGGGTGGTATGGGAGCCAATTGCCGATAAATAAAGAACGAAGGAAATCTGTATCTCCCATCGCGAAGATTGCAGGTACAGAGTAGGATTTACGAAATCAACGGGACATGACAATTATACACGCAAATGCGTAGCCCAAAGAGTCCACGAGAACACGCGCGCTCCCGACCTCCACCCATACCCTCCATCTCCCTCCAGTAACTCTTCTCTACACCGCAAACCAACAAACAAAGGGTGGGTCAAGTTCAGACCCGGAGCAAGCTCCTAGGCGGTTTTGTAGAGGAGGACGGCCAGGTTGCCTACGTAGAAGTAGATGAAGTGCTTGGTCTCTGCGAAATGTCAATATTTTGGGAGAATTGTGATTGGGGAGAGAATGCGTCCATACCGTGAGTGACAAAGCTTCCGAAGTTGCGGCCGACGATGCAGTGCCCTATTCATCGATTTCTTAGTCAACGCTTAGGGGAGGCGGGGGAGAGCTGCGAAGGTGGAGTTACATGTGTTGCCGTAAGTTTTGTCAAACTATAGATTGGTACGTTAGTGATGTGTTTCCTATGTACCACCTACCGGTGAGGACGGGAGAATATGCTCACCTCCTTCTTGATCATCTGAGCAATGTCCTTGATTTTACTTTAGTGGCGGCGCATCAGCTAGCTATGGGAAGCTTCAAACCTTCTCCACATTGTTCTCCTTCATGGCTTGCTTGGCTTATGTAGGTATGCACCGTCAATTTCATTCAACGCGTCTACGGAGGAGGGAGAGGTTGGTGGAAAAGGAAGGTTGGCGCACTTACCGGTGTTCTGGGCATACATCTGCATCTCCTCCGACTATGTCTCCGGGGTCAGAAGTTGGGATGGGAGATCCTAAGTTTTGAAGAGGTGTGTACCATGTCTACCGACTTGACGGTAGCTGCTCCGGAGGAGGGTTGGTTAGCGAGTGGCTTCGGGCTTCTAGCTTGCGGATGAGATATTTCTCACTCTTGAAGTCGTTGCCAGCGGCGGCAGTAGCTCCTTTGTCGCTCGACATGGTTGAGGTTGGGGACGAGAAGACGTGGTGGTTGTGGTTGTGGTTGCTGTGTTGTAGTAGACTGTGCGAGGTCAGTGGGTGGGATTGTTGAATCGGATTGGATGGATGAAAGGAGGAGGCCGAACCTGATCGTGTGTTGTCAGCACGAGTCTTTGTTCGTTTTATTTGGTGGCGATGGAAGGGGGATGATGTTGGGGGTGGAGGAGGTATGTTGTAGTTGTGTACGTGCGTTGGCTGGTTGGTGGTGGCCTTTCTCTGTCTCACGTTCGGTCTCTCTCAGACTTCCATTCCCAGCCGCCCCTGGTTGTTAGTCCACTATTCCCCTTTGGGCTCACTCCCCCTGTCGCGACGTCGAGTAACGTGAGCGGCTCTTCTCTAGATATTTGATCGACGGCCCGCCCGATAACCAAGACGCCGTGGCGCTAAAAATTTGACCACTCGAGAAGTTTTCCGTTGGTCTATGCTTAACCCGAGTCTTCGTCGCTTCCTCCCTTCTCCTCTCTTCACCCGACTTCTTTTACCAACACAACTGCTCGAATGTACGCGAATTCATTCTTTTCTCCTCTCCCTACCCATTACGTTACTCACACTCCGTAGGTCTACCAGAATATTCGTTCGTGGGCTTCCTCCCACCTTCACCGATGCTGAATTCCGTGCGCACTTCTCGAGGAAGAACGAAGTCACAGATGCACGCCTGATTCCGCATCGTCGGATAGGTTACATTGGCTTCAAGACGCCCGAGGATGCGCAGGCTGCTGTCAAGTATTTTAACAAGACGTACGTTCGCACATCGAAGATTGGAGTTGAATTCGCAAAGACTGTTAGTACTCGCACGTGCCCTGTCTCGTACATCAAAGAGGCTAATGGTGACTTCAGGTAGCAGAGACTCGCGACACCAGGACTAAGGATGCCCGGCATGATCCGAGAAAACGACAGAAATTTTCTGGCCCGACTGCCGTCACCCCACAGTCTGAAGATGGCAAGGGACTCAAACGCAAACACGACGGCAAAATAGAGGAGGCTCCACCTAACAAGAAACTACAGGGATTCTTAGACGTATACGCCCCCAGTACCAAATCCAATACCTGGGGCAATGCCGACAATGAGACTGCTATTGTACACATTGTAGAGGCCAGTGAGGATGATGATGAATACGTTGAATTGACGGCGTTCAAGAAGGCATCTGAGTCGGTGCCAGTACCAGAACCAACAATACAGGAGCCATCAATGCAGATTGCGGATGAGAATGATGCCGGCGCCCAGACTGAGGATGAAGATAAAACAGCTGGACCGGTGTCGGATGCCGATTGGTTGAGGAGCAAGACGAGTCGTCTGTTGGACCTGACGGATGATGTCTCTTCCCGCTTGGCTATGGCTGACTCCGAACCCACCGCCCCCGCGGTTCGCAAGGTCACTCAACCGTTGATTACCAACATTCCCACGCAGACACATGAAAATACTAGTATGACTGAAGCGGAACAGTCAAAGTTGGAACGTGAAGAGACTATTGAGAAGATCGCCAGCACCGGGAGGTTGTTCGTCCGTAATCTGTCCTACTCTACCACCGAGGGAGAATTACGACAACATTTCTCCCGTTTCGGAGAAACGGAAGAGGTATGTACATCACTCTCTTAATGCTTCTGTGCGCCTTGTCTCCTTCGTAATCCAGTTGTTTTCGTGATGAAAGAATATATAGGGACATCTTATATATTCGTATACATGATTACCCTTTCAGGAATCCAGATAGTAGAATTTCTGACACAAACAACTGTTTTGCATTTCATCTTATTTGGACCGTTATTCAAAGGTTTAGAAATCTATGCTAACGAGTGACATTGCAGGTTCATCTGCCGATTGATAACAAGACGCAAGCCAGTAAAGGTTTTGCATACGTACTATTTAAGACGGCCGCGGAGGCGGTGGGAGCCTATAAAGAGTTGGATCAGACGGAGTTCCAGGGGCGTCTACTACATATCATTGCCGCATCCCCCAAGCGGGAAAACAAACTGGATGAATATGCCATTTCGAAACTGCCCTTGAAAAAACAACGCGAGCTGAAGCGGAAGGCGAACGCTGCAACCAGCCAGTTTAGTTGGAGCTCTCTATATATGAATGTAATAACCGACTTCTGTTTACTCTGCTTCGGCGGATCAATCGTGTGTGCCCTATTTGTCTACTCTCCAGTGCTAATACACACGGTGCACCGTAGGCGGACGCCGTGATCTCTTCGGTGGCCCATAAACTGGGCGTGTCTAAAGCAGACCTCCTCGATCCTACATCTTCCTCTGCTGCTGTGAAGCAAGCTCATGCCGAAACACACGTCATCCAAGAGTCGAAAACCTATTTCAACAATAATGGCATCGATATTACCGCCTTCACTCGCACAGACCGCGACGACCGCATCCTTCTTATCAAGAACTTCCCATTCGGCACCAAAGCTGACGAACTCCGGAAGCTCTTGGGCGACTTTGGTGAACTTCGGCGGCTGCTCATGCCCCCCGCCGGTACCATCGCCATCGCCGAGTTCCAAGCCGCACCCGCAGCCAGGGCTGCGTTTGCGTCACTCAGCTACAGAAGGTTCAAAGATGGAGTTCTCTTCCTTGAGAAAGGGCCATGTGGATTATTCAACGGTACTGCCGCTGCCACCTCTGCCGCCGTCCCGACCGACACGGGCGTAGACGCCAAACCCTCCGCTGGTGACCTCAAGGCATCCACCACCACCCCCAACACCGATGACGTTACCACGCTTTTCATCCGAAACCTCAGTTTCTCTACTACACCGGCAGCCTTCTCGACAGCCTTCTCGGCACTCCCTGGCTTCCTCTGGGCCCGCGTCAAGACCAAGACCGATCCCAAAAAGCCCGGCCGGGCGCTCTCCATGGGCTTCGGCTTTGTTGGCTTCGACACGCCGGCGCGTGCGCGCGCCGCTCTGGAGGTTATGGACGGCAAGAACCTGGATGGTCACAGGTTGGCGGTGAAGATTACGCATCGTGGGGCGGACCAGGAGAAGGAGAGTGGAAAGAATGCGGCTGGGAAGAAGCAAATGGAGGAGAACAAAACCAAGATCGTCATCAAGAACTTACCTTTTGAGGTTACGAAGGCTGATGTCCGCTCGTTGTTCGGGTATTTACCCCCATCTTTCCTAACCCACCTATCACCTGGCTAACAGTACTTGATGTAGGAAATATGGTACCCTCCGCACCCTCCGCATGCCGAAGAAACTCGGTAACCGCACCCGCGGCTTCGCGTTCGCAGAATTCGTTACGGCTAGAGAAGCAGGTAATGCTATGGAGACGCTCAAGGATACACATTTGCTGGGGCGACGACTGGTTCTAGACTACGCGCAGACGGACGCGAACGATGCCGAGAAGGAGATCGAGCGGATGACGAAGAAGGCGGGTGCGCAGAGTGAGATGGTGGAGTTACATAGGCTGCGCGAGAAGAGCAAGGCTAAGGTTGTGCTCGACGAGAGTGGCGCTGTTGACGAGATGATGGATTGAAGGTAGCTTGGAGGATGAGTAAAAGGTGATGATAAAAGTACGACTTACTTAGGATGGGTTCGGCGTTTACTTTTCGTGTCCTAGGATATCGATGACCTTTGCTTTGTTTTACGATCTCTTACTCTTCACAGAATCGATTTGAGCAATGACATTCCTTTTAGAATTCAATTCCAATCTGATGAGGAGCCTTTGCCGACAATCCCGGTATTCAATGATATGTCCAAGCTCCATCCTTTATTTGATTTTCTTCTGCGCCAGATACGCATTGAGGATCTTGACGATCTCCTCAAGTGCAGCAAGCCACTCCCTCATCTCCGCATCGACCGCAGTCTGATCATCACCCAACTTCTTGTAGAATTCGTTACGGTAAGGACACGCCCTCATGGCGACGCTGAAGATGCCGCGCACCAGCATGTTGTGGTGCTTCTTCAGCGATTCGACGTACGAGCTCGTGAACGAGTCCGACAATTCCTCGTCGGAGTCGACGTTCTTGCGAAGAGCGAGGGAGGTGAACTCCAGACCTCTGGTTGAAGTGTTAGCTGTGAGAAGGAAGAGTGGGTGGGGAGCGGGAGGGGAGCGGACCGGTTCAACCACAGGAGCCCCTCGGCTGCTTTGGGGTCACTATCCACGATCTCTTGGAGCGTACCGGAGGAAGCGGGGCGAGCGAGCTGCGCATCGCGGATTTTCTGTCCCCAACGTCAGCCGCTGATTCGAACACCTTGTCCGATCGACAACTACGAACCTTGATGTTGCTAGTCATGTCTTTCTGCACGGGCACGAACGCCGAGTTGCCAAGGACCTCTGTTATTCCATCGACCGTGTTAGCTGTGTGGATGTATATGCTGTGTGTTTAAACTGAGGGGAAGAGGAGGAGGAGGACGGACCGAAAAGCATCACGACACTCTCGGCAGCTTCCAGGAACTCGGTGGTATTGATCTTTCCATCAATGACAGGAACGTCCTTGAAGTTACGCTTGCAGGTATTAAAGAAGGTGGACATGATTTCTGACGGGACCGATTGAGTGATTCCTCGATTTATTTATTTGGGTGGTAGATAGTAGGAGAAAGTTCTTGAGATGGAAGGTGAAAGACGGATGGAAATCTCAGGACAATAGTTTAAGGGACCGCCTTCCCTGAGCCCTTTTTGGAGTCTATGTATTTGCACAGGCCTCCTTGTGGGAACCTTGCTGTGCACGCCAAGGACAGGGTACAGTGTACTAACTTGATACGGAAGGTTACAGCGATGATGCGCACTTAACTAACAACGCATCACTGCAACAGCGGGTCGGGAAGGCATGTCCTGAATCCAAGTAAGATGAACGGGGAAAGAAAAGTGTGATATTTCGATAGGCTGGATAGGTATCTCGAACCAGTGCGGTATCACGATCGAACCATTAGTACCGCACCACCCTGCCCCGACCGACAAGTTCGTCTATCCTATGTGAAACCGTGACGCCGACAGCCTTTGCGGCATCAATTGCATCGCGGCCCACATGGATACAGTTATCCAGTCCTAGCCATTCGAGTTGACTACCGTCGCGGTACACTAAATTGGCGACGCCGGCGCCCGTAATCCTTGTGTACGAAATATCCAGTTTTTTGAGTTTCTTCAATCGACCGAGTTCGCGGGAGACTTCGTCAGTGAATGTGGGGTTGCCCGCCAGTGAGAGGTACTCAAGCGAGTCGCCGTGGCCGGTGTCGAGGAACCAGTCCATGGAATTGGCGCTAATCCGCGGACACATGCCAAGGTCCAGGGAGCGCAGCGACGTGGTTTCTGAGAGTAGCATCAACAGCGTGGTATTATCTATGTTGCGTGTTTCGGGAAGGCGAAGCGATTCCAGCACTGACGGGAGGGCCTCCACGCTGGGGGTGTGCATCCTGAGACTTTCCACTTGGATGTCCAGGTGTACGAGAGTACTAGGGACTTTGGGGAACCAGAGCACTGTCGGACCCCGCAAGACCAGCTTTTCCAGCCTGCAAAGGTTCCCGAAATCAGCAGGCTCATCCGCCGAATCTATTCTCCGGCAACAGAGGCTGAGCTCACGGAGCTCGGGGAAGTCCTTTATCACCTATGAAGTCACTCATCAATGGATGGACTTGCGGAGAAGGAGTGTATACTAACAATTTTCCCCCCTGGGGTTATGGGCTGATCCCACATAAGAACCAACTTCCTGAGCTTCAGGCCCCCTCCGATCTCAACCTCCCCAGGACTCAACTTTCCCAACCGGCGGCACTTCAGCACCTCCAAATTCCCCGCCGTCCTGATGATATCAAGCATACCCTGCGATTTCATCTGGCAGTGTAGGTCTAGTAACCTAAGGCTATTTCTTCGCATCAGCGCCACGCGATTCTCGTCAAGCGTATCCGCAGACATGATAGAGAGCTCCGATAACTTCTTGCAGTTGGTCAAAATCATTGCGAACGTTGCTGGGCTGAACTTCTCCAGTATGGCCTTCGTGGTGCGGCCACGTGCGTGCCGAAGATACGCCCGGATCGTCAATTTCAAGACTGGGTTTTTGACACCCGCAAAGTCGAGGGTGGTGTAGCTCCGATGATACTCGGTGAGGAACCTTCGCCAACCGCGACTGACACGCTGCAGCACCCTGTAATGCACCCACCCTCAGTCCGTGTTCCTCCACTGGCGGTGGCACATAATCAAAACTCACATCAAATCCCGAAACGGTAAATGCTCCATGACCATACCCGCAATCTCAACTGGCAGGATGCTCAGCGGATCCTTCGCATTCTCGCTCTCCCTAATAGCCCTCGCCCTCGCCTCTACCTTCTCATTCATCCCCTCAAGCAACCGTCGCCCTTCCACATCCTCCTCCGCAATAAGTCCAAGGCCGTGCTGATATGTCGTCGCGGCAACATCGAGCTTTCCCATGAGTTGGAGGACCTTTCCTGCGCGGAGATAACCGTAGACAGAGGTGCGTGATATGCGCATCATTTTGCGCGCATCTTTCAGCGCAGAGAGGTAGTGTGCCTCTCCAAACTTTTCGAGAGTTGCAGCCCGGTTGTCGAGAATGCTGCATTGTTGGTCTGGAGTGGCAGTGGTTTTGAGAGCCTAAGATGCATTAGTGGGGTGCTTGCTGCTGGTGGAGGTACGAGTAGGGACCTTGGTGAATGATTCCAGTGCAGAAACATAGTCGCCTTTTGCGTATGCCTTTCGCCCTTGGCGTTGAAGTGTTTCCGAAGTGGACATGGTGGGTGATTAGGTCAGTTGTGTGAGTGTTTGGGGTGGGTGGCGGGGGCGCGTTGGATGTTATTCTGCTGTGTAGATATGGAGCACGCGCCTGATTAATCAGTGATTAAGCATAGGCACGACGACAAGTGCAACCATTCACCTCACCTTACAAAGAAGCTCATCGACACATCTCATTAATTCGCTATTCGCTTCTGCTCAGTCCAGACCCCAAACCAACCGCCCCTATCAACATACCACCATGAAGCTCTACTACATCGGCGTACGTCTTTCCTTGTTTCTCCCTTCACCCCCTTCCCTTCCCTTCGCCCCTCTGAACTAACATCCGATAGATAATCCGCAACGACCCCAAGCCCGCACACGAGCTCGTCTCCGTCGCGGAACTGAGCTCCTTCAGCTTCTTTCAACGGTCGACCGTCAGCGAATTCCTTTCCATGTTCGCGGGCACCGTCGCCGAGCGCATCGCCCCCGGCGCGCGTCAGGACATCGAAGAGCAGAGTTACACTTTTCACGTATACGGGCGGTCCGAGGGGTTGGCTTGTGTCTGCATCAGCGATCATGAGTATCCGAAGCTCGTAGCGCACAAGCTCCTCTCACAGATCGTCGACGAGTTTCTGAGTGCCAACCCGCGCCCGAAGTGGGCTGCTGGATCGGGGAAGATCGAAATGCCACAGCTAGGCGGGTACATCCAGAAGTATCAGGACCCCAAGCAGGCCGATAGCATCTTGAAGATCCAGCAGGAGCTTGACGAAACGAAGATTGTGCTGCACAAGACTATCGAGAGTGTCCTCGAACGTGGGGAGAAGTTGGATTCCCTTGTCGAGAGGAGCCGAGATCTCAGTGTGACCAGTAAGCAATTTTACACTCAGGTGGGTATTGTTCTGGCGGAGATACGGTTGTCGTGGGGAAATGGAGGCTGACAAAATCTAGGCCAAGAAACAGAACTCTTGTTGTGTGTTGATGTAGATTTCACCGATACATGTACTTGCCTTTGCATGTCGTTTGCTTGCGATGGGAATACTCTGTTCTTTCCCTTTCCAGTTGATGGAGAGGAAGAGCGAAGAGGGGGCAACAATAGAACGATAATGCGGTGAAAGACGGAATGTGAATCTCTTACATGAATTTACTTGTCTGCTGCAGATATACTATAATCATGAGTGTACGATGACGATTACTATCGCCTACCCCGCAAAGTTTCATTACCATCATTGCTTCCAAACTATGGCGAAGTAACTTTTATTTATTTATCGGCAACCCTTTAAAATGCCATCATTTTTGGCGTCTTCCCTTGAAATGCCACAGCTGGCACTTTTCCTTTAGTATGCCACCGGTTTCGGGTGCAGGCACCAACCACCAAAAAAACCTCATCACAACACACGGGACCTCAGCTCAACAACCCTCAAGCATGCAAAACGACGTCAATCCAAGCATGGCAAATTACGGCAACCCAGCAGTAAATCCGGAGATCGTTAAAGGTCAGGAACTCGATGATCTGAAGTCGTTCAATCAAGCGTTCATGGATTGGGAGATTTATTTCAGCGCCCACACAGTCAAGAGTGATAAGTAGGTAATCGCATTCAATACTCTGCCAGCAAGCTTGCTAACCACCTACTCTACTAAGGGAGCGAGCCATCTTGAAGTGCGCTGTCGAACAGTGTCCATTCCACATCCAGGGTAGCTGGAGCAAGTAGAAGGAGTGCGTCGTGGTGGGGACAGTCGAACCAAAACGCACCCGTTCGGGAGTCACCGTCAAGCGAGGGGTCGCACGAACACAGAAGTGGTTGCTTCGGAAAGTGCCTGTCTCCATCTATGTCACCAAGTCGACCCCAGCTCAGGCGATCGTGGATGCAATGAAGCTCAAGTATCAGGTACCCTTCGACTTTTCTCCTACCAATATGGTACTGCGATTAACCAGCCGCATGCAGGAAGAAGTATCCTATGAAGCGGCCCGTCTGGCTAAAATTTGCCATTCTGGGGGACTCGATCGCCGCGCAGCTACAGCAGTACTGGTTGCTACCCGCATACCTCGAACGACTATAAGCTGCCAACCCTACTGTCTTCACTCGGCTGTTTGTCAACGAACAAACCTCCAGTTTTCTGCGTGCCCATCTGTCCACAGCCCACGTCAAAGGCATTCACACATCTCCGTGGCCTTGTGGCGACTGATGGCACCCATCTACGAGGCGCATTCGTCCATACCCTTCTACTCCCGGTCGGGATTGACGCTGAAAATCGCATTGTGCCGCTTACGCAGGCACTTGTGGAGTCACAGACTGAACCCTCTTGGAGGTGGCTCTTCCGGAACCTTTGCGAGGCTATCCCAGAGTTCGATCAGCCAACTACGACGTTGATCTCCGACCGCGATAAAGGCTTCAAACTACAGATAACCGGCTCGAAAAGGCTCAGCGCGCCTACTGTATACAACATATCGCGGCCAATGTTCAGAGCATTCAGCATCTAAAATCCCAGTTGCGAAGTAGGGAATTGAACCACGGCGGAAGTTCTTGTTTGTACCTACGCAATGACTGAAGGGGCATGGAGTACAGCCATGGATGCATTGAAGGATGTTCATCGGATGCATACATGTACTTCCTAGCAGTCCATCGGCACCTGTGGGTGCCTCCTTTCATTACTGTGAAGACGTGGGGTCATCCAAACCCCAATATCGTTGAATTAATCAACTTCCTGCTGCTTGAATACCGAAAGCTGGCGATTGTTGCTCTCTTGAACGTTCTATGGCACAAGGTGATGGACCTACGCTTCACTCGTCTGAACGATGCACTCATAAGATTGCAACCCTCCGAGGACAATTCCACACCGACTTCGCTTTGGAGAGCCTCAAGGATTCCTTGGAGTTTGCGCAGCAACAAAGGGTGTTATGCCAGGATAGGTTGCATGGCTCTGTCGCCTCCTCGGGTGTAAGCTACATTGTTGATTTGGAAAACGCCAGTTGTACGTGTGGGCGTTATCAGGTGAATAACATTCTCTGTGGGCATGCAATCGCGTTGATCAACAAGTTCAACCTACAACCTCGAGACTTCATCCCAAGTGCTTCCTCCTTACTGCCTACAAGGAGACCTATACGGAGAACCTGGTGGCTGTCAATATCGCCGACTTGACACCAAGCGGGGATGACTGTTATCCGCCCCATCTGAGAAAGCCGCGCAGTCGGCCAAAAGAAAAGCGACTGCGTAAAGGAGAACGCTGCCGCCAGGAAATAGCTGCTAGACCTACTGCCGCTGGGGCACTTGTAGAGGTCCCAGACAACATTATACAGCGCTGTAGCCAAGGTCGCGGTGTGGGACACAACCGTACTACTTGCCGTGAGGTTGTACAATCCCTAATTGGTGGTTTGTAGATACTAATAGTTCTCCGATAACTAATGAGAGTTGTGTTGTGGTGAGGGTTTTTGGTGGTTGGTGCCTATGTACGCCCGAAACCGGTGGCATTCTAGAGGAAAAGCGCCAGCTGTGGCATTTTAAAGGAAGACGTCAAGGGCGATGGCATTTTAAAGGGTTGCCGTTTATTTATTCGTTAATCGCGTGCGACCTGTCTAGATCATGGCGATAACAAATTGTCTGGCTCCTGATCACCGTCCGACCCCGACCTCGATCAGTCTGCAGGCGGCTCGCTGTAGCTTCCCTTCGTCCTTCGCCCAAGCCTTTATGGCGGAGCAGCGGGCCTACTACATAGAGTGCTCTACATAAATAGAGTGTGATGCCTTGCGCGAGTATGAGCGGAGAAGCTTAATCGGCACGAGCCCACGTGACCAACTCGCATTACATTGTGATGGCTACAAATAGCACTCGGAGTACCTACGGAGTGACGATACCCCTACACGCCCACTCCTGACCCCGCTCGCAACCGACCCGACTCGAATCTCAACAAATAGCCCTTTTCTTCCATGTCATCTCACCGATTTGGTTCTGAAATAAGTCACCACGAGTATGGCACGCACACAAGTACGAAATCCTTCCCCTGCGATGATGTCAGATCAAGAAGCAATCGCACAGCTCGAGGTACCTGACACTCCGGCAACCCCACCTCGCATCCCGCACCACTGACGCGCGGCGCCGAACAGACGGACTTTCCAAAGCTTGATGGCGCACTAATCGCACCAATCTATTACGACACACACTGCGCCGCTGCCGCGCGCAAGACGCTAGAAATCCTGTATGCGACCATTGACGACGAAGCGAACAGCAATGGAAGCGGGAGCGGCGGGGTATCACCAGCAAACAGTTGTCCAGAGTGGGGCGAGAGCAACGGGGATTGGGCGAGTGAGACCGACCAAACCGCCGCCTCTTTGGCGAGTTTGAATTTTGGATTTGGGGAGGGAGAGGAAGAGGAATCTGAAGGTGGTGAAATGGGGCATCTGAGAATGATGTTTCCGACCATGAGTAGGTTCTCGCTTGAGAAGACGCTTGAAAGGGCTGGTGGTGATCTGGAGCGCGCGACCGATGAGCTGCTGAACCGCGTGTCTCTCGAGGAGGGCGGTGACAAGGCGAAGGGGATCGATGGATTCGGCGAGGAGGTGATGTTCCAACGGAAGAAGCGAAAAGGAAAGAGAAAGGCAGCAGCGCCTGGTCTGCAGAGAAGGCTGAGCCTTCCACCGGAAGGCACGGAGAACACCCCAGTTGCGCGGCGGGCGTCTGTTTGGGACAAGAAGAGTGAGGAGATCCATTATATCTCCACATGTTTGGGGCTGCCGAAGACCGTCGTGGCGTCCGCACATCATGCGAATGGAGGCTCGATGCCTCGGACGATAGCGACGCTGTTGGATGCGCATGGAGGGGAGGCAGTGGGTGATGGAGAAGAGCACCTGGCCGAGTTAAACGACTTAGTGCAGGAGTTTGGCGGTTCGGTCAAGACCAAGTATCTCGATCGATTGTTGCGGTTGTGCAAGGACAACAAGGTTGCCATCTTCCATTTGGGCGAAGTGCTCCGACGGGGATTGCCCGAAGTACTCGAGCTTCACCGTGTCTCAGCCCACCGAACAGTGGGCGCCTCATCCCCGTGCGAGCCCACCTCCGCAACAGCTGCTCAAGATGACGGCTCGAACTGGACGGTAGTCGGGACATCTCTGCGACCAACCCACCCCACCTCCCCCAAGCCACTGGACTACACCACATCAGCCCAACTAGCCGGAGTCTACCGCCACGCCCGCGACGAGGCGTTCCAAAAAGCGGCCGCTTCTTACCGCCGCTCGAAATCCGACAGATTCATGGGAGGAGTCGCAGCCGTTTATGCCGAGCAAGGGCACGAGTATCATGCGCGAACGAAGGAATACGAAAATCGTGCTGCCGAGCAGTATGTCACCGAGAATAGCGGTGAAGGTGTGCTCGATTTGCACGGCGTTACGGTGTCGCAGGCGGTCAAGATCGCCAGTGAAAGGACGACACGGTGGTGGGCCGAGGTTCAGCCCGATGCGGACGGCCGAGGATTCCAGCCCTTCCGTATAGTGACAGGAATGGGCCGACATAGTACCAACGGCGAGGCGAAACTAACACCAGCTGTTAGCAGGATGCTGCAACGGGGGGGGTGGAGAATCGGGGCAGGAAGGGGTGAGATCCTTGTCTATGGGGTTCTGCGATAGTTATGCAGTTTTGATGAATAATGCTTGTGTTTTTGCATTCGTTATCTAGGTTTATGTTTCTCTTTCTTGGTTGTCTATCTGTGGGTGGATATCTTACATGTTTGGTTGATCGGGGCGAGCACTTTTGGCTAGGTATCTATTTATGTGTAGGCTCGTTTGGTGCTCATCTCGATACTACGCGTTTGCATACCTAGATTAGAGTGCTTCTGGTTTTGTCAGCAAGTTCTTCATGACGCTGGCTGGTTGGTGTTTATGGTTACTGGCCATTTGCTTGATCTTTGATTCCCATACCATACATTGACTCCTACACATACCACCCAAAATTTAGGGGTAGTTATCCGGTGCCACCTTTGTTTGGTGAGTGATAGAAAATGTACATAATCGCTGCGACGGCGTCGAGCACCACCAAGAGCCACTCCCACCTGACCACCTCCGTACAAACCCATGCCACCCCGCCAAGAGTGCTGATGATCTCATCAGCATCAAGATGGGGTGGAAGAAGAGGTTCAGAGCGCCAGTTTGAGGTCCGCTATCAGATGTCTGATCACAAAGCGAACATTGCGGTATGTTTATCAGGCGTAGTACATACCCGTTGAATTGACTGACCAGCTGGGGATCTTAGAAGAGAGACCATGATAAAGCAGTGGCAGAGCTCGAACAGCAACCGGCGGTGCATCCTTGAATCCCTTTGCAGAAGCTGCTCCCAAGTAGCAGCCCAGAATCGAAGTCGAGCGTGTTGAACCTCCGCATATCTACATATGTGCATATTGTTGTCCCACGACGCCGCCCTTCCGGGATGTGCGGGCGGAAGGGGTGATCGTTGCAATAATGCGACGCAGGGGGCAGAGCTTAGCCGTGCTGCGCACATGTAGATATCTATCTAAGTAAAAAAGCCCGGCCACTGTGCTTCCAAGTGCACTCGGAGCAACACCTGGAGTAGAATCAATGGTGCTATCTACTGTGTTTTTACTTCGTGCCGCCGTGACGAATACATCTTCTATCTCTCACCAAAAAAAAAAAGGGCGGTACCGAAGACCACCTGAATTTCGGGTGGTGGTAGACATCTAGAATTCCGGCCGTGGGGTGTTTAACGACTGTATGTAGGGTGTACCTGAGTCACCGGGATTATTGTTCGTCAATACATGCGGCTCGAAAGGTTATTTCACAACCCCGCCAAATAGGTAGATATCCATACCTATATGTATACATCTTAGGTAATTATTCCGGCCATTACTCCTCCCACTACTGCGATCCAGCAGCACCCACCATCCCCCACTTCATGGCGAACTCCAGGTACGTTCCGCCTCCTCTGCTCCGCTGTCTCCCGCTTAACACTCCCACTTACACGCAACGGACAGATATGAATACGTCCGCACGTTCGAAGAGCACCGCACTTTGCTGCCGAACACGTGGACGGTCGTCCGCATCGACGGACGCGGCTTCCACAAGTTCAGCGCGCGCTACAACTTTGCCAAACCGAACGACCTACGGGCACTAGGCCTGATGAACGCCGCCGCCGTCGAGGTCGTCAAGGAGCTCCCCGACGTCGTGCTCGCGTACGGCATCAGTGATGAGTATAGCTTCGTTCTCAGACGAGGGAGTCGGTTGTTTGATCGGCGGGAGAGGTATAGCTTCCACTCCCTTTTTTTTTTTTTTTTTTTTT
>Ga0307508_10000456_pt1 | contig 49115 bp, 43 predicted proteins | sample 9_EM_MG_FD_203089 | JGI IMG/M metagenome (GOLD analysis project Ga0307508, IMG submission 203089) | Populus trichocarpa ectomycorrhiza microbial communities from riparian zone in the Pacific Northwest, United States - 9_EM | ecosystem: Host-associated > Plants > Roots > Unclassified | place... | reverse complement strand
CCGCCTGCGGCCCGGCCGGGCTCCACATCGCGGCGTAGGCGCCGGACCGCAGATCCAGCACCGGGCCGCCGGCGGCGGCGCGGTCCAACGGCTTCTTCAAGACCCTCTTCCAGTACGCGGTGAGCCCGCCGACGGGCGACCCGAGCGTCACACCGACCGAGCACCGGTACGCCGGGATCCGGTCGGCCAACCGCACCACGCCCCACAGCCCCGAGAACACCACGACCGTCTCGTCCAGCCACGCGCGCGCGTCCGCCGCGAGGCCGTTCGCGTCCAGCGCCTCGTACAGCACCCCGGTGTAGATCTGCCCGGCCGGCGCCGCCGCGGCGGTGGCGAGCCCGGCGTTGCGGGCGATCTCGTCCCGCTGCCCGTCGCTGAGCCGGAGCGTGCGCAGCGACTCGGCCACCGATCGCGCGCTGGTCCGCCGGCACATGGCGACCAGGCGGGTGAGCACCCGGCGGCGGGCCGCGGCGAGGGCGGGCAGCCAGAGGGCGGCGGGGTCGACCGGATCACCGGCGCCGGCGGGCGTCTTGCCCTCGGACGGCGGAAGCAGGATCAGCACGCCGCGACATTAGCCCGAGCAACGCGCGGCCGAGCGCGCCGACCGGACCGGGGGCGTGCGGCGCTCAGTCCGGCGGCGTGCCCGCCGGCACGGAGATCGTGGTGGTCACCGTGTCCTCGTCGACGTCGGTCGTCCGGACCGTGAACTTGACCTCGTAGGCGCCGGGCAGCGGGAACGTGATCGCGCCGATCGCGTGGTGGCGGGGCTGCAGCGGCAGCAGCGGCTGACTCACCGGCTCCAGGTCGTCGCGGCCGAGCAGCCGGGAGGTGACGGTCCACTGCTGAGCGGGCAGCGGGGCGCCGGCCGAGCTGTAGAGAAAGGCGTGGATCGTGTTGTTCTCGCCGATCTCGACCGGGTAGATGTTGAACTGCAGCGTGAACAGCGGGCAGGTCAATGTCTGCGACACGCCCTGGTCGCGGACGGCGCCCTGGTCGACGGCGGCGGTGCGGCCGGGGTTGACCTGCACGAGGACCGCGCTGAGCCCGAGCACGACGGTGGTGGCGAGCACCTCGGCGCCCACCGTCCAGCGCATCCGGGACGCCCCGGCGGTCGGCACCTGGGCCCGGCGGACCAGGCGCCGGGCGTAGGCCGCGACCACCAGCGTCGCGGCCAGGATGGCGATCTTGGCGAGCACGAGACGGCCGTAACCGGTGTGCCAGAGCGCGGGCACCGAGCCGACCTGCACGACGGCCTGCACGGCGCCGCCGGCGATCAGCCAGACCACGGACAGGGCGGCCCAGCGCGACCAGGCCGGCAGCAGCACGCCGAGCACCCGCGGGTGGGTGCCGCGCAGCAGGAAGGCGCTGAGCGTGGCCAGGCCGCCGAGCCAGACCGACATGGCGGCCAGGTGCACCATGTCCGCCGCGACGATCACCGGGGTCAGCGGCGCCGCGCCGGCGTGCCCGGTCAGCGGCCAGGTGACCAGCCCGCCGGCCGCGAGCGCGAGAAGCGTGAGGCCCCGGCCGCGGGTCGCCGTGCCGCGCAGCGCCGGACTCAGCAGCCCCGCGACGATCGCGAGGACGGCCAGCCGGGCCACCAGGGTCAGGCCGAACGGGCTGGTCAACACCTCGCCGAGTTCGGTGGGCGAGACGTCCCAGAGCTGCGCGCCGCTGCTGGACGGCGCCTGGCTCCAGAAGGTGCCGAGGGTGGCGAGCGCGATCAGGCCGAGGCCGGACCGGGCCAGGACCGCGGCCCCGCGGCGCGAGCGGGCGCGCGGCCAGAGCAGCGACAGGAAGAACACCGGGCCGACGGCGAGCGTCAGGCCCGCGTACCCGAGGAAGTGCGAGACGTCCGTCGCGACCGTGACCGATCGGTGGGCGCCGGTCGCGATGACCCGCGGGGGCTGCGCCGAGGGCGCGCCCACCGAGAAGGTGAGCCCACCGCCCACCGGATGCGTGTCCGCCGAGATCACCCGGTAGCTGACCAGGTAGGTGCCGAGCGGGTGGTCGGCGCGGCGGACCGGGATGTGCAGCACGTCGCCGCGGGCGGTCGCGGCGCCCGAGATCCGCTTGCCGTCCGGCGCGATGACCTGCACGTGTCCGGGGACCGGGGTGATCGCCTCGCTGAAGGTCACGGTGACCTCGGTGGGCGAGACGCCGACGACGCTGCCTGGCGCGGGGTCGGCGCCGACCAGCGCGGCGTGCGCGCTGGCAGGGCCCGCCGGGGCGAGAAGCGCCCCGAGAGCCACCACGAGCAGCAGCAGTACGCGTGGAGCACCCCTGGTCACCTTTGGTAGTTCGGATCGGCGATCGGAAAGGTTCAACCGCTGGACAACGGCGTACCGAACAGATGTACCGAGCACGAGAGGTCGATACGCTCCACTACAGGCCAGTGCCCCGAAGGAGGCCCCTGATGTCCGTTGATCCCCGTGCCGGAACCCGCGCCGAGCCCCGTGACCTCATCGACGTGCCCCGGGTGGTCTCGCGCTACTACACCGAGCACCCCGATCCGGAGGTGATCGGGCAGCGGGTCGCCTTCGGCACCTCGGGTCACCGCGGCTCCAGCCTGCGGACCGCGTTCAACGAGGACCACATCGCCGCCACCACCCAGGCCATCGTCGAGTACCGCCGCACGCAGGGCACCGACGGTCCGCTCTTCCTGGGCCGCGACACGCACGCGCTCAGCGAGCCCGCGATGATCACCGCCCTCGAGGTGCTCGCCGCCAACGACGTGACCACGCTGATCGACAGCCGGGACGGCTACACCCCGACGCCGGCGGTGTCGCACGCGATCCTGACCTACAACCGCGGCCGCACCGCCGCCCTGGCCGACGGGATCGTGGTCACCCCGTCGCACAACCCGCCGGACGACGGCGGCTTCAAGTACAACCCGCCGGACGGCGGCCCGGCCGGCACGGACGCCACCAAGTGGATCCAGGACCGGGCGAACGCGCTGATCGCCTCCGGGCTCAAGGAGGTGCGCCGGGTCCCGGCCGGGAGGGCCCGCGCCTCGTCGTCGATCTCCGGCTACGACTTCCTCGCGAACTACGTCGACGACCTGCCGGCCGCGATCGACATCGAGGCGATCCGGTCGGCCGGCGTCCGGATCGGCGCCGACCCGCTGGGCGGCGCGAGCGTCGACTACTGGGGCGCGATCGCCGAGCGGCACCGGCTGGACCTGACCGTGGTCAACCCGACCGTGGACCCGACCTGGCGGTTCATGACGCTGGACTGGGACGGCAAGATCAGGATGGACTGCTCCTCGCCGTACGCCATGGCGTCGCTGATCGCCCAGAAAGACCGGTTCCAGCTCGCCACCGGCAACGACGCGGACGCCGACCGGCACGGCATCGTCACCCGCGACGGTGGCCTGATGAACCCCAACCACTACCTCGCGGTGGCGATCTCGTACCTGTTCCGGTCGCGTGCCGGCTGGCCGGCCGGCGCCGCGGTGGGCAAGACGCTGGTCTCCTCCTCGATGATCGACCGGGTGGCCGCCGACCTCGGGCGGCGTCTCGACGAGGTGCCGGTGGGGTTCAAGTGGTTCGTGCCGGGCCTGCGCGACGGGTCGGTCGGCTTCGGCGGCGAGGAGAGCGCCGGCGGGTCGTTCCTGCGCCGCGACGGCGGGCCGTGGACCACCGACAAGGACGGCATCCTGCTCGACCTGCTCGCCGCGGAGATCCTCGCGGTCACCGGGCGCACGCCCAGCGAGCACTACCGCGACCTGACCGGCAGGTTCGGCGAGCCCGCGTACGCCCGGATCGACGCGCCGGCCACCCGCGAGGAGAAGGCCGTGCTGTCGCGGCTCTCCCCGGAGCAGGTCACCGCCAAGGAGTTGGACGGCGAGCCGATCACCGCGGTCCTGACCACGGCGCCGGGCAACGGCGCCGCGATCGGCGGCCTGAAGGTCGTCACCGCCTCGGGCTGGTTCGCCGCCCGCCCGTCCGGCACCGAGGACGTCTACAAGATCTACGCCGAGTCGTTCCGGGGCCCCGAGCACCTGGCCCAGATCCAACAGGAGGCCCGGGCGGTGGTCTCCGCGGCGCTGCGCGGCTGATCTACCCCGGCTCTACTCAGCTTTCCCGGCTCCCGGCCGACAGGTAAGCCACAGGGCCTATCGACTCGGGGAGCCGGGGAAGCGCATGACAGAACCCGTTGTGCCCGCCGGCCGGCGCCGCGTCGGGCTCCCGGCGGGTAGCGGGCTCGTGCCGCTGCTGCTCTCGGTCGTCACCGTGGCGGCGGTCGTCGCCTGGGTGTTCGCGGGCCAGCCCGGCGGCGCCCTCGCCGGTGGCGCGGGCGCCCCGATCGTCACGCTCGCGGCGGTCGTTGCCTGTCGCCGGATCGGCTCCGCCGTGATGGTGCCCCGGCCGGTCCGGTCCTTCTGGCGGCTCTGGATGTTCTCCGCCGCAGGGCTCTTCGCCGCCTCCGTCGCCGCCCTGGTGGCGGCCCGCAACGGCGAGACGGGCATGCCGCTGTACGAGGCGGTGCCGACCCTGCTGAGCCTGTCCGTGGCGATGCTGGCCTTCCAGCACGCGCCGCTCGGCAAGCGGTCGCCGCTGGGCTGGGTCCTGCTCCTGCTCGACGGCGGCGTCGTGGTCGTGTCCGGCGCCCTTTTCTTCCGGTACGTCGTGCTGAACTCGGATGCGGCCGGCACGCCCCTGGCGACCCGCGGCATCGCCGGCGGGGTCGGGGTCGGCTGCCTGCTCGCGCTCGTGGTCTTCGGCAAGGCGGCGGCGAGCCCCGAGGGGCAGGTCGACCCGGGCTCGTTGCGCATCCTCGCGGCGGCGCCGGTGGTCGGGCTCAGCGCGGTGGTGCTCTTCCTCGGCGGCACCGAGCTCGGCCGGGTGCTGCTGTCGGCGGTCGGCTTCCCGCTGGTCGGATTCGCCATGTGCGCCGCGGCGTACCGGCAGGGCCGGGCGCTGGCCGGCTTCGCCGAGCCCCGCAAGGCGCCGTCCCGCTCGATCTACGACCCGCTGCAGTTCCTCGCCGTCGCCGCCACCGCGGGAATGGTCATCACCGTCTCCGCCCGGGACATGAACGACCGCGAGCGCGCGGTGATCGTCGGCGCCGTCCTGATCGCCGCTTTAGTGGTCGCCCGCCAGCTGCTGGGGCTCCGGCAGAACCAGCGCCTGCTTCGCGACCTGCGGCAGCAGCAGGCCGAACTCGAGCGGCTGGCGATGACCGACCCGCTGACCGGCCTGGCCAACCGCATGCGGTTCGGCGCCGCGCTCGCCGACCGGCTCGCCGCGCACGAGCCGGCCACCGTCCTGCTGATCGACATTGACGACTTCAAGACGATCAACGACACGATGGGCCCGGCCTTCGGCGACCAGCTGCTCTTCCAGGTGGCGCAGCGGCTGCAGCGGCAGACCGGTGCCGACCAGCTTCCGGCCCGGCTGGGCGGCGACGAGTTCGCGGTGATGCTCGACGTCGACGACGAGGGCGCCGTCGAGGCCGCGGCCACAGCCATCCTGCGGGCCGTGGCCGAGCCGTTCGCGGTCGGCGAACACCACCTGCTGGCGCACGCCAGCGTCGGGGTGGCGGCGGCCGGCGCCGGCGACAGCGCCGACGAGATCCTGCGCAACGCCGACATCGCGATGTACGCCGCCAAGGCGTCCGGCAAGGCCGCCTGGGTCCGTTTCGAGCCCCGGATGCGCCAGGAGGTGGTCAATACCGCCCGGCTCGGCAGCGAGCTGCACAACGCGATCATCCGGCACGAGCTGTTCCTGCTCTACCAACCCGTCTTCGACATCGGCACCGGCCGTCTGCACGGCGCCGAGGCCCTGGTGCGCTGGAAGCACCCGGTCCGCGGGTTGGTCTCGCCGGGCGACTTCATCCCGGTCGCCGAGCGCTCCGGGCTCATCGTGTCGCTCGGCTCCTGGGTCCTGCGCGAGGCCTGCGAGCAGCTCGCCCGGTGGCAGCGCGAGCACCGCGTCGCGGCGATCGGGGCGATCAACGTCAACGTGGCGGTTCGCCAGCTGCGCGAGTCCGGCTTCGTCGACGAGGTCGCGGCCGTGCTCAGCGAGACCGGGCTGCTGCCGCGCAACCTCATCCTGGAGGTCACCGAGTCGTCGGTGCTCGACGGCCGCCAGGTCCGCGAGACGCTGCAGGCGCTGCACGAGATGGGCGTGCGGCTGGCCCTGGACGACTTCGGCACCGGCCAGTCGTCGCTGAGCCTGGTGCGCGCGTTCCCGGTGGACGTGCTGAAGCTGGACAAGTCGTTCGTCGACGGGATCGCCGACGGCGAGGACCGGGGACGGCTCGCGGTGGCGGCCGCGGTGGCGCGGCTTGCCGAGTACCTGCAGCTGTCCACGGTCGCCGAGGGCATCGAGAGCGAGGCGCAGCTGATCCGGCTGCGCGAGATGGGCTACCGCCTGGGCCAAGGCTTCTTCATGGCCAAGCCGCTATCCGCCGACGAGGTCGGCAACCTGATGAAAAAAGTTGCCGACCCTGTCCTGCCCAACGTCTGAGCGCCGGCTCAGGCGTCGACTTCGTTGCGGTCTTCGGTGGCCCAGAGGGTGTGGAAGGCGCCGGGCTTGTCGATGCGGTGGTAGGTGTGCGCGCCGAAGAAGTCGCGCTGGCCCTGGATCAGCGCGGCCGGCAGGCGCTTGGCCCGCAAGCCGTCGTAGTACGCCAGCGCGGACGCGAAACCCGGCGCCGGGATGCCCTGCCGGGCCGCGGTCGCCACGACCCGCCGCCAGGCGTCCTGCGCGCCGCTGACGGCGTCCAGGAAGTAGTCGTCGACCAGCAGCGTCGAGAGGTCGGGCTGCTTGTCGTACGCCTGCTTGATGAAGTCCAGGAACTTCGCCCGGATGATGCAGCCGGCCCTCCAGATCTTGGCCATCGCGCCCGGGTCGATGTCCCAGCCGTACTCCTTGCTGGCCGCCTGGATCTGCTGGAAGCCCTGCGCGTACGCGACGATCTTGGAGGCGAAGAGCGCCTGCTCGACGTCGGCACGCAGGTCGCCCCCGTGCTCGCCGCCCGCGGGGGCCGGGCCGGGCAGCCCGGCGTCGGCCGCCGCCTTGCGCACGTCGAGGCCGCCGGAGAGCGCCCGGGCGAAGACGGACTCGGCGATGCCGCTGACCGGCACGCCCAGATCGAGGGCGGCCTGCACGGTCCAACGGCCGGTGCCCTTCTGCTCGGCCTGGTCGAGCACGACGTCGACGAACGGCTTGCCGGTCGCGGCGTCGGTCTGCTTGAGGACCTCGGCGGTGATCTCGATGAGGTACGAGCCGAGCCGCCCCTCGTTCCATTGCGAGAACACCGCGGCGATCTCGGCCGGCGAGTCGCCGCCCACCTGCCGCAGCAGGTCGTAAGCCTCGGCGATGAGCTGCATGTCCGCGTACTCGATGCCGTTGTGCACCATCTTGACGAAGTGGCCGGCGCCGTCCGGCCCGACGTGCACGCAGCAGGGCTCCCCGTCGACCTTCGCCGAGATGTCCTCCAGCAGCGGGCCCAGCGACAGGTACGACTCCGGGGAGCCGCCGGGCATGATGCTCGGGCCGTGCAGCGCGCCCTCCTCGCCGCCGGAGACCCCGGCGCCGACGAAGTGCAGGCCCCGCTCCTTGAGCGCCGCCTCCCGCCGCCGGGTGTCCAGGAAGTGCGCGTTGCCGGCGTCGATGAGCATGTCGCCCGGCTCCAGCAGCGGCGCGAACTCGTCGATCACGGCGTCCGTCGGCGCGCCCGCTTTCACCATGATCACCACGCGGCGCGGGCGCTCCAGGCTGGCCACGAAGTCCTCCGCGGTCTCCGCCGCGATGAACGCGCCCTCGTGCCCGAAGGACTCCACGAGCTCCTTGGTACGACCGTACGTGCGGTTGTGCACGGCCACCGTGTGGCCGTGACGGGCGAAGTTGCGCGCGAGGTTGCGCCCCATCACCGCCAGACCGGTGACCCCGATCTGTGCCTTCTCCGACATTACTGACGTCCTTCCCTATCGGCATGCCACGCCCCCCATTCTTACGGGAACGGGGTGATCATGGTTCGATCCCGCCCACTTCGTGAGCGGAGCCGAACCCTCAAGCGCGCCGCCTGGCGGCCGATCAACGCCTCGTGAGGAGTGGACGCCGCTGGTTCCTGGTCGCGACAGGGTCGATGACGGCCGCGCACCCACTGCTCCCGGCCGACGCCCGCGTGTACCTCTACCTGCTGTCCGCGGCCCTGACCGTCCCGGCGATCGGGGCGGTGCTGCGCCGCACTCCGGCCGGCAGGCGGACGCCCTGGTGGCTGCTGATCGTGGCGATGTCCGTCCTTTCGGCGGCCAGCGGCGTCGTCGCGTTCGGTGATTCCGGCTGGCACCTGATCGCGGAGATGTGCGACACGACGGGCCACGTGGCGCTGCTCGCGGCGGCGGTCGCCCTGGTGATGCGGCGCGGCGGCAACGACATGGGCGGCATGCTCGACGTGTCGGTAGCCGCGATCGCCGTCGGCGGGCTGCTCTGGACCGCGCTCCTGTCGCCACGCCTGATCGACCTGGGCGCCGCGACAGGCGATCAGGTCACCATGCTGGTCAGCCTCCTGGTGCTCGGCGGCATCCTCGGCGCGCTGGTGCGGCTGTGGTTCGTCGACCGCAGGCTGCGGTCGCTGCGGATGCTGATGCTGGCGCTACTGACCGCCCTGGTCGGCAACGTCGCCATGGCCTGGATGACCGGCACGATGATCAGCGGGCACGGCCGCGATGTCGAGATCCTCTTCATGGTCTCGTTCATCTGCGTCGGCCTCGCCGTGCTCGACCCGTCGGCGCAGGAGTTGATGCACTCCGGCCCGGCGCCGGTCGACCGGCTCACCACCGGGCGGCTCGCGTGCCTCGCCCTGGCGCTGGTCGCCAGCCCGGTCGCCGGCGGCATGCGGTCGATGATCGTCGGCCGGGGCGCCGACGGCCCGCTGATGGTCGTCGGCAGCGTGCTGGTCACGGCGCTGGTGATGGTCCGGGTCGGCCGGCTCGCCCGGCAGCGGCAGGACGCCGAGCAGTTGCTGCGCCACCAGGCCACCCACGACCTGCTCACCGGCCTGCCCAACCGGGCCGAACTGCTGAACCGGCTGGCCGCCGAGCTCGACCGGGAGCGCTCCGGGCCGCCGTCGGTGGTCCTGCTCTTCTGCGACCTCAACGGCTTCAAGCTGGTCAACGACCGGCTCGGGCACGAGGTCGGCGACCTGCTGCTGACCGGGGTGGCCGAACGGATCCGGTCCGGGCTGCGCGCCGGCGACACCCTCGCCCGTTACGGCGGCGACGAGTTCCTGCTGCTCTGCTCGGAGCCCGCGCAGCAGGAGGAAGCGGTGCGGCGCCTGACCGCGCACGTCCGGCAGGCCCTCGCCGCGCCGTTCGGGCTGGCCGGCGAGGCGGTCACGATCGGCGTCAGCGTCGGCGCGGTGATCTCCGACGGCCACCAGGGCGCCGACGAGCTGATCTCCCGGGCCGACCAGGCGATGTACCGGGCCAAGCAGGGGCACCGGGCCGCCGCCGGCGCGGCCCTCGGGCTGCGCGCACCCTAAGATCGGGGCGGGCGTACGCTTCGTGACATGCCGAGCGGGACCGTGCCGAGATGAGGCGCGGCGAGATTTGGACGATCGGCAGCCGCACCGACCTGCGCTACCGGGTGCTCGTGCTCTCCGCGGACAACTTCAACGAGCGTAAGAACGCGGCGCCGTTCTGCGCGCCGATCGTCCGGCAGCGCGGCGCCACCGAGCTCCCGCCGTACGCGGTGGCCCTCACCGAGCAGGACCCGATCACCGGCGTCGTCGTGGTCAACCGGATGCGCCGCCTGCCCGCCTCGATCGGCGCCGAGCGGATCGGCATGGTGACCGGCGCGAGCATGGTCCGGCTCACGGAGGCCGTGCGGGACCTGTTCGAGATCTGAGGCGCCCACCCCTTCGGTGGACGCCCGCGCGGGTGACCGGTGCGATACGGAACCGCAGGTCGCGGGTGCGCCGGATGAACGGCTGATGACGAGGCCGCAGGCTTGGGCGTATTCAGTAGTCCATCGGATCCCGGGAGGACTGTGTGGGCAGCGGCGCATATGCGGAGGCGGTGAGCAGCCTGCGCAAAAGCGCGCGCCTCGCGAACGAGGCCGGGCTCGGCGCCGCCGACCGCGCGGCCGGCCTGCTCGCCGGCCGGGTCCGGCAGTTCGAGAGCGAGCGGATGGCCACCACCGAGCGGCTCGGCAACCTCGGCTGGGGCGAGTGGGACCTGGTCAGCGGCGAGATCTACTGGTCGCCCCAGCTGTACCGGATCTACCAGCGCGACCCGGCGCTCGGCCCGCTGAGCCCGGCCGAGTCCGAGGCGCTGGCGGTCGCGGCCGACGAGCCGGTGCGGGCGGCGGCGCTGGAGGCGTTCGAGCTGCAGGACCGGGTCGACATCATCACCCGGGTCCGGATCGGCGGGCGGGTCAAGCATCTGCGCACGGTCGCCGAGGCGGTGCGCGACTCCGCCGGCCGGCCGCTGCGGATCTACGGCATCGTGCAGGACGTCACCGAGCAGGAGGCCGGCGCCCGGCGGCTGGCGGAGGTCGAGCGCCAGCTGGCCGAGCAGCGCCGCAGCCTGGCAGCCGAGCACGAGCTCGCGGCGAAGCTGCAGCGGATCATCCTGCCGCTGCCCGACGGCCCGCTCGAGCTGCCCGGCCTCAAGGTGGCGCTACGCTACCTGCCCGCCGGGCAGGAGGGCCTGGTCGGCGGCGACTGGTACCACGCCGCGGAGCTGCGCGACGGCTCGGTCCTGCTGGCCGTCGGCGACGTCGCAGGCCACGGCATCCCGGCCGCCACGACGATGGCCCAGCTGCGCCACGCCCTGCGCGCGCTGGCCGTCACGACCAGCGATCCCGCCCTGCTGCTCGGCCATCTCAACCGGCTGACCTGCGACCTGGAGCAGGAAGCCCCCGAGCTGATCGCCACCGCGGTGATCGCCCGCTTCGATCCGGCCCGCCACGAGATCGTCTGGGCGCAGGCCGGCCACCCGCCGCCGCTGCTCAGCCGCGCGGGCCGCACCGCGCCACTGGCTCGGCCGTCCGGGCCGATGCTGGGCGTGACCGACGACGCGGCCTACGAGAGCGCGCGGCTCGACTTCCGGCTCGGCGACCTGCTGCTGCTCTACACCGACGGCCTGGTCGAGCACCGGCGGCGCGGCCTCGACGACGGCCTCGCGGCGGTCGCCGCCGCGGTCGACGACGCGGTCCGGGCGTCGCCGCAGCAGCCGCTCGGCCAGTTGCTGGCCCGGCTTCGGCAGGCCAACCCGGACGACGACACCTGCGTGCTGGCCGCCCGCCCGGCCTCCGGCGAGACCCGGGACCTGCGCTCCTACCTCAAGCCCCGCCCGCGCTGAGATTTTCTCGGACGGCCGATCAGTTCCGGCCGCCGCGCCGATACGTACGGGCATTCCGGCCGTTCGCCCTCCCCGAACGGTGGCGCGAGTAGCCGCGACAGGCGGGCACGCGGAATGCCGTAGGTTGGCCCCATGAACGAGCCGGCCCGGGCCTTGATCGCCGTGACGGCGGCGCTGCTGGTCGCCTCCTGCGGCGCGAAGGCGCCCGCCGCGGAGCCGTCGTTCCCCGCCGCCGCGACGAGTGCCGCGGCCGCCGCGCCATCGTCGTCCGCGGGCTCGGGGGCGGACGACTGGCCGACCTACCACCGCGACAACCAGCGGTCCGGGCTCGGCGCCGACCAGCCCGCGGCCCGGCGGCTCACCCCGGCCTGGCGGGCCAGGCTCGACGGCGCGGTCTACGGGCAGCCGCTGGTGATCGGCGGCCGGGTGCTGGCCGCGACCGAGCACGACACGGTCTACGCGCTCGACGCCGCCGACGGCGCAGTCGTCTGGTCGCGGCACGTCGGCACGCCCGCGCCACTGTCCAGCCTGCCCTGCGGCAACATCGACCCGCTCGGGATCACCAGCACGATGGCCTACGACGCGGCCACCGGCCTGGTCTTCGCGCTCGCCGAGACCACCGGTGGCGTGCACACCCTCTACGGGATCGACGTCGCCTCCGGCGCCGTTCGGGTCCAGCGCGTCGCCGAGGCGCCGCACGGCGACAAGCGGGCCCACCAGCAACGATCGGCGCTCACGGTCCTCGACGGCAAGGTGTACGTGGCGTACGGCGGCCTGGCCGGCGACTGCGCGCAGTACATCGGCTCGGTCGTGGCCGTGCCCACCAGCGGCGAGGGCGACCTGCTCAGCTACGCCGTCCCGACACCGCGCGAGGGCGGCATCTGGTCTCCCGGCGGCGGCATCGTGCTCGGCGGCAAGCTCTACTACGCGGTCGGCAACGGCGAGTCGACCAGCGGCTTCGACGGCAGCGACTCGGTGATCGAGCTGGACGCGGGCCTGCGCCGCACGGACCTGTTCGCCCCGTCGACGTGGGCCGACGACAACGCGCGCGACCTGGACCTGGGCTCGATGACCCCGGCCGTGGTGAACGGCTCGATCGTCATCGCCGGCAAGCGCGGCGCCGCGTACGTGCTGGACCCCGCGCACCTCGGCGGCCTGGGCGGCCAGCGCTCCGAGACCCGGATCTGCGAGCCGTTCGGCGGCGCCGCGGTCCGCGGCTCGACGATCTACCTGCCCTGCAACGACCGGGTCCGGTCGGCGACGCTCGACTCCGCGGGCCGCCTGGCGCCCGGCTTCGAGGGCCCGTCCGGGACCGCCGGCTCCCCGGTGTTGGCCGGCGGCGCGGTCTGGGTCGTCGACTACGACGCAGGCCTGCTCTATCTGCTGTCCCCGGCCGACGGCCACGTCGTGGCCCAGCAGGCGATCGGCACGGCGCCGCACTTCGCGTCGCCCACGGTCGCCGGCGGCCGCGGCTTCGTCGGCACGATGACCGGCGTCGTCTGCGTGACATATTGACGCGGCTCCCTGGGGCACGGAAGGCCCGCCGGGTTGATTCGGTCGAAATGTCCGTGAAAGTGGCCGCCATCGACTGGGTCGCGCCCAACACAGTGCAGGGAGACTCGTAGGTCCGCATGAAGGCACGCAGAGTGACGGCGCCGGGAAGACTGTATTCGATTCTTCTTCACAACTGGCGGGATGTGCCCACGTCTCTCTGGTTGTGGTGCCCCAGCGAGGACTGTTACTGGGCGGGCGGCAGATTCATCACGGATCCTTGGAGGTCTTGCGGAGCGGGCGGTCGCGCACCGCGGACACGTTAGGCTCGCTCATCCGAGCTGTGCCCGGATCGCCGCCGGCCAGTGGGCCGCGCCGACCCCGTGCACCGAGTGGAGCGTGCGGGACGTCGTCGGTCATCTCGTCGGGACGAACCTCGTGTTCGTGACGATGTTCGAGCGGGGCCCGATGCCGGAGCGTGGCACCGACCACCTCGGCACCGACGCCGCGAGCGCTCGCTTCAGCCCGCTCCCGGCCCACCTGTCATAGGCGGGCCGCCGGCGGCATCGCGGCCGGGTCGCCGGCCGGCCAGTCGCCGGGGGTGGCGCCCACTCCGCTCAGCTGCCGCGCCTGCAGCCGGCACCACGGGGAGAACTCGGAGCCGTCCGCCAGCGCCTTCCGCAGGAAGTCTCCCCACGGCAGCCACTGGACGGAGTCGACCTCCGCCGGGTTGGGACGGGGCTCGTCGCGGGCCGTGGCGTAGAAGACCGGGCACATCTCGTTCTCGACGACCCCGTCGAGCTCGGCGCGGTAGCGGAACGCCGGCAGGACCAGCCGCACCTCGTCCAGCGTCACGCCGAGCTCGAACTCCGCGCGCCGGGCGAGGGCGTCGGTCATCGTCTCCGACTCTTGTGGATGACCGCAGAAACTGTTGGTCCAGATGCCCGGCCAGGTCAGTTTGTCCAGCGACCGCCGGGTCACCAGGAATTGACCGGCGGAATCGAAGAGGTAGCAGGAGAAAGCGAGATGCAGGGGCGTCGAGTCGGTGTGCGTCGTCCGTTTGTCCCGACGGCCGATCGCGTTACCGGATTCGTCGAGGAGAATGACGTGTTCCATTGCGGTCCCCAGCTCCGGGATCAAGGTTTCGACAGGGCGGCCGGCGCTGCGACATGGCCGGCGGGGACGACAAAATGATGTGGGCGACAATGGCGGACTCGGTGGATCCGATCGTCCACGACGGCAAGATTACCCAGTCGATCCACAATGCGCTACCCGTCGGTAACGGGACGAATCCCCACCGGATCGGTGCTTGAGGTGGACGATCCGTCCTCGATCGACTACGCCGCGTAGGGCTTCGTCGGCGGCCAACATCGGCAGATCTCCTGGTGAGGCGCGCCCGGCCGGGGCGATCGACATCCACGTGGGGCGATGTTTCGTGCTGATTCGAGGGCATTGATGATCGTGCGTGGGGAAGAGGGCCCTGTCTGGTGATCGCGGAGTCTGTGCGTATATCGACAATCATTCGCGTTGTGGTTGCCGGGAGCTACGCTCGTCGCCTGCGCTCAGTGAGCGCGCCCCTGACCGACACTCCAATGAGGCAGGTGAGTGAGCCAGCATTCCACCACATGGGAGCGTTGGTCGTGCGCGCGACGGCATCTGTCCGTTGCGGAGTGTCACGACGGGGCATGAACGGTGTGGACTGTGATCGGTGTCTCACTCGACTTGGAGTGAGGTAGCCATCACGATGTGTAAGGCGTGTGATCTCTCTGCGCACGCCGGAAAACCCCTCACACAAAGCAAGCCGTCGACCTGGGGATGGAACGGCTTGGTGGCTCCGGCCGCTGACGAACAGGAACAATTAATGCGCGGCTTGTCTGTTCTGGACCATCTGGGTGGCCAATTGGGTCGCCTTTGCGAGGTCCTCGAGATGGACCCCGGCACGCCGGTCGATCTGTTGACCGGCCTCCTCGGAATCCATGGCTCGCGTCCTTTGTCCGACCCGCCGGCCTGGGCGTCCGATGTAGCGGACGACCATTCACCCATCGAGTTCTCCGTCGCCTACAACGAGAATGAGCCGCCCGCCCTGCGGATTCTCGCCGAGGTGCTCGGCGACAGTCCCGGACCGCGGGCGAACATGTCCGCCGCCTATGAATTCCTCGATTCCCAGGCACAGCGGTTCGGCCTGTCGAGCGCCCGACTAGATTCCGTCCGCGACCTGTTCGCCGTCGAGCGCCCGCAGGGCCCGTTCGGGCTGTGGTGCTCGCTGGTGTTCCGCAGCGGACGGCAACCCGAGTTCAAGGTGTACTTCAACCCGGAGCTCGACGGGCCGGAGCGCGCCCCCGCCCTGGTGTCCGAGGCGCTTCGCCGGCTCGGCCTGGGCAGGTCGTACCGCGAGATGCTCAAACACGCCGTACGCCCCGGTGAGCTGGGCCGGCTGGACCGGCTGGCGTTCTTCGCGCTGGATCTGCACGACGGGCCGCAGGCCCGGGTGAAGCTCTACCTGACACATCACCACGCCGACGCGCGGGACGTGGCCCGCGCGTCCGGCATGGTCGACGGCGTCGACCCGGCGGAGGTCGCCGTGTTCTGCGCCCTGGCCGGCCGGACCGGCCGGTTCGACGAGCGCCCGCTGGTGGGCAGCTACACGCTCACCGAGGGCGCCGCCAAGCCGGTCGGATACAGCATCTACGTGCCGATCCGCAGCTACGTCGACGACGACCTCGAAGCGCGGGAACGGGTGCTGCCGTTGCTGGACCGGTACCGGTTCGACAGCACGGCGTTCGACCGGGCGATCGACGCGGTGGCGCAGCGGCCGCTCGCCGACGGGGTGGGCCTGATCGCGCACGTCTCGCTGCGGCTCGGCCCGCCGCGGCCGGGACTGACCGTCTATCTGTCGGCGGAGGCGTACGAGGTGTGCCCACCCCGAACGCTGCGCGTGCCGGCGGCTTAGGGTCTGTCCGATGGGCCTGAAGATCGATGTCCCGCCCGGCTACCCATCGACCGTCAAGGAGTGAGTAGTGCTTCCGGATCCGAACATTCTGCCGCCGCCGTACCGGATCAAGGTCGTCGAACCGATCCCGTTCCTCGCTCCCCACGAGCGGCAGAAGGCGCTCGCCGACGCCGGCTACAACCCGTTCAACCTGCGTGCCGACCAGATCACGATCGATCTGCTCTCGGACTCCGGCACCGGCGCCACCTCGGCCGCCCAGGAGGCCGCGGCGGCCCTGGGCGACGAGTCCTATGCGGGCGCCCGGTCGTGGTTCCGGTTCCGTGACGAGGTCGGCGACCTCACCGGCTACCCGTTCGTGCTGCCCGTGCACCAGGGTCGGGCGGGGGAGCGGATCCTCTTCTCCAGCCTGCTGAAGCCGGGACAGATCTGCATCAGCAACACGCACTTCGACACCACGCACGCGAACGTCGAGTTGGCCGGCGCCGAGGCGCGCGACCTGCCCTGCCCCGAGGCGGCCGACCTGGACAGCCGGGAGCCGTTCAAGGGCAACATCGACCTCGTGGCGCTGGAGCGGACCCTGACCGGTCCGGAGGGGTCGAACGTCGGGCTGGTCCTGATGACGATCACCAACAACGGGCTGGGCGCTCAGCCGGTCTCGATGGCCAACCTGGAGGCCGTCCGGGCGCTGTGCCGGCGTCACCACGTGCCGTTCTTCCTCGACGGGGCGCGCTTCGCGGAGAACGCCTGGCTGGTGGGCCGCCGCGAGCCCGGCTACCACGACTGGACGCCGCGGGAGATCGCCACGAGGGCGTTCCAGCTCGCCGACGGCTGCGTGGTGAGCCTCAAGAAGGACGGCCTGTCGGCCATCGGCGGGTTCATCGGCCTGCGTGACGAGGGCCTGTACACCCACTGCGAGGCGAACCTCATCGCCACCGAGGGGTTCTCCACCTACGGCGGTCTCGCGGGCCACGACCTCGAACGGCTGGCCCAGGGGCTGCGGGAGGTGGTGGATCCCGCGTACCTCGAATCCCGCGCCGCGTCGACCGCCCGGCTGGCCCAGATGATCAACGACGTCGGAGTGGACACCGTCCAGCCGCCGGGCATCCACGCGATCTACCTCAACGCCGGCCGGCTGCTGTCTCACCTGACCCCGAGCGAGTTCCCCGGGCATTCCCTGGTGTGCCAGCTGTTCCTCGAGGGCGGCATCCGCTGCGCCGAGCTGGGCTCGCTGTACCTCGGCGCCATGGACGAGAGGTTCCGGGTGATCGTCCCGGCGCCCTTCGAGCTGGTCCGGCTGGCGATTCCGCGCCGGGTCTACACCGAGGAGCACTTCCGGTACGTCGCGGCCATCCTCGGCTCGATCGCCACGGTGCCCGAACAGGTCCGCGGGTACCGCGTCGTGTCGGCCCCGCCGCTGCTGCGCCACTTCAAGGTGCGGCTGGAGCCGTTGCCGGCCAAGCTGCCCGACGCGCTCAGGCTTTGACCGACACCCGCGCCATCGCGTGCCGGACCAGCGAGATCAGCGCGAGCTTGCTGGACTGGCGGTCCCGCGCGTCACACCACACCAGCGGCACGTCGGGGCTCAACTCGAGCGCCTCACGGATCTCCACCTCGCTGTACGCGCACTGCCCGTAGAACCGGTTGACCGCGGCCACGAACGGGATTCCCCGCCGCTCGAAGTAGTCGACGGCGGGGAAGCTGGAGTCCAGCCGCCGGGTGTCGACCAGCACGATGGCGCCGACCGCGCCCTGCGCGAGCTCGTCCCACATGAACCAGAAGCGGTCCTGGCCCGGCGTGCCGAAGAGGTAGAGCACTACGTCGGGGCTGATCGTGATGCGCCCGAAGTCTAGGGCGACCGTCGTGTGCGTCTTCTCCTCGACGCCCGTGACGTCGTCAATGCCGACGCTCGCCTCGGTCAGAACCTCCTCGGTCGTCAGCGGGGGAATCTCGCTCACGGAGCCCACCAAGGTCGTCTTGCCGGTGCCGAAACCACCGGCAATGACGATCTTGACCGATGTCCGTCCCACGTGTATCAGTCCCTCGTTGTCTAGAGCCGCTCAAGACCGGCGAGAACCGAGTCGAGCAGCTGGAGGTCGACGATCTTCTCTTGCGCCGGGGAACCGATGCCGAGGTAGCCCTGCGTCAGGAGCACGTCGACCATCACCTTCGTGATAGTGAGCGGCAGGTGCAGGTAGGCGCCGATCTCGGCCACCGAGATCCAGCTGCCGCACCGGTTGAGGATCTGCCGGTACTCGGGCTCGAGCCGCCTCGTGTCGACCGGCAGGGCGATGACCTGGGTGGCCAGGTCGAGATTGCTGTCCCGGGGGCTCGTGCGCCCGTTGACCAGGATGTAGAGGGGCACGAACCGCCCAGCGGCTGCTTCGTCGTCGCCCTCGTAGACGTCATAGTTCATTGCGCTGGCCAGCATGGCTGTCGGCCGCCATGGCCGTCGCACGGATCCCGGTGCCCAGGTACTCGCCGATGCGGCTCACCAGCCGGCTCACCTCGTACGCGACCATGCCCATGTCGACGTCCTGGTCGCACAGGACGGCCAGGCGGGCGTTCTGGCCGGCGGCGGCGATGAACAGCGTACGGTCCTGGTACTCGATGATGACCTGCTGCACCCCGCCGCTGCCGAAGCGCCGGCCCGTTCCCGCCGCGACGCTGTACATCGAGGATGCGCCGGCCGCGATGATCTCCGCGATGTCCTGCGACATGAAGGTGGACTTCTGAATGATCAACCCGTCGGTGGACAGGACGACCACGGAGACGACATGGGGGACCTCGACGAGATCATCCAACATCCAGGGAAGATCGTTCTGCGATGTCGACTTGGTCACTCGTTCCTGCCTTGTTCAATGTTGGTAATTGTTTCGTCGCGGCTCGCCGCCCGGCCGTCGGCCCAGCCCTGCTGGTACCGGGCGAACCGGGACCGGGCCTCCTCGGGAGACCGGGAGGTGCTCGCCTGCCCGGGGCCCCCGCCTGGCTCGTCGTCGAGCAGCTCCGGCGCGAGGTGCTGCTGCGGACGGCGGTGGGGCAGCGGTGGCCGCGCGACGGCGTGCGGGCTGGGGGAGGCCGTGCCGACCGCGGGCGGGGTGACTGTGGGTTCTCTTTGTCCGGGATCGCCGGCTCCGCCGGTCGGCTGCCGATTGTTCAAGATGCCGCCATGGTTGTCGGACGGCCGGCGGGGGCCGCCGTCGCTGTCGAGTACTCCCACGGCCGACCGGTTCACGATCGGCGTCGCCGCCGCCAAGGTGGTGGGCCGGCCCGGGTCCCGCGGCATCGCGACGGGGGCCGCGGCCGGGTGGCTCGCGGCGTCCGACCGGTCGACCTCGGCGCCGTTGGGCTGGTCGGTGACGAGGATCCGCTCCGGCAGCAACATGATGGCCAGCAGCCCGCCGTACGCCGACTTGCGCAGGCTGACCTGGATGCCTTCGCGCTTGGCCAGCTCGGCGATCACGTGCAGGCCGACCTGGGCGCCGTCGCGCAACTCGGTCACGTCCGGGGTGGGCGCGGTCGCCAGAAGCGTGTTGGCGCGCTGCACGGCCTCCGAGGTCATGCCCACGCCGGCGTCCTCGATCTCCACGGCGACGCCGTGGTTGACCTGGCTGGAGGTGACCCAGACCGTGGTGCCGGGCGGGGAGAACGCGAGGGCGTTGTCCAGCAGCTCGGCCAGCAGGTGGATGACCTCGGCGACGGCATGCCCGACCAGCGACACGTCGCTGGCGCTGCGCAGGCTGATCCGCTGGTAGTTGCGCGCCTCGGCGAACGAGGCGAGCAGCACGCGGCGCAGCGGCACCGGGTTCTGGAACCGCCGGCCGATCTGGCCGCCCGCGAGGATGACCAGGTTCTCCAGGAACCGTCGGGTCTGGTTGAGCTGGTGGTGGATGTCGAAGAGGTTGGTCAGGATCTTCTCGTCGCCGATCTGGTTCTGCAGGTCCTCGACGACCTTGAGGCCGCGCTGCAGCGGCCGCTGCGGACGCCGGGCGACGCCCATCAGCATCGCCGTGCCGGCGGCCCGCGCCTTCGCCTCGTTGACCGCCGCGCCCGCCGCCGCCTGCAGCGAGCGGTTGATGACGTCCGCCACCTGGCCGATCTCGTCGCTGCCGTAGTTCTGGGTGGCGAGCTCGGTGGACAGGTCGACCGGTTCCCGCCGGCTCAGGCGCTCCATGATCGCGGGAAGGCGCTGGTCGACCATGGCGTCGGCGTCCATGCCCAGCCGGGCCAGGCGGACCGAGAGCGCGCGGTCGACCAGGACCCGCGACTGGCGGACTGCCCACAAGATCGCGCCGATCGCGATGGCGAGCGCCAGGAGGCTGCCGAGCGACGCGGTCAGCAGCTGGTTGTTGCCGGTGCGCAGCGTCCGGGCGGAGACCTGGTCGGCCTGCCCGATGGTGAGGCTGATCAGCTTGTCGGAGACCGTGCCGGTCAGCCCCGCCCAGCGGTCCCGCGCGACGGCCACGCCGTCGGGGACGCCGGTCTTCCACGCGCCGTTGGAGATGATCGAGTTCTCCCCGGCGACGAGTTGCTTCCAGGGTTCGCTCGCCTCCAGCTCCGCGTACTGCTGCTGGATGCCGGGTTGGAGGTTCGGCAGGGCGTTGGACAGCTCGAAGTGGTACGCGCCCACCAGCCGGACGAACTCGAGATAGTTGGTCTGGTTCAACAGGCCGGAGGCGAACGCGCCGTCCATCATCGAACCGGCCCGCGACATCAGGTCGCTGGCCCGGAACATGTCGGTCGCCAGGAGGCCGCCCTGCGTCGCCTTGACGTCGGGCACGACCCGAGCCTGGGTGTCGAACAGCTGGGTCGCCGAGTCCAGCAGCTCGTTGTAGAAGGCGTACGCGCGGGGCCCGGTCGAGGACCGGGCGTCGATCGCGCTGCGGATGCTGGGCAGCTGGTCGAGGAAGCCGCTGAGGTTCTTCCACCCGGTCAGGATCGAGTCGGGGGCGTTGCCCAGCGCGCTGCCGGCGACCGCGCGCAGCTCGGCGAGGCGCGTGTCGGTCTGCCGGCGCTGGTCGAGCAGGGTCGTCAGGCCGTTGGACGGCCGCGCCAGATAGGCGATGCTGAGTCGCCGCTCCTGCTGGATCGAGGAGAGCGCGGAGACCGCCGGGATCGACACCTGGCGGACCGAGTTGGCGACGGCGCGGTTGTAGAACCCCTGGAAGACCAGGTATCCGGAGGCCGCGAACCACAGCAGCAGGGCCACGACACTGGGCACCAGCACGAGCTGCACCACGCGCCGCTTGATCGACTGCTGCCGGTTGGGTCGCCGGGTCGCGTCGGCGGACCGCTCACCTTGGTCCGGATCGGGTCGCCTGCTCGCGTGGTCGGCCGGTATTTGCGCCAACTTATATCCAATCTGGGCAGCGCTGAGCGACCGCGCAGCACTGAAGCAACGGGGCAGTTATGGGAAGAGCAGCGCGACTGAGGAACAGCTAGGGACAAGAACGCTGAACATCGCCGATGTGCGTGCAAACCCTAGCGTCACGCCAGCGTCGACACCAGTGGCGAGTTTCGATCGGCCGGGCGGGTACGCCATTCGTACTGGTCAGCGCGCCGGCGGAGGTCGCGGCAATATTTTTCGCACCGTTTCCGACGCCATTCCTGTATGGACGGTCGAGCCATTGCTCCACACCCGACGTAGCCATTCGCCTACCTAAGGTGAAAATCGTCGCCCGGGAAACACGACAAACACAAAGGCGTCATCCGAGATGACCGCCGAACCGTTACCTGGCACCACCCGACCGGGTGAACCGCGAACCCGACGCCTTCTGAGTCGGCGCCGGGCGGCCCCGCCGGGCCGTCGCCGGGGCCGCGGTCAGCCGGCCGCCAGAGTGGGCGAGTAGTCCCGCGCCGGCCCGTCCCAATCCCAGCGTGGCATCGGCAGGCCGGTTGGCGCCTGTGCGTCCGGCGGGGAGTACGTCATGACCTCGTCGGTGGCCCAGCGGATGTACGCGGTCAGAGCCGCCCGCAGGCGCGGGTCGTCGGGCAGCCGGGCGCCGTCGAGGGCCGCGACGAAGCAGGCCACGAAGCGGTCGCCGAGGTCAGGCTCGGCGCCGGTACGCGAGTGCATGGCGATCATCGCGTCGTGGCCACCGTGGCCGGCCGAGAAGACCGGCGGACCGCCCAGCACCTCGCCCCAGTAGTCGGCGAGACGCTGCACGTGCTCGGCGTTGCCGGTGTGCGAGAACGGGTGCTCCAGCACCGGGTCGACCAGGCATCGGGCGTGGAAGTCGGCGGCCAGCGCCAGCATGGCCGCGGCGCCGCCCGCGGCTTCGTACAGAGTGGGCCGGGACATGGGTCCAGCCTGCCAGACACGGGCGCTGATCGGGGGACGGACCCTCGGACGGGCGCGCGGAGGATTCTGTGCGCGACCCGATCCTCCCGTCGAGCCGCTCCGCGGCCGGAAAATGTGGTGAACGGGCACGTCGCGTACGGAAAATGGGTTGGGTCTATCGGGTCCGCATGTCGGCGGGGTGCGCCTCGGGGTAGGTCGGCTCGGTCCACGCGGCGCCGCGTGCGGCCCGGTCGGCGAACGCGCCGAGGTAACCGTTCGTGATCGTCAAGGCCCGGCGGCCGTCGATGCCGCCCAGCGGCATCACCAGCCGCAGCGGCTTGGCCAGGTAGTACGCGGCGTAGTCGGTGAAGTCGAAGTGCCGCGCGCCCGCGATCGTGTAGGCCAGCGCCGACCCGCTGCTCGCCGCGAACAGCTCGCGCGCCGACGGGTCGGTGGCCGCCCCGTCGCTGCCCGAGCTCAGCAGCAGTAACGGCTTGCCGAGCCCGGCGTGCACCACCGGCCCGTAGGGCGTCCCGTCCAGGTCGGCCGCGCCGGCGCAGGCCGGGTCGGTGCGGCAGGCCTCGTAGGACGCCGCGCCGCCGAACGAATGTCCGACGTAGAGCACGTGGGCCGGGTCGACGTGCCCGGACAGCTCGACGGCGGTCTGCGCGGCGGCGAAGCGCGCGTCGGCCGCCCACACCGCGACGAGCAGATCGGCGGTCGGCCCGTCCAGCGAGGCCGGATCTCCGGCCGCGGTCGCGGTGACCGGCCGGCCGTCCAGCACCGTCAGGTTCGCGCTGTAGGTCGGCGTCACCCCGGCGACCACGTAGCCGCGCGCGGCCAGCGTCGCGGCGATCGTCGTGTACTGCGGCGCCGCCAGGCCCAGGCCCGGCAGCAGCACCACGATGGGAAAGACGCCCGGGGCGACCGGCGCGTCGTCGACGGTGCCCGTCGTGACCTTGCCGAAGTCGGTCTCCGCCCAGCCGAACTTGTGCAGCCCCTTCCACTCGCCCGGGGCGTACGCGGAGGGCGCGCCCGTCGTGCCGGGCGCGACCGGGTACCAGAGCCAGGCCGAGAGCACCCGCGGCGTGCCGCCGATCGGCGAGAGCTGATCGGTCCGCGACCGGTCGACCCACTGCTTGGTGACGCGGCCCACCCGGTAGGGCCCGCTCGGCGCCACGCTGACCGGCCGGTGCGACCGGATGCCGGCATAGCCGGCGTAGCCGCCCGCGATCAGGACCGCGGCGGCCGCGGTGATCGTCAGGAGCCGCCGCATGCGCACGCCGACCATTGTCGCCGCTCGGCGCCGCCGTGCGTGACGCGGGTCACGCGTTAGCGGTAGCCGGCTTCGGCGCCACCCGATCGATCGTCGAGCGCGCCCAGCTTCCCGTGGTGACCAGCCCCAGCGCGAGCACGACCAGGCCCAGGCCGACGATGATCCACCAGCCCGCGTGCCCGTTCTCGTCGCGGCCCGCGATGGCCGCGCCGATCACCGCGACGCCGAGCGTGCCGCCGACCTGTCGGCTGGTCGAGGCGATCGCCGCGGCCACGCCCGCCTGGCTGATCGGCATGCCGGAGACCGCGGTGTTGGTGATCGGCGCGTTCACCATGGCGAAGCCGAAGCCGAAGACCAGGTAGCCGAGCATCAGCCGCCAGACCGGCGTGCCGGGGGTGATCCCGGTCAGCAGCAGCGCGCCGACCGCGAAGCCGGCGCCGGCCAGCGCGAGCGGCAGGCGCGGTCCGCGGCTGGCGACCAGGCGACCGGAGAACGGCGAGACCAGCGCCATCATGGCCGCGGTCGGCAGCGTGTAGAGGCCGGCGTGCAGCGGCGACAGGCCGCGCACCTCCTGCAGATAGAGCGTGGTGAGGAAGAGGAAGCCGGCCAGCGCGGCGAACGCCGACACCGCGATGACGGTCGCCCCGCTGAACGGCACGCTCCGGAAGAACCGCAGCTCCAGCAGGGGTTCCTCGCGGCGGGGCTCGTAGCTCAGGAGGCCGGCCAGGGCCGCCGCGCCGAGCGCGAAACACCCGACGATCTCGTACGAGCCCCAGCCGGCCCCGGGCCCCTCGATGATCCCGTACGTCACGGAGCCGAGCAGCAGGAACACCAGGACCTGGCCGACCGGGTCGATCCGCCGCGCTCGCGGCGCCCGGGACTCCGGCACGAACTTGGCGGCCAGGACGATCGCGGCCAGACCGATCGGAACGTTGATCCAGAAGATCGACCGCCAGCCGAGCGTGTCCACCAGCAGGCCGCCGACCAGCGGCCCGAGCGCCATGCTGAAGCCGACGACCGCGCCCCACACGCCGATCGCCCGGGCCCGCTCGCGCGGCTCGGTGAAGGTGTTCGTGATGATCGACATCGCCACCGGGTTGAGCATCGACCCGCCGACGGCCTGCAGCATCCGGAACACGATCAGCCAGCCGAGGCTCGGCGCCGCGCTGCACAGCAGCGACCCGATGCTGAACAGTGCCAGCCCGGTCTGGAAGACGCGGCGGCGGCCCACCCGGTCGGCGGTCGAGCCGGCGAGCACCAGCAGGCTCGCCAGGACCAGGGTGTACGCGTCGATGGTCCACTGTAGGCCGGAAACCGAGGCGTGCAGGTCGGTCCGGAGCGCCGGGAGCGCGATGTTCACGATCGTGTTGTCCATGCTCACGATCAGCAGGCTCATGCAGCAGATCGCCAGGACCAGGTATCGGCGGGGCATGAATTAGTTATACTCCTATAACTATTGCATGATGCAGCTTGTGCCGGGTAGCGAGCGTCACAGGGCCGCCGTACGGTTCTGGCATGCGGATCTGGCCCGGAAACCCCTACCCGCTCGGCGCGACCTACGACGGCGGCGGCACCAACTTCGCCCTCTTCACGGAGATCGCCGATCGGGTCGAGCTCTGCCTGTTCGACGACGACGGCGTCGAGACCCGCATCGAGCTGCCTGAGCGCGAGGCCTTCGTCTGGCACGGCTACCTGCCGCGCGTCGTGCCCGGCCAGCGCTACGGCTACCGGGTGTACGGGCCGTACGACCCCGCCCGCGGCCTGCGCTGCAACCCGTCCAAGCTGCTCCTGGACCCGTACGCCAAGGCGATCGACGGCCACAACGAGTGGAGCGAGGCGCTGTTCGCGTACCGCTTCGGCCGGCCCGACTCGCGCAACGACGCCGACTCGGCGCTCTTCGCGCAGCGGTCCGTGGTGATCAATCCGTTCTTCGACTGGGGCAACGACCGCCCGCTCGGCATCCCGTTCCACCAGACCGTGATCTACGAGGCCCACGTCAAGGGCATGACCGAGCGGCACCCCGGCATCCCCGAGGACGTGCGCGGCACCTACTCCGGCCTCGCCCACCCCACGATGATCAAGCACTTCCGTTCGCTCGGCGTGACGGCCGTCGAGCTGATGCCGGTGCACCAGTTCGTGCACGACAGCACGCTGGTCGAGCGGGGGCTGAGCAACTACTGGGGCTACAACACGATCGGGTTCTTCGCGCCGCACAACGGCTACGCCTCGTTCGGCGGGCACGGCGGGCAGGTGCAGGAGTTCAAGTCGATGGTCAAGGCGCTGCACCAGGCCGGCATCGAGGTCATCCTGGACGTCGTCTACAACCACACGGCCGAGGGCAACCACCTCGGCCCGACGCTGTCGTTCCGGGGCATCGACAACCCGGCCTACTACCGGCTGGTCGACGACGACAGGCAGTACTACTACGACACGACCGGCACCGGGAACAGCCTCAACGTCCGCCACCACGAGTCGCTCCGGCTGATCATGGACTCGCTGCGGTACTGGGTCACCGAGATGCACGTCGACGGGTTCCGGTTCGACCTGGCCGCCGCGCTGGCCCGCGAGTTCCACGAGGTGGACCGCCTGGCCGCGTTCTTCGACCTGGTCAACCAGGACCCGATCGTCTCGCAGGTCAAGCTGATCGCCGAGCCGTGGGACGTCGGCGACGGCGGCTACCAGGTCGGCGGCTTCCCGCCGCTGTGGACCGAGTGGAACGGCAAGTACCGCGACTCGGTCCGTGACTTCTGGCGCGGCGAGCCTGCCAGCCTCGGCGAGTTCGCCTCCCGCTTCACCGGCAGCTCCGACCTGTACGAGGTGGACGGCCGCCGCCCCCTCGCCTCGATCAACTTCGTGACCGCGCACGACGGGTTCACGCTGACCGACCTGGTCTCGTACAACGGCAAGCACAACGACGCCAACGGCGAGGGCAACCGGGACGGGGAGAACCACAACCGGTCGTGGAACTGCGGCGTCGAGGGCCCCACCGACGACCGCGTCGTCGTCACGTTGCGTGAGCGCCAGCAACGCAACTTCCTCGCCACGCTGCTGCTCAGCCAGGGCGTCCCGATGATCTCGCACGGCGACGAGCTCGGCCGCACCCAGGGCGGCAACAACAACGTCTACTGCCAGGACAACGAGATCAGCTGGGTGAACTGGGCCGAGGCCCGCAACCAGGACGTCCTGATCCGTTTCGTCAGCCGGCTCACCAGGCTGCGCGCCGAGCACCCGATCTTCCGCCGCCGGCGTTTCTTCAGCGGCGAGCCCGTCGGCGACTCCAAGGCGCCCGACATCGCCTGGCTGCGCCGTGACGGCGAGGCGATGACCGAGGCGGACTGGAACAGCCTCGGCGGGATGACCATGACCGTCTTCCTCAACGGCCACGGCATCCCCGAACGCGACGCCCTCGGCGAAGAGATCACCGACGACTCGTTCCTGCTGCTGTTCAACCCCCTCGGCGACGAGGTCACCCTCACCCTGCCGGGCCGCGACTACGGACGCGTCTGGGAGACGGTCGTCAACACCGCCGACCCCTTGCTGACCGTCCGGCGCCGCACCTCCAAGGCCGGCGGCAGCGTCGAGGTTCCCGGGCATACGCTCGTCGTCCTGAGATGCCGTCACTGAGCGTTCGCCGCGGGCCACTCCGGGGCTTCGTGTCGACGTCGCCGGGCGAGATCGGGCAGTCGATCGGGTAGCCGCGGGCACCGAGCACGCATTTCGGCTCGTTGGCGACGTGCCAACAGTGCCGGTGCCGTAGGGTTCGGCGGGTGCGTGTCGAAGTAGCCCCACGGCGCCGGCTCGAGCCCGACGCCCGGCGTCAGCAGATCATCGCGGTGGCCGTCCGGCTCTTCGGCGAGCGCGGCTACGCCGACGTCTCGACCACCGACGTGGCGCGCGAGGCCGGCGTCGCCCGCGGCCTGATCAACCACTACTTCCGTACGAAGAAGGACCTGTACCTCGAGGTCGTCCGCGTGATGCTGACCGTGCCCGGCGACGCGGTCGCCGGCCTGCCGCACGGCGACCTGACCACCCGGGTCAACGGGGTGGTCACCTGGTTCCTGGACGTCGTGTCCCGGCACAGCACCTCCTGGCTCGCGGCCATCTCCGCGGGCGGCATGGCCGGCGACGCCGACGTCGACCGGGTGATCGCCGAGGCCATCGACGTGGCCGCCGCCAGCGTGCTGGAGGCCACCGGCTTCGCCGGCCGGGGCAGCCCCGCTCTGCACGCCATGGCCCGGTCCTATGTCTGGCTGCTCACTTCGGTCGCGCGGGAGTGGCTGCAGGGAAGCGTCCTGACCCGCCCCCAGGTCCACCGGCTCCTGGCGACGACGCTGCTCTCCCTGGCCACCCGTGTCTTCGACGAGGCATAGTCACGCGGCCTCGCCCTCTTGCTCCTCCTCCTCATCGAGCTCGGCCGGGCTGAGCTCGCGTCGCAGCCCCAGGTCGACGCCGACGATCGCCGCGTAGCGCTGCAACGTCAACAGGGGGAATAGAAAACGGCCGGTCTCCCGGTGACAGAGCCACACCCGGGACACCCCGAGCCGGGCCGCCATGTCGCGCTGGGTCAGCCCGAGTCGCTCGCGGGCGGCGACCAGGGCGTCGAGCGGGACACCGTCCGCGAGCACGCACGGTAACGTCGGCAGGCGTCCGGCGAGCACGCCGAGCTGGAATCCGATCGAGACGGCGTTCGCCCGGTCCTTCGCTCCGAGCTGGGCGTACAGCGCGGCCAGCCGGTCCTTGACGGTGTTGGGGGACAGATGCACGCGGCGGGCGATCTGCCGGGTGGTGTCGCCGTCGGCGATGGCCTCGAGGGTGGTCTGCATAGGGGCGGGCAGAACGGGCTGGATCATCACTTCACCTCACCAAGTGCGGACGTTTAGGCGTAGATCTCCTCCAACGTGCGAAAGGCGAGCACGTCGCGGGCAATACGGCGTTAACGAACCGGCAGCAAGGTCTTGACTTTGTCCCCGTGACGACGCGGACATTCGTCGGGCGACCACGTAGATGTCGCGACGGGGCGGGGATCTCGCTCGACAACCCGCCGCGGTGGTGGGCGGTACGCGAGCGGCTGAACAAACTGGCGCGACAGGCTGCTCGCGGCAGGCAGGGAAGAGCCCGATGTCGTCGAGGCGACTGGACCGCTTCCCGCGGCTACGAGGTCGGCAGGGCGCTCGCGCGTGACTTGGACGTCACGGCGATAGGGGTGTGCAGGCGATGGCCCGGCAGGCGAACTAGGCCACACACCCGACATGGCGAGTCGGCGGCCACCCGTGAGAGGCGGCGACGAAGGCCCGTGGGCCTTCGTCGCCGCATTGTCCCCTTAGGACTCTTTCGCTGAGCCGCGGCGCGCGACGATGAGGCCGTCGCGACGCAGCCGGGCCAGCCAACCGTTCATCGTGTGCCGGGGAACCTCGTACCGCCCGGCCAACTCGGTGACGCTCGTCGCCTCGTTGTAGGCGACGACCAGTTCCGCGGGGTCGGGCATCCGGCGGTATTGCCGACCGGCGTCCTCGGTCGGCGCTCCCGTGCGTGCCTTCGCAGCCATGCGCGTCTTCTTGGCTGCCTTCGCCGCCGTCTTCGTGGCCTTTTTTGCCGGCGGGTTTTCCGGTGTAGGTGCCGGCGACGTGGCCACGTCGTTCGCGGGTGTCAGCCCGGCCTCGGCCGTCTTCGCGCGTGGTCGGGTCGTCCTTTTCGCGGTCACCGTCGGCTCCTGCGCCGCGGCCTGCGTCGGGACCGGGGTGGCCTCGACGACAGCGGGCGGTGCTGTCGCAGGTGGGACCGGCGAGGGCTCGCTCGAAACGCGCTGGGCCGGCGCGGCCACGGCGGGTGTCGCCGGTGGCGCGGCCACGGCGGCCGACGTAGGCAGCTCGGGCGAGAAGGCCGCAACCAGCCGGTCGAGGGCCAGCTGCGAGAAGGAGGCTGCCGACACGCTGCCGCCGGCCGCGGCCGCCACGGTCACCTCCAGCACGCGGGCCGTGCCGGACGCCGTGTCTAGATGGATGGTCATCGTGCCGCCGTCGGCGTGGTCGGACTCGATGGTGACGGTGAATCTGCTCATGTTAACGTCCAGGGGGTGACCCGACATCTTCCGGCCAGCAGTATGTCACGGCCGTGTTTGCTGTCGGGTGTCGGATGTGGGTTGTCGAGCGGTGGTCCGGCCAAAGCCGGGCGGTGGAGCGGCTCGGCTGTTGAGCGGTGAGGTGTGTGGGCGGTGGACAGTGGGACTGTGCTGCGGTTTGACGGGGTTCGTGGATACGGGTTCATCGCGCCGGACAACGGCGGCGAGGACATCTTCGTGCATGCCAACGATATCGGTGAGCTGAAGAACCGTCTGCGCTCGGGCACCCGGGTGGAGTATGAGACCGAGGAGGGCGAGCGCGGCCTCAAGGCGTCGTTCGTCCGGGTGGTCTCCTCGCCCGCGGCCCGGCCGGTCACCGCCGCGGGCGACGACGACGACGTGTGCGACGTGCTGCTGCCGCGGGACTTCGCCGCCGAGGTGACCGAGGCGCTGCTGCACGGCGTGCCGACGCTGACCGGCGGCCAGATAGTGCAGATCCGCCAGTCGCTGACCACGCTGGCCACCCGGCACGGCTGGGTCGAGGCCTGAGCCCACCGTTCAGGAGGCGCAGGGTGGACGACGCCCGCGGCGGCGTGATCACATCACGGACCACCTTCTGGGTGGTGCTCGCCCGCAAGGCCCGCGGCTGACCGACGCGAGCCGGCCGACGCCGTGCGTGCAACCTGTTCCACCGAGCCGGCAACTCGGCCTATCTCTGGCGTCCGATGGGCGGCTAGAGTCACAGGAACGTGTTCTAGTTCGTGGCTCGGGTCGAGGCAGGGAGCAGCCATGTTGGAGTACAAGGAGCTCTACGTCGGCGGGCAGTGGGCGGCTCCGGCGACAGACCGCCGGATCCCGGTGGTGTCGCCGCACTCCACCCAGCCGCTGGGCAGCACGCCCGAGGCCACCGAGCAGGACGTCGACCGCGCTGTCGAGGCCGCCCGCCGCGCGTTCGACACCGGGCCCTGGCCGCACGCCGCGCCGGCCGAGCGGGCCGCCGCGGTGCAGCGGTTCGCCGCCGCCTACCTGGCCCGGCAGGAGGAGCTCGCCGAGCTGATCACCACCGAGATGGGCGCGCCGCTGTGGTTCTCGCACGTCGGCCAGGTCGGCGCGACGGCGATGGCGATGGACGCGTTCCTGGCCGCCGCCGGGAGCTACGCGTGGGAAGAGCGGCGGGTCGGCACCTTCGGCAGCCCGATGGTCGTGCGGCGCGAACCCGCCGGCGTGGTCGGCGTGATCACGCCGTGGAACGTGCCGCACTTCGTCACCGTGGCCAAACTTGTTCCAGCGCTGCTCGCCGGCTGCACGGTCGTGCTGAAGCCGGCGCCCGAGGCGGCGGCGTCCGGGCTCGTGCTGGGGGAGATCCTCGACCAGGCCGGCCTGCCGGAGGGCGTCGTCAGCATCCTGCCCGGCGGGCGCGAGGTGGGCGAACATCTCGTCCGGCATCCCGGCGTGGACAAGATCGCTTTTACCGGTTCCACCGCGGCGGGCCGGCGGATCGCCGCGCTGTGCGGGCAGGACCTGCGGCGGGTCACGCTCGAGCTGGGCGGCAAGTCGGCCGCGATCGTCCTGCACGACGCCGACGCGGCCCAGGTCGCGCAGGGCCTGCAGATGGCCTCGCTGATGAACAGCGGGCAGGCCTGCATCGCGCAGAGCCGCATCCTGGCCCCGCGCGAGCGGTACGACGAGGTGGTCGAGGCCGTCGCCGCGATGGTGGACGGCCTGACCGTGGGCGACCCGCTGGACATGGGCAACTACATCGGCCCGATGGTGGCGCGCCGGCAGCGGGAGCGCGTCGAGTCGTACATCCGCACCGGCCAGCAGGAGGGCGCCCGGCTGGTCGTCGGCGGTGAAGGCATGCCGGACGGCCTCGAGACGGGGTGGTACGTGCGGCCGACCCTCTTCGCCGACGTGGACAACGGCATGCGGATCGCCCGTGAGGAGATCTTCGGCCCGGTCCTGTGCGTGATCCCGTACGCCGACGAGGACGACGCGGTGCGCATCGCGAACGACTCCGACTACGGGCTGGCCGGGTCGGTGTGGACCGGCGACGTGGAGCACGGGCTCGACGTCGCCCGGCGGGTGCGCGCCGGGACGATCGGCATCAACCAGTACATGCTGGACTTCAACTCGCCCTTCGGCGGGTTCAAGGCCAGCGGCATCGGGCGGGAGTTCGGTCCGGAGGGCATCGATGCGTACGTCGAGCTGAAGTCCGTGGCTCTCCCGTTCGGCTGACCGTGACACGCAGGTGGAGGGACGGCGCCGGATGAGCGTGCGGACGATGCGACACCCGAACCACATGGGCCATCTGGTCGCGGCCGCGCTGCGCCGGCACCGGGACAAGCCGGTGCTGGTGCTCGGCGACCTCACCCTGACCGGCGGCGAGACCGCCGCGGCGATGAGCCGGTACGCGCAGGCGTTCGAGGCGCTCGGCGTCGGCGCCACCTCCTCGGCGGCGCTACTGTCCTCGAACCGGCCGGAGGTGCTGCTGATCGTCGGCGCCAGCCAGATGCTCGGCTCGCGGCGTACCGCCCTGCACCCGCTGGCGTCGCTCGACGACCACGCGTACGCCCTCACCGACGCCGCCATCCCGACGCTGATCGTCGACCCGGCGTTCGGGGACCGGGCCCTGGGCCTGCTGGAGAGGGCGCCCGGGCTCAAGCAGCTGCTGACCATCGGGCCGGCGCCCGCGGCGCTGGCCGGCGCCGGCGCCGTGGACCTCACGGCCGCCGCGGCCGCGTACGAGCCACGGCCGCTGCGGCCCGCCGACTTGCCGCCGGACCACGTCGTCTCCGTCACCTACACGGGCGGCACCACCGGCAAGCCGAAGGGCGTGCTGGGCACGGCCCAGTCGATGCTCACGATGACCCAGATCCAGCTGGCCGAGTGGGAGTGGCCGGACTCGCCGCGGTTCCTGGTCTGCACGCCCCTGTCGCACGCCGGGGCGGCGTTCTTCGCCCCGACCCTGATCAAGGGCGGATCGCTGGTGGTGCTGCCGCGGTTCGACCCGGCCGAGGTGCTGCGCACCATCGAGGAGCAGCGGATCACCGCCACCATGCTGGTGCCCACCATGCTCTACGCGCTGATGGACCACCCCGACTCGCGCACCCGGGATCTGTCCAGCCTGCGAACCGTCTACTACGGGGCCGCCCAGATCAACCCGGTGCGGCTGCGGGAGGCGATCGACCGTTTCGGGCCCATCTTCGCCCAGTTCTTCGGCCAGACCGAGGCGCCGATGGCGATCAGCTACCTGGCCCGGTCCGAGCACGACGCCGCCCGGTTGACCTCGTGCGGCCGGCCGTCCGCGTTCCTGCGCACCGCGCTGCTCGACGAGCACGGCAACCGGGTGCCGCCCGGCGAGCCGGGCGAGATCTGCGTCGCCGGCCCGCTGCTCGCGGCCGGCTACCTGAACAAGCCCGAGGCCACCGCCGAGACCTTCCGCGACGGTTGGCTGCACACCGGCGACGTCGCCCGCGAGGACGAGGACGGGTTCCTGCACATCGTGGACCGGGTCAAGGACATGATCGTCACCGGCGGCTACAACGTTTTCCCGCGCGAGGTGGAGGACGTCGTCGCGGCGCACCCCGCGGTCGCGCAGGTCGGCGTGATCGGCCTGCCGGACCCGACGTGGGGCGAGGCGGTCACCGCGGTCGTCGTGTTGCGCGAGGGCCACCCGCGGGACGAGACGGCGCTCGACCGGCTCACGGCCGAGATCAAGGCATCCGTACGCGACCACAAGGGCCCCGTGCACACCCCCAAGCATGTGATCGTGGCTGCCGCGCTACCGCTGACCGCCCTCGGAAAACCCGACAAGAAGGCGCTACGCGTCACGTACTCGGACGGGTGACCGCGCGTTTCAGCCCGGCGTCAGGCCCCCGTCGCCGAAGACGGTGGCCTTCTCCAACGTGCTCAACGCCGTCGGCGCGCGGAGCGGCGCCGACGCCTGGGCGGTCGGAAACTACCTAGGCCCGAACGACGACGACGGCCAGGTCATGCCGGCGGAACACTGGAACGGCAGCGCCTGGTCCCAGGTGCCCACACCCAACGTCGTGTTCTTCGACGAGAAGCTGGACGCGGTCTCGGCGGCCGCGGCCAACGACGTCTGGGCCGCCGGACCGGCCGGCGGCACGACGTCGATCCTGCATTTCGACGGTACGTTGTGGGCGCCGGAGACCACCCCGGCCGGCCCGGACGGCCAGCCCGTGATGGCGGGCATCGCCGCGGTGCCCGGTTCGCCGACCGAGGTCTGGGCGGCGGGCGTCACCCTGCCGGCGGGCGGCGGCTACCACACCTTCGTGGTGCACCACCCCTGACCGGCTCGCCAGCCAGGCACCGCGGATCCGTGGGTGAACGGAGCCTGGCACGCGGTCGCCGACCTCCGTGTACTGGAAGCGAGAACACCGGCTTCCAGTACACGGAGAACCACATGACAGACCAGAAGATCGCGCTTGTCACCGGCGGCGGCCGGGGGCTGGGCCGCTCCGCCGCACTGCACCTGGCCAGGGCCGGAGTCGACGTCATCATCACCTACCGGTCGGGCCGGGCCGAGGCCGACGAGGTCGTCGCGGCCGTCACCGAACTGGGCCGCCGCGGCGTCGCGCTGCGGCTGGACACCGGCGACGTGACCACCTTCGACGCGTTCGCGGACCAGGTCGGCTCGGTGCTGCGCGACGTCTGGGGCCGAGCCACCTTCGACTACCTGCACAACAACGCCGGACACGGCAGCACCGCCGCGTTCGCCGACTTCACCGAGAAAGCCTTCGACGAGCTGGTCGACGTACATTTCAAAGGCGTCTTCTTCCTCACCCAGAGGCTCCTGCCGCTGATCGGCGACGGCGGTGCGATCGTCAACGTCTCCAGCGGCCTGACCCGGTTCACCGCGCCCGGCCAGGCCGCGTACGCGGCGGTGAAGGGCGCCGTCGAGGTGCTGACCCGCTACCAGGCCGTGGAGCTCGGCGCCCGTGGAATCCGGGTCAACGCGATCGCTCCGGGCGCCACCGGCACCGGCTTCGGCGGCGGCGCGATGCGCGACGACGCGCAGGTGCGGGGGTACCTCGCCGGGCAGGTTGCGCTCGGCCGGGTCGGCGAGCCGGACGACATCGGCGCGGCGGTCGCGGCGCTCTTCGGCGAGGAGAACCACTGGATGACCGCGCAGCGGGTCGAGGTCTCGGGCGGCCAGCGGATCTGATCCGCGCGGCGCGGTGCCGGAGTGGCGCGGTCTCGGGCGGCCTTTGGATCTGATCCGTGCGGCCCGGTGCCCGACTGGCGTGGGCGGGTCTGGCCGAACGGTCGGCCCGCGGCCCGCCCTGGTCGCAACGGCACCCGGACAACATGAACGGCGTCGCTTCCCTCGATCCGGACGCCGATCCCAGCGGCGTCCGGATCTGGGGGAAAAAGGCCATTCGCGCGGCCCTACCCCGGCTCGCCGCCCGCACCTGAGCCGGTCCGATCCGGGCGACCCGAAGTCCACCACCTTTTGGGGCAGCTGCGGGCCCGCTCACGCCGATCCGCGCCGGGAGGTCGGCGCGCAACCCGACCTCGTTGATCACGCGGTCGCTTGGATCGGCATGTCTGGATGTGGCGGGGGGCTGTTATCGATCTACCCAGTTCGGTACGTTACCGACACATCACTCTCCGGAGGTGAATCCCGTGGCTGAGTCCTCGCTGGCGGACGCGCCGGTCGCGTTCCCGTTCCCGCCCCCGCCCTCGATCTTCCACCCGGCGCCGGAGCTGGGGGAGTTGCAGCGCACCCGCCCGGTCGCGCTGGTGCGGCTGCCCGACGGCAAGACCGCGTGGCTGGTCACCCGCTTCGGCGACGTGCGCCAGGTGCTGACCGACCCTCGGTTCAGCCGGGCGGCGGCCACCGGGCCCGACGTGCCCGACCCCGGGCTCGGGCAGGCGTCGGCCGACTCGATCCTGGGCATGGACCCGCCCGAGCACACCCGGCTGCGCCGCCTGGTCGCGGGCGCGTTCACCGCGCGGCGGGTGGAGGCGTTGCGCCCGCGGGTGGTGAAGCTCGTCGACGAGCTACTCGATCACATGCTGGTCCTGGAGCAGCCCGCCGACCTGGTGGAGAACTTCTCGCTGCCGCTACCCGTGCAGGTCATCTGTGAGCTGCTCGGCGTTCCACCCCGCGACCGGCACGCCTTCCACGAGTGGTCCGACACGATCCTGGGCGACCTCACCCGCGACCCGGCGGACATCGAGGCGGCGTTCGGCGACCTCAGCAGCTACTTCGCCGGTCTGATCGCGGCCAAGCGGGCGCAGCCCGAGGACGATCTGATGACCGCGCTGATCGACGCCCGCGACGCGCAGGACCGCCTCTCCGAGGACGAGTTGGTGCGGCTGGGCCTGACGCTGCTCATCGCCGGCCACGAGACCACCGCCAACCAGATCAACCTGATCCTGCTCGCGCTTCAGGAGTACCCCGAGGAGCTCGGCCGGCTCCGCGGCCGGCCGGAGCTGATCCCGCAGGCGGTCGAGGAGCTCATGCGCTTCGTGCAACTGGGCACGGTCGGCGCCGGCCTGACCAGGGTCACCACGGAGGAGGTCGAGCTGAGCGGCGTGCGCATTCCCGCCGGCGCCGCGGTCATCCCGGCGATGGCGGTGGCCAACCGCGACCCGGCGGCGGCCGCCGACCCGGACCGGCTCGACCTGACCCGCGAGCGGTTCACGCACCTCGGCTTCGGCGCCGGCGTGCACCATTGCCTCGGCGCCCAGCTGGCCCGCATGGAGTTGCAGGAGGCGCTGCGCGGCCTGCTCGCCCGGATGCCGCGGATGACGGTGGACGTGCCCGTGGACCAGCTGAGCTTCAAGGAGGGCATCGTCGTGCGCAGCGTCCGCGCCCTGCCGGTGCGGTGGTGACCGTGACGATGTGGCGGGTCACGGTCGGCGAGGAGTGCATCGCGGCGGCGTGCTGCCTCGGCATCGCGCCGAAGCGGTTCGCTCTCGGCGACGACGGCCGCTCACACCCCACCAGCGAGCTCATCCCGGCGGACGACGCGGTCCTCGACGCCGCAGTGTCCTGCCCCATGGAGGCGATAACCATCCACGACGCGGAAACCGGCGACCCGATCGATCCCTGAGCCGCCGCCCGCCCCGCCGGCTCGTAGCCCGCTGGCGGCCCGTCCGGCTGGCAGGATGTCCGGTGTGAGCAGGGCCAGTGGTTCGGCGGCCGGGTCGTGCCGACCAGCGGCGTCGCTGGCGTGGCGACCGCGGCCGAGCTGCGCGGGCGTGGCCTGGGCCGGCTCGTGCTGACCCAGCTGCTGCAGGGCGCTCGGGAGAGGGACGCGGTGATCAGCACGCTGTTCGACACTACCCCGGCGCCGTACCGGGCACTGGGCTGGGAGGAGGTCGGCGCGCTGGTCTACTACACGGTGCCGACCCGGGTGCTGGCCGAGATTCGCCTCCAAGCCAAGACGACGTTGCGACAGGCGACCGCGGCCGACATCCCCGCCGGCGACGAGATCTACCGCGCGGTGGCACGCACGAGCGTCGGCATGATGGAGCGTTCCGGCCCCGCCGTCACGCTCGGTGGTCGGTCAGCTCCCTGCCGGCTCCCGGACATGTAGCCGAGATGAGGGCGCTGCTCGAGCTGGCCACTGTGTCACCGTCCTGAGGCGCCGCGCCGTGCCGTCCGGCGGGAGGCGTTCTATGGCCGCTCTGCCAGGATGAGTCTCATGACTCATGATCACGGACAGCGGTCCGGGCTTGTCGAATGGATGGCGCTGACGGTCGACTGCCCGGAGCCGAACATCATGGCCGACTTCTACGCTGCTCTGCTCGGCGGGACGGTCACCCACCGAACACCCGGTCAGGCCAAAGTGGACGCCTCTGGCGGGCGCATCTACTTCCGGGCTGCGCCAGACTACAAGCCCCCTACCTAGCCCTCGCCCGAGGTCCCACTACACCAGCACTTCGAGTACGTGGTCGAGGACCCACACGCTGCCGCCCAGAAGCTAGTTCCCTTGGGAGCCCGCCAGGCGGCGCACCAGGACCCGGACGACCCCAACCTGCTGGTCATGCTCGACCCAGCCGGGCACCCGTTCTGCCTGATCCGAAGTAGCGCAGCCGGACGTTACTGACCGCACGCAAGCGACATCCTGTATTGCCGCCGTCCGAGCTCGGGCCGGTAGACTATCGTTACTCTCCGTGAGCTCCGCCGGTCCTGGCACATTGTCATGCCGAAATGAGTGTGCCACCACAACGTACCCGCCTACACTGCCTATGACTTCCTAATGATTGGGGGCAGCGAGTGGCTATCGAGGTGGATCTACAGATCGTCGTCGATAAGTATGCTCTAACCCTCGAAGGCCCGCGCCAGCCCTACAACCGGCACGCCTACGAAGGAGTCATGCATGACCGGTTCCGCACCCGGTGACGCCGTAAGGCAGGCGGGGCTCGACTTCGCCCGGAAGCTGCATGACCCGGAAGTACGGCAACGCCTTAAGGACGTTGGGTTCAACGGTAATGCGGGGCACGTCATCATTGCTGCCACGCCGGGTGAAGCTCTGCAGGATGTGATCGCCCGCGGCCCCGGTGAGGGTGCTCGCCTTCTGGTCGTCTGGTCCGACGGCGACCATCTGACGGGGTGGCAGATGGTGTGGACCGACGGCTCGCAGGCGCCTGCATGACCGCGGGTACGAGCCGTGCCAGTTGAGTAACACTCGCAGCGGCGGGCTCTGGCCAATTCGTTGACCTGGGCTGACGGCGGGCCGGCTCTTGATTGCGTCTTGCGCGGCTTTCAATCCGTCTGCAAAACCTTGCCTCATACGCTAGCTGCGCAGCCTTCGCGTCGGCGTCAGCCGGCGTACACCCACCAGTCGTCCTCGCGGTTGTAGAAGTCCCGGATTTGTGCCCGGCACAGTGGGCAACTGTCCAGCCTGAGGAGTGAGTTGTCGTCATCACCGCAGGCCCAATGTGCGACATGTCCGCACGGGATGAACTTGGTGTCGCATTGGGCTTCCTGGCAGATGGGACAGAGGTCGTCATTCACCTCAGACGCCTGGACCGCGTGATTTGCGTGAGGCGGCAGGCCATCGTCATCAGAACCAGCATCAGAGCCGGAATCGGAACCAGTGTCGTGTCCGCCAAACGCCGCAGCCACATAGTTGGCCGCGTCATCCCCGCGGTGCTCGCGAGCTGACTCGACGACTAGCTCCAGTGACCACCCCTGGTCGAGGAGCCCGCTGGCCCAGTTGTGGAGTTCGTCGTCGGGAGGGGTCGGGTTCATCTGGTGATTGCTCCTGCAAGAGAAGTTTCGAAACACTCAAGAATGTCGATCACCATAGTCCGGAGCCCCATGGTGGAGCAACGGATCGCTCCGTTGAAGGCGGCGACCCTAAATCGGTTGTGATCCTGTCCACATATGCGAGCGGAACCGCCGGCGGCGAAAGCCGCGCGGTCGTGCTCATCCGCCCTGGCCAGCGGCCTTCTCCACGCAGGCGGCCTTGGAATCCCGCGGCCAGCCCTTGGGCACGGCACCGATCGCCCCCCTCTACGATTTCGGTGTGATAGGCGGCTCCGACCAGTGGGGCCTTCGTGCCCGTTTGTAGCGTGCGACACAGCGCGGGGTCGGGGCCCCTGATCGGCCGTCTGGCAGGCTTTGCGGTTGGTCGCGAATGCTCGTCGGCGAGTGCCGGGCACGATGGACCACATGCATCTGTCGACCGCCGCGAAACACGGCCTCGATCACCTCGACGTCCTGGTCCAACTGTTCACCACCGGACCGTGGCCACCACCCGACCCGGCCCCCAGCTAACCCGGACCGCTCCACCAACACCACACCCCGCCACCAGCCTACGAACACCGGCTGGCCTATCAGGATGGGCCGTGACCGTCCGTGTGCGGTGCTGGCTGCGGTGCGGGCATGGCAACGGCAGCGGACCATGTGGTGATCTTCATCCAGGGATCAGGTCGATGACATATCGCAGCACCTCGCCCCGTTCGTCGGCCTCGGCATGGTCCAGGCCCATACCTACAGCCTCGGCGATGCGGCGGGAGACGGTGTTGCCGGGACGGATGCTGGCCCACACTCGCCTCAGACCGGCGGCGCGACAGTGCCGCAGCACGGCTGTGGCGGCTTCGGTGGCGTAGCCCTGCCCGCGATGGCCCTCGGCGATCAGGTAGCCGATCTCGGGTTCCTCAGGAATGGTGCGGCCTTTGAGCAGGCCGCAGTTGCCGACCAGCTGGCCGGTGTCCAGGCGGCGCAGCGCGTACCAGCACCAGCCATGATCACGCTGTACCGCCGTCCGGTTCGCGATCCACTGCATCGTCTGCTCGAACTCGGTGAACGGTCCCGACCCGATCGTGTGCGTCCGCGGATCGGCGAACAGCTCGTGCAGCTCCGCCGCGTCGTCGATGGTGAAAGCGTTCAACGCCAGCCGCTCAGTGCGCAAGGACGGCAACATGACGCCGAACCGGTATGACGATGCCATCACCGCCATACTCCCCGAAACGGTTCCACCACGCACCTGACAACCGCCGTCGGACCCGTGGGGCGTCGGCTCAGGGTATTCGACAACCTCGATCGGCAGCTGGGAGCCGTTGATCCGCCAGGTAGCGGCCGGTCTTAGGCCTTGCGGACCAGTAGATACAACCCTGCGGGCAGGACTCCGGCTCCTCGGGCGGGTGGCTGCCCTGGAACACGACTTCCAAGCCGACGCCGACGGCCAAGCCGGCCATCTCCTGGGCGGGCAGCCAGTACGAGTCCAACTCCACCCCGAGACCGGCGGACCGTCCGCGTCTCACGCACTGTCACGGCGATCCGCCCCGCGCAGCACGCGGAACTGCGATCCGCGCCTCGGTACGGCAGCAGGTGCCCAACGAGTGCTGGCGCACCTGGCCGGAATTCCCGCGCCAGATGCGCCAACCGACGTCGAGTTGCGAAACGGCCAGATCTACCGCTGGACTCGCTAGTGCGCCGACCTCGAAGGATCACCGGGTTGGGCCGCCGACGTCGGGGCAACGACGTGTCGCCCCGCCGCTCGACGAAGTCGGTGATCCTTGGCGGTCAGCGCACTAGGCGGGCAGCTTGGCGGCCAGTATGTCGGCCGGCAGGATTTCCGGCGGCACGGCCAGCACACGGTCGGCGTTGGCCATCAGCGCCTGGGCGATCGGGCCGTTGATGTGGGCTTGACGGGCGTCCTCGTTCGGGAATGCGTCGACAATCCAGAATGTCGACGCGTCGGTGCGCAGGGCGAACCACACGATCGTGCCGGCCTCGTCGTTGGCGAGCCCGAGGGCGCCAGCGAGGAGGTCGGCGACCTCCTGCTCGAACCCGGACTTGGCGACAAGCTTGGCGACGAACGCGAGGCTGGTGCTGGAAGTAGTCACGTCAAACACGTTAGGCGGTTCGCCGGCGCCTGGCAGGTGGCGGAAACGACAACATCCGGTACCGTACGCGACATGCGCATCGGGCTGCTCGTGAACGACGGCTGTTTCGCTTCCGGGGTGGCTGCGCTGCTCGACGTGCTCGGCACTGCCGACGCCGTGCGGACCGACGTCGACCCGTCGATCCCGGCCATCGAGACGGTCCTGGCCGGTCCGAAGCGAGTAGTCCGCCTCGGGTCGGGGCTGAGCGTCGCGACCCAGCGCACCCTCACCGAGCTCGACGACGTCGACATCGTGGTCGTACCGGCGATGGGCACCATGTCCGGGTCGGCCACGGAAGCGGCTCTGGACAGCCAAACCGGTCGTTCAGTGGTTCGGGCGCTGTGTTCACTCGACCCCGATCGGGTACGGTTCGCTGCCGCGTGTACCGGAGTGTTTCCGCTCGCCGCGAGCGGGCTGGCCGACGGGCGCCGGGTCACCACCACCTGGTTCCTGGCCGGTGCGTTCCGGCGCCGGTTCCCGGCGGTGTCGCTCGACCTGGACAGCATGGTCGTCCGCGACGGCGCGGTGATCACGGCCGGTGCCGCGTTCGCGCACATCGACCTCGCGCTGACCCTGGTCCGCGCGGTGAGCGCCGACCTCGCCCGCCAAGTCGCCCGGCTGCTCGTGATCGACGAACGCCCGTCGCAGGCGGCCTACGTCGCGTACGACCAGATGGCCCACGACGACCACCTCGTGCTGGCCTTTGAACGCCACGTCCGCACGCACCTGGCCGAGTCGTTCGACGTGGCGGCCGCGGCCGCCACGATCGGGGTGACCCGCCGGACCCTCGAGCGGCGCACCAAGCAGGCACTCGGGCTGAGCCCCCTCGGAGTGGTCCACCGGCTACGTCTCCAACAGGCCGCCCACTTGCGGCGCACGGGCGACCTGAGCGTCGAACAGATCGCACACCGGGTCGGCTACGCGAACGCGGCGACGCTCCGCAGCCTGCAACGCCGCCACCGGTAACCCCGAGATCACCCCTTGCAGACCAACCCCGTGATCGGGGCTCTCTGACGGGTGTGCTCTACGGCCTTCTACGTGATCGGGTCGCGAATAGCACACGGCCACGACCGCGCTATTTTGCTTGATGCCGAGAAGAGGGCACTCGATCATGCCGAGAACGGTAGCTGTTCACCGGGACCGGGTGAACTCTGGAAGATCCTCGTGACGGGGGAAGGTGCCCAGCTCACAGCCTCGAGTCAATCAAAGGACATCGCATGGCGAAACGGCGCAACGGATCTCCGGGTGTCTGAAAGCGCTCCTCGATAGCCGCATTCCAGACAAAAGGTCGGCTTTCCGGAGATTCATCTACATGCATACTGCCAGGTCGCGGGAGTTTGGTCGGCCGCCGCGCTCCCGGTGAACAGATACCGAGAACGGTGTGCGACCGAGGTTGGACCTTCGCGCAGTAGGAGCCTCCTCTCAAGATGCCGTATCACGGGTTCACCGTTACAGCAATCACACGCGAGTGGAAATCCTCAGGACCTTATCAAGGAACGCCCGAATTCAGATCTCGACTCGGATCCTCCCTTTCGAGGTATCCGCCTTGCGGAGCCCGGGTCACCGTGATGCGCTTAGAGACAAATGGAGGTCGACGTGAAGAACAAGCCAAGCCAAAAGTTCACTGGATCTAGCCCGACGGTCCGCCCGACATTCATGAGACGCGTTCTTGCGGCTGGAGTCGGCGTTGTCACCGGGATCTCTATTTCAGTCGCCGCTGCCACCCCCGCGCAGGCGCATGGGACCGAAGGGTGCACTGCGGCGCCGGGCGGCATTGTGTGCGTGCATGTCTGGGCAACTCGGACGCGCGTACGAGAGTTCGAGATCTCCAGGGATAAAGGCAGTTGGGATCTTGTCTGCCACTATAGCGCCCAGATGGAGGCGCAATTCCCGGACGGTACGCGGGCTTGGATCGAGCCCAAGAAGAGCCGTAGCAGCTGCGCCGTCGGGCGGGGGTGGTTCAACTGGAAGAGCCTCAACTACGATTTTCCGCGCGACACGAAGTTGTGCGGCTACTTCTGGGAGAGCGGGAATCAACAGGGCGGGGCTCCCTGTGTGAAGCTCTTCTAGACGGAACCGCGTATTGATTGCGATGGAGGCGGCCCGCCCCCTGTTGATGCGAGGTCGCCTCCCCTGATTTCGCACTGAAGCGCCTGCAGTCGTTGAATGAATGGCCGGCACGCTGTCATGCCGCGAGCATAGGCGGTGGCCGACGGTGGGCTGTCACGCGGTGTGACCGAGGTCGAGGCCAGCCCGGGCGGGCGACTGCACGGTCCTTTTTCCGCCACAGCCGTACGGGGCGGGACGGTCAGCGGAACCGGGCGGCGTCGGCGTTGTTGATCGTCGCCGCGGAGCCCGGGAGGATCGCGTCGAGCACAGCGTCGCGGTCCTGCGAGGTGAATCCGGTCGCGAGGTGGCTTTGTATGAAGCCGATGTCCGCCACCGGCATGTCGGGATCCACCCCGCGCGCAAGCAGGGTCTCCCGCACCGCCCAGTGCCGGTGCACCCGTTCGGCCAGCACGTACAGCCACCGATCAAGGTCGAGCGCCGGGAAGTGGACCGGCTGGTGCCCCGCGTCGTCGTCCCACAGCGACAGTTCCCACCCGGGCCACAACGACGGCCACCATGACTCCAGCCCATCCAGTGCCTCGATGCACCACACTCCGGCCCGTTTCGCCGGGATGTCGAGGTGCAGGCCGGCCACGGGCATGGCTTCTTCCGCGGAGAAAGTCCGGGACGAGGGCAACTCGTCGAGCAGGGAGGCGCCGAGACGCCAGGGCTGCGAGGCGTTGTAGTCGAAGGCGTAGGCGCGGTCACCCGCGGTCACAACGTAGGCGATCGGGTCGGCGTCATCGCGGCCGTACGGGTGCAGGGAAGCAGCCTGGGGATTCTCGCGTGGCAGCGAAGGCCAGCCGAGCGCCGAGGTGAGGTCGTCCCAGCCGTGGTAAGCCCAAGACACCGTCCACCCCGCCCACGTCCGCGGGTAGGCGTCGAGCATCGCGGCGCGCAGCGAGTAACGCGATCCGATCGGGAACTGTCCGAGCCCGGCGTAGAACAGAAGAAGTTTCCGGTCCGCGTCGATCAGGTAGCCGTCATAGGGCGCCAGGGAATGCGACCGATCGTCCTCGAGGTAGCCGGGGCCGAGAATGCCCAGCCATCGCAGCGCCACATCGGGCCCGACCGCAAACAGATAGTCAGACCCGTCGCTCGTCCCTCCCCCGAACGCCATCCGGGTGACGACCCCGTCCACGACCGTGATGACACGTACCAGGCTTCCCACGAGCCGCAGGATAGCGAAGTCAGCCGGTTCGCGTTGCCCCCATCGCACCGAGAGAGCGCCTTCGCGGATGTTGTCGCACTCGGTCTCAGCGAGCGCGGCGAAGAAGCCTTCGAATAGTCAAGGCCGGACAACCGGATCTGCCGCGACAAGTGCGCGGCGGCGATCGTTTGCGTCTGTCGTCGTGTAGTGCCGGGGGGTCTGCTCGCTCGGCACCGGCCCGGCGATCAGCGTCTGCGGGACCGGCCTACGGGCTGATCCCGCACAGCTGCGACACGGCACGGCGAGTGGATCCCCGGGCCTGTTCGGTTGGATCCGTGACGGCCAGGCATCCTGGCCGAGCCGGGCTGTTCGACTGCTCCGCAGTTGACCGCGCGGCAGCCGTCTGATCACGCGTCCGCTGTGACCCTGCGCTTTACCCGTCCCGAGATCACGACGACCGCGCCAGCGCCGATCGCCGTAGCGGCGCACACCGGCCAGAGCGCCTCGGGCGCCCTGCCGTACAACAGGGCGCCCAGCGGGGCGGCAAGCATCGTGCCGCTGGTCGCGGCCCCGGTGTACAGGCCCTGGTACCGGCCGACGAGCCCGGCGGGTGCTTGATCCAGCACGTACGCGGTCGCGGTGGTCTTGTACAGGATCTCGCCGATGGTCAGCAGCACCATCGCGGCGACGATCGTGCCGATCGCGGCGCCCAGCCCGAACAGGGTCATGCCCAGCCCGACCAGGCAGTAGCCCGCGGCGATGATCGGCAGCGGCGGCCGTCGGCGCATAGCCATCGTGACCGGGACCTCCAGCAGCAGGATCATTCCGGATCCGATCGCGATCAGGCAGGCGTAGACGCCGACTGGCTGGCCGTGTTCGCGCAGATAGACCGGCAGGGTGGAATAGAGCTGCCGGTAGACGACGTCGACCAGCACGATCGCGGGCAGCGGCAGGATCAGTGACCGGTCCGCGGCGATGCTCGCCCACAGCCGGGCGGATTTCTCCGGCGTCGCAGCCGGTGTGGGTTCGTCCGCCAGCAGCCGCGCGATCGCGGTCCGCACGATCAGGGTGACGATGCCGTCCACCACGAACAGGGTGGTGAAGTGATCGGTGGCCAGCAGTGCCCCGATCGGTGGCCCGATCACGAAGCCGGCGTTGAACGCGGCCCGGTTGATCGCCACCGCCCGGCGCCGGTCGCCCGTCGGTACGGCCAGCGCCACCAGTGCGCCCTGAGACACCCCCGAGGTGGCGCCGGTGTAGCCCAGCAGCGGCATGGTGACGGCCAGGACGACGGCCGGTGTCCACGGGATCGCCAGTGTGGTGAGCCCGACGACGCTCGACGTGATCAGCAGGATCCGCCGGTGGCCGTACCGGTCGCCGAACCAGCCGCCGGTGAAGTTCCCGGCGAACAGGCCGACGCCGAGCGCGCCGCTGAGCAGGCCGGCCTGGCCGATCGGCAACTCGCGCGGACCGGTGAGGTAGAGGAACAAGTAGATGGTGAGGAACGACCCGGCGGCGTTGACGAACCGCCCGCAGGCCAGCACCCAGACCAGTCGAGGAATGTCGCGCACGGCCGCGATGCTGGCACCTTATCGGCCGCCGCGCTGCCCCGAACGACCCGCCGGGCCTCACTCTCCGGGCTTTCATCCGCACCGCCGACCACTCCGCCGACCACTTCGCCGATCGCCGCGGAGCCGCCTTTCCCGCCCACCATCTTGGAGCCTGCTCCTGCCCCGACGGCTTGGCCGCCGTCCCAGCCGGTGCGCCTGATCGGTGGCCGGCGGCCGGGTCACCGCGATGGTGATCTTCCGGCCGTCGGGCTTGTCCAAGGGATGTGGCAGCAGCGGTCGGAGGCGATGCGCCGACGACCGCCCGCTCGGCAAGGCCTTCAGGGATCCGTGATGGATCTGCCGCCTGCCAGGGAAACTGTCTTCGCTGGGGCTTCACAACCAGATAGGCGTGGGCACATCCCGCCGGTTGTGAAGAAAAATCGAATACGGTCTTCCCGGCGACGTCACTCTGCGTTGCATGGGTCGGTGGACGCCTGGGCCACGGTGGTTCCGACGACCCTTGGTTCAGCTGAGCGTCGCGAGGACCAGGTCTGCCGCTCGGGTGATGGCGGCCCTCGACGTGTCGTCGTCGTCGAGGTAGTCGAATCCGTGATGGCCGAGCGGGACGTCGATGATTTCCAGCCGTGCCTTGGCCGCGGCCTCGACGAAAGCCTGCACGCCCTCGGCGATCGTGGGATTTTCCAGGCCCACGCGGGTCAGCACGATCGGCAGCCCGGCGGCGTGCGCCACCGCGTCCGCGGGAAGGAATCGCGGGTCCTCCGGCCACCCCGGAAATGGCGCGAGCAACGGATAGGTCAGGGCCACGCACCGCAGCCACGGGGCCGGGTCGCGGAGCCAGCCGGCGCAGAGCGGCCCACCGCCCGAGAAGAACCACAGAGCCAGCCGGTCACCGTCCACGGCGGGATCGGCGCGCAGCAACTCGACCGCCGCCTCGACGTCGCCGGCGGCCGTCGGGTAGGCGACCGGGCTGTGCAGCCGGTGGTCGACCGTTGCCGCAACCACACCCTGCCCGGCCAACAACGAGCCGTAGGCCTGGTAGATCGGCCAGTCGCGCGGCCTCGGACGAGCCTCGGCCGGCGTCGGTCCACCGTGGACGATCAGAACCGCGGGCCGCGGCCTGGAGATGTCGTCGGGCAGGTAGATGTCCACATTGCCGCGTCGATCGGCAGTGCGTGCGGTTACCGGAAGCACCATCGGCTGCAGCGAATCCATCTCGGCATCCTACCGGCCCGGACGGCCGCCGGACGGCCGCCGAGGGGCCGCCGAGGGGCCGCCGAGGGGCGCCGACGTGCCGCCGAGGAGGCCGCCGAGGGGCGGTCGCGGGACCGTCGGTCAGCTGTCCGCCAGGGCCAGGTCGGCGATCTCGTCGGCGCAGCCCCAGGACAGCGTCATGCCGGCGCCGCCGTGGCCGTAGGCGTGGACCAGCCGGCGCCCGCCGGCGGCGGCCTCGGAGGTAAGCCGGGGGCCACCGCGGCGCACCGGCCGCAGCCCGATCCGCTCGCCGACGACGCGCGCGCCGGCCAGCTCCGGCGCCAGCGCCACGCAGCGGGCCACGATGGCGGCGGCCTCGTCGGGGTCGGGCCCGGTTCCGGTACGCCGCGGGTCGAAGGTGCCGCCCAGCACCACGTCCCGGCTCCGCGGGTGCACGTAGGTCATTCCCGCCGGGTTGTCCTCGTCGCGCACCGACACGTCCAGCCCGGGGTTGTCCACGATCACCGTGTGACCGCGTACCGGAAAGAGGTCTTTGTCGCCGGTGAGCCGGCCGGCGGCGAGGCCGGTGGCGTTGACCACCACGGGCGCCTCGCCGAGGGCCTCGTCGAGCGAACGCACCCGGCGCCGGGCGATCCGCCCGCCCGCCGAGGTGAGCTGATTTTGCAGCCAGGGCAGGTAGGTCTCCATTTCGGCGAGTGGCGCGGTGAACCGCAACTCGCCGTGATATGGCGGGGGCGCCGGGACCGCCGTCACGTCGCCGGCGGCCGGCGCCCACCAGGGCAGCCTGTCCGCCGGCCGGCGCAGCAGCATCCGGGTGCGCCGCAGGGCCAACCCGGGCACGCCCTCGGCATGCTGGCGGCGGAACTCCGCCATCGCCGCGGCCGCCCAGCGCAGCACCCGGGGGTCCTCGTCGGTGCGCGTCGGATACCAGACGGCCGCGGCCACCGCCGAGACGGACTTCCGTACGTCGTCCGCCTCGAGCACGGTCACCCGGGCGCCCCGCTGCAGCAGCCGGATCGCCGCGGTCAGGCCGATGACGCCGCCACCCACCACCATCACGTCGGTCATCACAACCTCCTCTGCCGCGATCGTGCACGAACGGCAGCGGCCGGAGGGCGGCGGGTGGGCCGCTCTCCGGCCGCTGCCGGGGTGGGGAAGGTGGGCTAGTCAGGGCCGTACGGTCAGAAGGCCCCTACGCCGTTCGGGGTGCCGAGGCCGGTCGGACCGTCCCATCCGGCCCGGGCGGTGCACCACTGGCTCGTGGTGCAGGTGCCGTTGGAGCCCGAGGTGACGTCGTAAAGCGACGTGTAGTTGGTGTACGGGTAGTTGTTGTCGATGCTCGCGGCGTTGCCGGCCAGGGCGAACACGCTCGCGATGATCGGCGACGAGACGCTCGTGCCGCCGAAGGTCAGCCAGCCGCTGGAACCCAGGTAGGCGTAGCTGTCGTAGACCGAGACGCCGGTGGCGGGGTCGGCGACCGCGGAGACGTCCGCCTCGGCCCGCTTCGTGCAGCCGGTGGAGAAGCTGGCCTGCCCGGTCAGCACGGTGTTGTAGGTGGAGCAGCCGCTGCCGGCGGAGGACCAGGCGGTCTCGGTCCAGCCCCGGGTGGTGCTGCTGGCGGCGGTGAGCGTGGTGCCGCCGACCGCGGTGACGTAGTGCGAGGACGCCGGGTAGGAGGCGCCGTAGCCGCTGTCGCCGGAGCTGGCGGTCACCGCGATGCCCGAGTGGTTGTAGTAGCTGCCGTAGGTGGCGTCGCTGGCGTCGCTGCTGCTGCCGTAGCTGTTGCTGATGGCGTTGGCGCCCAGCGCGGCGGCCTCGTTGACCGCGGTGCCGAGGTTGGCGAAGGAAGCCGTGGTGGCCTCGACCAGCAGGATCTTGCAGTTCGGGCAGACCGCCGAGACCATGTCGATGTCGAGGGAGATCTCCTCGGACCAGGAGGCGCTGTTCGTCGGGTAACTGGTGCCGCCGGTCTGGTTCACCTTCTTGAAGCAGCCGTTCGCGGTGGTGCAGGCCGACAACCCGAAGTAACTCCGGTAGACGGCCAGGTCGGCCTCGGCGTACGGGTCGTTGTAGGCGTCCACGATGGCGACCGTCTGGCCGGAGCCGGCGGTCGACGACGGCAGGCTATACGCGCTCACCAGGTTGGCCGGGCTCTTGCCGGACGGCGAGGTCGCGTTTGGGGTGATGGCGTCACCCGAGGCGGTGAGGGCGGTGATCTTCGTGCGGACCACGGCCATGCATCGGGCGAAGCCCGCCGGCGCGGCGGCACAGGCGTTGGTCTGCTTGAACCCGAGGGGTTTGGCCTGGGCGGGCGTGGCGGACGCGAGCGCCAGC
>Ga0307508_10000455_pt1 | contig 49123 bp, 57 predicted proteins | sample 9_EM_MG_FD_203089 | JGI IMG/M metagenome (GOLD analysis project Ga0307508, IMG submission 203089) | Populus trichocarpa ectomycorrhiza microbial communities from riparian zone in the Pacific Northwest, United States - 9_EM | ecosystem: Host-associated > Plants > Roots > Unclassified | place... | reverse complement strand
CACCCTACACTCTGTAGATACAAGTAGCAGACTAGGATGTGGCTAACCATATTAGGGTTTGAAACCATTTTGACCGATTGAAATTAGCCCCCTCATTGTTAACCTGTTTATAAACGGTTTATAAACGATCATATACTTACGGATCACTAGTTGTGTTAGTCCTGATTCATTCCAATTCTTGATATGACCTGATCAAGTATCCCAAATAGCGGAGCCCTTCGGATTCCAAAATTTGATGGAATCGAGAAATTTTGCGGTCCTGTTATTCATTCTACCCAGTGCAAGAACCCACTAGACTGGAAGGGCAAGAGAGCCGTCGTTGTTGGTGCCGGAAACTCTGGTGTGATGATTCATTCTCGTGCTTCCAACCAGTTTGGCCAATACCTTTCAAGCTCATGATATAGCTCAGGAGCTGTGCGAAACTGGCGCACACACGACAATGATACAACGATCCTCCACGCTTGTTTTCTCTCGTGATAAAGGGAACGCAATTTTCTTTAATCCCGCATACTGGCATAATGGTCTTTCCACTGAGGTACTTGGTCGCCTGATCATCGTCTCGCAGTAACAAATATTAAAAATCGGTGCTTTTCTACGCTGCCAGGAAGCAGACCTCAACAATGCAACATTCCCACGAAAGCAAATACTCCCACAAGCTACAGCGACGTGGAAGCGTATGAACGAGGCGGATAAGGAGCTACTTGATGGTCTCGAGAAAGCTGGGTTTAAACTGGATCCACCTGGCGGGCCAGGACCACTTTTCAAGCATTATGAACGTGGTGGAGTTGGTGTTCAGCATTTCGAACATGCATCATGCAGGGTGTGATTTCAATGTTTCTGACGCTCTTTCACATAGGGCTTTTGCGTAGATGTGGGCTCCGCTGCGCTCATCATCGCTGGTAAGATCAAAATGAAGCGTGGCGAAATCCCACAATTCGAAGCGGACGGTTTGCGCATGAAGGACGGCTCATTCGTCCCCGCTGACATAATCGTCCTGGCTACGGGTAAGCCCCCTAATTCGCAAGCAGTTAGAGATCCAATTGTTCAAATTACTAGTCGTGCCGAAAGATTTTCGGGGATGAGGTTGTCAGCCGAACGGGACCTGTTTGGGGCCTCGATGAACAATATGAGCCCGCGGGTATTTGGCGGCATTCAGGACATCCAGGGTAAGTAATGCTTCTTTGATATCGAGTCCATCCATCTTACGCAGCGATTTTGATAGTTTCTGGTTTGCGGGTTCGGTACTGTGCAGGCCATTTTGCTAGAAGCCGTTGCTGATGTTTTATCGCAATCCCAGAACGTCACGATGGCAAGAATTTACTCGAAATATCTTGCCCTTCAAATCGCGGCCATGGAACTCGGGCTTGTTCCAAAAAATCGCCCGAATGAGCGGTTGGATGCTTTGAGCTAAAACCTTGGCAAATTACTGATGACATTTCATTTAGGGCCTTAGTCGACCAAAGCGTTCCATTCTGACGATGCCCCCCTGTGCTTTCGGCCCCTCGGTTTCCGGTTTCTGTGCGAGTCCATCGATTTTTCTCATTCATTTTTGTCTCCGTCCTCAAACAATTCAGCAGAATATACGAGACTTGAGCATTTGTCGCAGCTCAACTTGCTTGTGCATTGGCACCCGTTGTGCTACCCTTACCACCATCACAAAGTTTAAGGGGAACAACACTGGTAGGGTGGCGCTTGCTCGGCGTTGATAAAGACCATTAATCGGCCAATCAGTTGAGCGTGCGCCTGGCGCTGTCCCGGTGAAATGTCGAACGTCGATGTTTTGGATGCTAATTTGGGAGAATGAGACTTAGGGACAGGTGACGAGGTGTCGTTGGAGTTGAGCAGGGCGTAATCCCTCAGTAAACGTTTCGCTGGCTCCATCGTCAAACCAACAAGCAACACACCATCCGAACGAAGAGTTCCAAGGCCTCAAGTCCTGTTGAGGTAGGCCTTAATTGACATCAGACGGAAGCCACCAGGTATCCCGCCGACGAGACGAGAGACGAGACCGGTAGTGTGCTTTCCCAATTGTCCAGAGTAGCCAGACCCAGGGATGCACCGGGATCATTGGGAGGAAGTTCCCCGCCTTTCTCGGGGGCAGATGAATGGAAGAGGTGCTATAAGGCATCATGGAGGTGGCTCGAACTCTGAAATCGACTCTAGGTAGACAATGTAAGACGAGAGCCAGAGCCCCAAACCCTGCGACCCGGCTCTCAAGCTCTGCTTCGTTATCGAACGTAAAGGGTTTTGTGTATAACATGGCTGGTTGCGCTAATTCTAAGCGCCAAACTTAAACTTAAGGTGCGGTCTTGAAAAAGCCTACGAGTAAATGCACTTTGAGTGGAGATCGATCCCTGGTAGGGAAATGACGATATTGATGCCCACCCGAGGAGTACGCCCTTGTCGAGGAGATCGTGCACACAAACTCTGGCTCTGGTTGTATTGAACTGTCGTCACGGGAAATGAGATGGACGCGTAAACGCTCATCAGGCAGTGCTTCCGGTCTCGATCACTCTCCCTCAAACGACCATGGCGGCTGCTCCTTACGACCCCAAGGTGCGTATTCGCCACTTATGGGCTATTCCTGCGCGCTGAGATGGAAGCCTTTTGCGAACTGTAAGAATATGATCTTTAGGCGTCTCGGCAACAGTGGCCTCCAGGTGCCTGTCATCTCTCTCGGTGGATGGTTGACATATGGTGGGTACATGATAATACTACGTCCAGCAAACCTTCGATCTGGAGCGGAAATATTGTAGGCGACACGGTAAAGGGCAACAACGTGAAGGAAATTCTTAAAGTTGCCTTTGAGTCTGGTATCAATTAGTAAGTCATTCTTTCCCACCAATGCAGTGAACTTCAGGATATTTACCCCTCATGTGCTAGTTTTGATACCGCAGAAGTGTATGCAGCTGGTGAAAGCGAGATAGAGATGTGAGTGCGATGTATTGTCATTTTTCTGCCAATTGCATACGCGTCGTTACTAGGGGCCGTGCCATTCGGGAGCTCGGTATTCGTCGATCCGATCTCGTCATTAGTACCAAGGTTCGTCCCACAAGTCTTTCTACAGTGTCATCTATAGTGACAGGATGGATTTGAAATTTCAGGTTTATTTCGGCATTGCTGGTCGTAAAGATCCCAATGCGAGGGGTCTTTCCCGGAAGCATGTGATTGAAGGCACCCTGGACTCACTTGCACGACTACAAATGGACTACGGTGAAGCCTCTTCTTTATAATTTGCCGGCACTACACAGGGAAGCTCAACGAGATTTCTATCAACAGTGGATATTATCTTTGCTCATCGTCACGATCCCAATGTTCCTATGCTGGAGATTGTCCGCGCTTTTAACTGGCTCATCGATCAAGGCAAAGCCTTCTACTGGGCGACGAGTGAATGGAGTGCGGAAGAAATCGAGGAAGCTCATCGTGAGTCGTCATGTTATGGCGTGCGCAGCCTTTTCGTGTCGTATAATACCTACGGGCCGAGTAATTTGCAGAAATCGCGGAGAAATACCACTTGCACGCACCGGTCAGTTCTCCTTTCGCCAATATGAGTGTCTTGCGAACCGAAACCGCCGTTGTATTTTAATACCCTAACGCGTTACTTGTTCAATAGATTGCCGACCAATGCAAATACAATGCTTTGAAACGTGTACGTGTAGACAAGGACTTGATCGTATGTGTAGTTTTATTCTGTTCATCATGGACTGCTAAGCCCATTTTTCGTTAACCCATTTTTCTTACATTTCAGCCCGTCTTTAACAAGTACAAGTACGGCACAACGGTGTGGAGCCCGCTGGCGGGCTCGTTACTCACCGGTAAGCACGCACTTTTATTCTGTCTTCTTTGTGCCTCTCACCCGCACCAAAAACTGCGCGTGTACCTCCCTCCAAGGCAAGTACAATTCTGGCACTATCCCTCCTGACTCGCGTTTGGCAAAGAATGTCTCGCTGTCATTTATTAAAGACCAGGCTGATCAACTCGCCACTCCGGAGGGCCAAGCCAAGATCGCGAAGGTGAAAGTTCTTGAGGAGATTGCGAAGGGACTTGGTGAAGATGTGACGACCTCACAACTTGCCCTAGCATGGACGGCTAAGCACCCGAATGTGCGTGTTGTTGTGGATCATTTGATTCTTGGGTGAGGCCATGATGGTTTGACTGATTTGGCGCTAATATAGGTGACGACGATGATCATTGGTGCCTCAAAGCCTGAGCAAGTAATTGAGAATGTTGGCGCACTTACAGTCATCCCGAAAATCACAGATGAGATTTACGCCAGGATTGACAAGCTCTTTGCTTTCGACGGATAGTGATGCCTCTTAGAATGTAAGAATGTGTATGACGAGTAATCACTGCATGCCCAGGAATTCTTGTATGTATAACGTTCTATGTGCGGCATCTCTATATCCATGAACCGAATTGTGCCAATTGACATCATCATAACTCACTTTGCGACGGTAATTGCACGGCACCTTTAGTTCTCACCAGTCATGGAAACATTTCCCATCCTTCGTCAGCACGTTGACTGCAGCACGAAGGAGCTCCGGGATTACACGCCGGTTTATGATTGTCTCGTCCACGATTGCTGGAACCTAATTGAGGGCATGAGTTCCTGCTCCCACCCATGACAAGAAGCAGTGCAATCTGCGCACTTCTTTTGGCGTTACGCGTCCATGCCATATTCCAGCCCCAGACGATGTATAGAGTACCATATTTCCAGCGAATTTATGTCCGCCCACATGACTCACTTTGAGTAATAATGCCCGTTTACTTCCGTTCCCTTCGGGGATGCTGCGGACATATTTGGGCACTGCTTCCTCCTGTTTAGTCGGGATTGAGGAGATGCTTTGTAACGATGGAGAGGTTGTGTCTAATTCGATTTCCGTGTGTACCTCCCCATGAACGCGAGTTCAATGTCGTGACGATAGCTGTATTGTAAAATACACAAGTGTTAGATTGCCAGGCCGAGCAGATCGGACTTGATAAACCCGTGTACCATGCTCTAAAATAGGAGCGGTTATTCCGCATCGTGTATCTCGCCGCTTGTGAGAGCCTGGTCCATCCATATTCGTCATCAGTAATATCTGTGCCAGTGAGGTACTGTAAAAACGTCAAGGAAGGATACAAAGGCAACGCACAAATGAGTATCGCAATGTTGTAAGGCATAGGCCACGATTTCAGTTCCGACCCTCCGCGTAAGTCGATTAGCACTTTCCACCACGGCCCACAGAGGGGTCTAAAGAGCTCTCCCAAAGATCCTAGCACCATCGAAAGTCTCGGGTACGTCATTTACAAAAGTATAATCTGGCAGGACGATCACAGTATTGTGGGTCGACTTCTCGGACGCTGTCCGATGCGATCCGTTGAGGATCATTAACCTCGAGGAAGTCTTCGAATCATAAAATCCAGGCCAATTTCGATTGCTTTAGGCCCCCACGCTGTCTCTATCTTCTCGAGAACCAGGAGAGAGCGAGTTGTGAGCTTCAGCGAGGAAATACGCTGGCGTTCCTGATGTCACTTCTTTTGCCCAATTCGTTTGTCCAGTCGATACAATCACCTACAGTAGTCAGAATAATCGCTTTTGAAACCAGTGAATGGAACGTTACCTGACGACTGTAAGGCTTGACACGACCCAACATGTTTGACGTGTTGTCGATTCGAAGTGATGGATATTCTCCAAGGTCATCGCAGGGGGTTTCACAATATTTACAAGCGTCTTCTAGAGGAGTGAAGGGTACACCAGCCGTGCGGAGGGATCCGTTAAGGTCAAAGTCGGCTTCGCCGAAAATGTACTCCTGGAGGAAGCGCATTGCGACTGAGTGCCCGATGGAGCAAAAGACAGATAACGGTGCGAGTTTTATAACTCGCACGGCGAGGCTGTGCTGTTGTCGGAGGTAGGGGACGCATACGTGTGTGGCACGGCTCTGCACACGAAATCCCAATTGGGACAACTAAATGAAGGAGATTATCTGATAACTAGGTGTGCTTCACTTCACACGTCACAGCACTACTAGCCAATACATGAGTACGTGTTATAGATTACTGAAATGATTATGCGTGCGCGAGTGATACACAAAATATAAACAAGATACGCACAGTGCGAATAGCGCACTTCACAAGAGCCTTAGAGACCATTGACGTCCTTAGGGAGCGTGATGTTCACATTGTTGGGAGGGTATGGCCACAGTGCTTACAAACGTACCGCTTATCTAAACTGTCCAAGCACCCAAAAAGATACACAGCGTCAGCAGGCTCTAAACTAGCGTTTGAGGTTCCCGCAATACTCACAGTAACGCTATGACGCCGACCGGGAAGAGTCTGATTGAATGCGGGAAAGAAATAAGCTTTTTGGTGCACATGTAGTAGGTAGCATATGGGGTTGGTGAATTTCGAAACTCACGCCATTGCGCAAATGTACCCACATGACTGGGTCAACGGAGTGTAAGGTTGGGAGAATCGGACAAGAGTTAAGCTGTTAGTTGACTCCCGGCGGCGAAACGTAAATCTATATACAACTCACGCTATGCCTGACCTCGTACTCGTGCCTGGTGCACAAAACCGGCATCTGCCCCTTCTCCTTTTCTCCCTCTCGAGTGCCACTCTCACCAGTGTCACGTCTCAGTGCTGCAGGTTTTTCCTATGCGCCATAAAAAGCAAAGGAATGTGCTTGTGCTTCAGACTTGTAAAGTAGTCTGTGCAAAATGGGAGCTCACGGACCATGTCTCGTGCTTTCCCCTCGTTTTGGGGCTGCGCGGAGTGGGGTGCTGGCACAGAAGAAACTGACGTAGGGGATGGGGGTTCGACTTCGAGGGGAAGAAATGCTTCCTTGATCTCCGTATACATCCTTGGCGCAGATGATTCATGCAAAGGGATCATTGGCTCTGCCCTCCCACGATACTTCCCATCATCATTGTCTGCCGCTCCAGCAGTCTCGCCTTTGCCTCCGGGGTTGGTGTATATTGCAGATGACAGCTGAGACGTTGCATCTTGCGGAAAGCCGAACGGATCTGCGCTCCGATCGTGTTCAGGTGGCGAAGGGACGGAATCAGATCGAATACTGCTAGAGTTTATTTGTGAGGTCGGCATTAGACTTGTCGTTCTAATGACACTGGAACGGAGCCCAGCCGCAGACGACGAGGATGCCGAATTCGTCTCGGCCGTGGTGACGTCTCCATGTCCATCTCTTGGATTGCCAGTGGGTACTGGTACGGTATTTACCATTGATGGCAAACCACCGGCGGCTCGAGAGGTGCCCAGGCCACCAGTAAGAGCACGCCCAGCAGTGGTGCGTTGCATCGGCGCGACGGCGTCGTACCCATGACGAGATGGAGGGAATGAGGGAAGTGAGGAGTGCGGTAGGCTGAGGGGAGTTGCGTCCGAAGCGCTGTACAGGAAACCGGGAATGGCACGATAGAAATCCCCCGCGTTGGCAAGAGGAGTGCTATTGATATAGGTGGTCCGAGTCGTCTGCGTCGAAGATATTATTGGTGGGCGAGCTTTCGGTGGTGACGTTGGTGCTTGTGCAGGTACAGATGGTGGTGTTGTCGGTGCGAACTTGTCTGGATTCTTCTCTTCCCCGCTCACGATTAGCGCCGAGGGAACCGTTCGCGATGGCGGCGGAGACAGCGACGATGGTACACCTTGGACATTTTCTGAATCCTTCTCTTTTCTTGAGGTCGATCCTGAGAGAGCATTGGACATCGTGGTTGGCGCTGAGGCTGGCGACGACGTTAGAACATCTTCTGGATACTTCTTATCTTTGCCCATGGTTGGGTCCCGTGGAGGATAATGTCAAGAGACTGGCGAACTGGCGAATAACGCGCAGAAACCGCTGGCAGAGGACAGAACTGATTCGGGGGGCCGACGCACCAAGCCCCGCTGCCTGTGATATAACGTCCAATAGACGCCACCAAGAGAAGAGCATTCCGACGAGGCGTCTATCGCCGCGGCTCCGACCCGGAAGATGCACCTCGTGCCTGATTTGCATTCTTGCGATCATGTTTGCGAAAATATGGAGGCAGCTGCCTGTTGGTCGGTGACTCCATTTTCATATTTGGGACACTGCAGCGATCAGCGCTCGGAATTCGACAAGAGCACGACGACTGCAGAGGCAAACAGGCTCTGGACTAAACCATGCGACACTTTGAGTGAATTTGTCAACGTCGGGAGGCCATTCGGGCCATATTTTGCAATTTGGTGCCTAGATCGCTCACGAGCATGGACGGCGCTCTAAATGCGCCGGAAATGCCAATCACTTGCACACCATATAGCCAGAAAGCAGGAGTCGCCCAAATGGCAAAGACCTTTGAACGACAGTTCTGGTTTTGAACGGTGAAGTACGACCGGCATTCGCCGGTTGTCACGTGGCAACCGATTCACTTCAAAAGGGCAACTCAGGCGAAATTACCCCACAAACGAATATTTTGCGACGCAGCCGGGAAACTCACAACGAAGCGCTGCGTTATCTTCTAATTTAAGGTAACACCCCCTTCTCGAAGTGAAACATCAGGCAAGGGCCGACGTTGATAATGCTAAATTGTCAGGGTCAAAAGATATGTCTCTGAATTGCCCGGCCATGGCCCGAGGCCAACGGACGGCCTTGTTTGTATTGCAATCCAATGGAATATTATGTTTCCTTTTTTGGCAGGTACGGCGACCCAACTTAAAGATGTGACAACAAACAACACCAAAGCACCAAAGTACAACACCAGACAGCTCCATCCTGCGCTACTAATATACGCAGTAGCCACAGGTCTTACATCTCTGTTAATGCATGGTCAGCATTTTGACAACGTTGTAGTTTGAAAGACAATTTGACCTCATATTTGTCCATACTAAGATTGACGACAAGATCAAGGCACAACTCGATAAATTAGAGGGACGGCTCTAAGACTTACAATAAGCACAGAAGACCGATCGGGAAAAATCTGTCGTCGTAGAAAAGAAAATACATGAGTGTGACGCGGCCGACATGAATGCAAATCGACGAGGCGAACACTATCGAACAGACAAGGGCGCGAGCCTAAATAGCCATAAGTGTTCAGTAATGGTATAGCCCCAAAATAAATAACAAATGTTGTAGAAATACTGACTCCGAATTTACGCTCGAAATCATGCTCTCCGGGGCGACATTTTAATTTTCTACGAGTTGCATTTGATGACGTCCCTGTTCTTGACGATAACGGGCTCGACTTGGATGATGGTCCACCAGTACCTTGTCGCTGGGGGGGCGGATATCGTTGCGACAGTTGTGAGGTACTACCAGTATTTTGTGTCAAGGTGCCGGAGACGTTCGTGGACTTTGACGTCCGTGACCGCTGGCCCGGCCCGTCGGCTATGATCGTACTGCGAGAGGTCTGTTTGCGAACAGCGTGCGAGGACGGTGCACTGGAAGAGCTTTGAACGAGCGGTTGACTACGTGAAGGACTGTCACGGTCATAGCCCTGTGGCGGGGAAATGGGTGTTGGTGGCAGCTTCGCAGCCACAAAGGGATCGGTTCTCAAGTGATGTCGCAAGGGTGAGGATGAAATATGAGGATCTTTTGCTGGATCGTCTTCAATAAGAGATGTCAACGCGGAGACAGCAGAGGTCTCTGTCCCGGACAGAGGGTGATTACTGCAGATATCAATAGAGGCCCTGATGAGCATGGCAACGTCGACTGTCAAACGGGTGAACTGCAACGATGGACTGACAGCGACGACTGAGACATTGACCGGGGAGTGGTTGGAACAGGTGAAGGTTGTAAGAAAGAGGGGAGGACGTCTGACCGTCCATATAGGACCATGTCATAAATAGGAAGGTATGCATGTGTGTCCCAGCCCTAAATGTATAACCGAACCGCCCCTTTTGGTGATTTCTAGGAAAAGGCCTCGAATCAAGCATTAAATGCAGGACTCTCCGCTTTCCCGTCTCCCCGCGGCACACGGCACACGGCACGTGGTCGCAAGTGAACATTCCGAACGTTCCGAACGTTCCGAACTCCGAATGATCGCATCCGTTTCCTTCGTTTCGCCAAATGTCAAATAAAACTCGCACTGGAAACAATCTGATTGAACAACACATGAGACATCCTCCAATATGAACCACCCCTCGGGAGCAATCCAGCACATAATGTGCAGCAACAGACATGATGATAGAACTTTCAGAAGAACGAGCATAAATCGGATAAACACAGCAGCCTTATCACTTCAATCACCGATCTAATTCGGCAAGTGTCATCAGAGCATCGCGTGGTGCACATATTTTAATCGCAGCCTGGCCACTCCCAAGCGACGGTGGCATATCTTCATACCCATTATTCAGGCTTGCCAGCGGGCGGCGTCCAACCCTCGTTAGAATTGTCCGCGGAGGGTCGGGTCCAGGGGTTGTCAAAGATCTGCCTTCAGAAGAGGCAAGTATCGTGGAAGCTTTTCTCGAAGCTTCATTGACGGATCGGTACGCTTCTAGTTCCTTGACAAGGTCAGAATTTTTCTCAGCGACCATCTCTCGTTCCCATTCTGCCGTCAGAAGTTTCTACCGACAATAAAGTAGAGATGGAAACGAGTGGTAGCGTAAGATAAGGGCGAGGGAATATTTTGTGTCCCTTGAGAAAACGTACCTGCTTCAATTCCGACATCTCCTTACGTAAACGGTCCACGTAAAAGATACGCTGGTTCAGATTTGCGTGACCCAAGAGATGGGCATTGAACTCAGAAAGGTACTTTGCTTCCCCTTCGGCTAGGGCGTTTCGCGAAACCAAAACATCCACTACATTGACCTAGTGAGCAAAACCTCGATGTCGGCCAGGTTTGAAAGCTAGGCGTACCCCGTTTCACGAGTTCCTGGTACTCATCTTGTATTTTGATCGCATCACTCAATGAGCTCTCCAAGCTACAGGCGTCGCGACGATCAAACGAAACGGTCACCTGAGACACCAGCTTTAGGAAGAGCATAGTCAACACACCTCGCAACTTGGGCTTCCAACGAGGCTTCTCCCATCCTCGCCCGTGCCAAAGCTTCATTCAAACTCTTGACTTGGCTCGCTTGATAGGACCTTGCCTTCCTCGTCTCTTCGACTTGCTGCGAGAGACATTCTTCCGCTTCCATCGTTCTCTGTTGGGACTCCGCATCACGCAAGCGAAGCTCCCTCACGATTGCATCTCGTTCTTCAAATTCTTCCTGCTTCATCACTAGAGAGGCCTCGAGCAGTGATGCCTTTTCCGCGAGCTGCGACACTTGACACTCGTAGTGTCCGATAAGGAGATCAGCCCGCTTCTCGTAGCGTTCCGCTATTGAAGCGTTATGATGTAATTCATCCAGAGCTCGCGACAGAGTAATTTCTGTCCGGGAGCTTATGCCAGCATCTAGGCCATGCAGTGTTCGATGTGAAATGGCAGTCGTTGCCATGTCCTTCACAAGGAGATGCTCCGCATCAAGGGCGAGATTCGCCACGTCCGCCAAACTTGAGGAATTCCAAGCGTCAAAGGAGGAATCAGAAGTAGACTGCAGGGACGCGATCTGCTCCTGTGCGCAAGAGATTTCGTCCAGAAGCAGACGGTTTTGGTTGGAGATATGACGGATTAGGTGCGTTAGTTCCGTCACTTGCGCCTCACGATCGGCGAGCTTCCGTTCCAGCCGCATGGAGGACAGTTCTAGACGCGCTTTGTTGAAGGAGGCCACGTCCCCGTTTTTCGACGTGCTTGCTAATCGGGCGTATGCGACGGTGACCTGCTGCACAAGCTCCTTCATGCTGTGAACGCGTTCTTCTGAACCCAAGGCACTGGATCGCATCTCATCACAGGATGCCTGTGCCTGCCAAAGACGCTCCCTCATCTCCGTAATGTCGGATTGCAGTTTGCGATTCTGCTCGGCGCTCACGTCACGAGCATGCTTTGCTTCCTGTATCTCCTCTCCCATTCTCCTCTCGAGTTCGTGCAGCTGGGAAGAGTGCACTGTTCGCTCCTGCTCTTGCTTCCTTTCTAATTGCGAGATTTGCTTTTTTTGCTGCTCGTAGAGTTTCAGTGATTCAAAGCCTGCTGCACACGCTGACGTCCCCACCTGGCGTTTGCTATCCGCGTGCTGTGCCTCAAGTTCTGCCAGTTTTGTTTGTAAACTGGCGTAATTCCCGGCTCGCTGTCGAAACTGGTCAAGAGTAGCCTGGGTTTTCTCCAGCTGCAGATAAAGATATCGTCAGCGCGGCAGGTACACAGTTTGGCGGGGGAACATACTGAGGTCTTCAAGCTTGACTCCCTTTGCAGCGCCATTCCTCGTGGCGTCAATAGGTGAGCAAATGTCAAATGAATGGCATAATTGCCGTTCAACTTACTAAGTTCGCGCTCGGCTTGGGAAGCGGCCGACCTGAGTGATGCGTGTTCTTTGGACAATTCCTGACTCCTAGCCTCGGCGTGGGTGGCCCTAATCTCGAGCTGTTGCAATGTCCGCTGATGCTCTTTTTCCAGTCGCGCTCGCAAGGCGTCAAGCTTACAGAAGTGAGAATTGCGTTATTCATATTCTGTCCCCAGTCAATACGCACATATCTTTACGCACCTGTTGCTTCACAATAACACTAGACATCGGCTGGGGCTTGGATGAACCCTCATGCGGTTGTGTAGGAGCATAAGCATTAGGCCCTGAAATTGCAGCGCAGTTAAATCGTGCAAACAAGAGACATGCTGGTTGGGCGAACCTGGTGTATCCGACGGCTTATTGGGGTCAAATCTATCTGCTTTCTCCAGAAAAGCGCCACGCTTCAACCTGCCCGTGAAGATCTCGTCGATGTCCACAGGATCATACGCCCCAGGCCCGGGGATATCGCTTGGCTTTGGTTCTTGAAACCGCGGTGCCTTACTAAACATTCCGGCCTCCTATAGGATATAAGCCACTAAAACAGAGTATTCGGGGGATGTTGCGCCAGAATGACTGCGCCAACAAGAGGCGTTATTGACGCTTGATGGTCATGCTTTGTTGTTCGCGACATCAGGCGCTTATGCGACCTGCCACTGCGAACTATTATCTGGAGACATTTTCTTCCTAATATGAATATTTCTGGGCGCTGGAGACTTAGCTGTCACATGATGAGTTGGCAGACTTCTTGATGCGTGAGAATAGGTCGCAGCTTGGGCTGGTCGTTATTGAGGGTAGGGACTGCCTAGGGCGGATCATCAGGACCACAAAGTACCTGACCGCTGTAGGTGTCCGAGTGTCAAGCTCAGACAGGATTACAACTGGCGCGGATGATACATTTCACTTGTGGATATGGCGATCTCAAACAAGCATGTGATCAAGGTCACCCACAGGCAATGGCTTTTGTAGAGAAGGCTGAATTTACCGAGCCCATTTTCATGGATGTGCACATAGCTGCGTTTGATTAGCGAAGTTCGCAACTAAGATGGCTACTGAAGCATGAGTAGGGAGTATGTGTGCGAGTCCTGGTGGATCCGAAGTGTGTATGGGGGAAGCAATAATCAAAATATCTTAGTCGGAGCGGGTAGCGTTAGTAAGGCTGTGAAGTGTCTATGATATTGCTGGAGTCGATGGCGGTTCTGGAACTGTGAGGAAATCCAGAGTGAGATGAGAGTACTCGGCAGATAAACATTGAGATGCGAACGCGGTGGAAGAGTTTGTCTGTTGACTTCGCTGAATGCACGGTTCAACAGCACGCCGACTCCTTCAAACACTCCGAGCAGAATGCCGCAAGCAACAGCCGATCCGAATGCAGCCTTAGGACCACCTACGCGCGAAGCGTCTAAATTATTGTTACGCCGCACGACAAGCGGTGGCGAACGTACTTCTTACGGCTAAGCATCCACCTGTCATAAATCCCGATATGATCGCGTTCCAGGCGTCCTCTTTTTGCCGGTAACCCTTCACAGCACAATCGAAGGTAGAAAACATCCCACCTTGCGAGAGGAAGAGCATTAAGCTGACATTTATCACGGAGAGTACAAGATTACTGACCCCAGACGCCAAAGTTGCCCCCTGTGACTGGTGCACGAGCTTTTATTGTTGAGACCGCCCCAGTCAATCGCTCACCCTAAAGTCGTCGTGGCAACAGAAATAAGTCTCCTGGCATATTTGATTGTGGAGAGTGCCCTACGCGAGGTGAATTTCGTGCACCTTTCACACCGTGCCAAATGCCACCTCCGATGGCGCCCATGGCGAATGCACCACCGAAGTCGCTCAAGACCACCCATGGACTACAGATGAAGTGGTGAGACTTTTCAAGACATATTTTCTCCTGAGGATCGTAACAAACCATGGATCTCTTGTATGGTCTGCAGAAGCCATGAAACTTTTTACGACCTAATTCAGTCAAGCACTGGCAGTCGCCGGAGCGCCGACAAATAAGGCTCATGCCAGCCTCGAGCCCGGATGCCTCGTTCACGCTCGAAGACCTTCTGGGTCAAGAGAACGGCGTAGAAACAAGCTCTGTCCCATCCAAATCCGCCGAAAAGAACGGTCACTTCGCCGTAAACGGCACTCCTGCAGACACTTATGCGGTGCGACTGAAGGAATTCCTTCTGGATGACGACAACAGCGATGCTGGACAACCAGATGAGCGCATTCAGGATGTAGATGGAGATGAAGACGACGAAGACTTTGTCTATACCGGCGATGATGCGCCAGAGCCCCTCGACTACAATGCTAAATTGGCGAACATCCTTGGAGCAGATTCGTCATCGGGCATGCTTGAAACTGCGAGTGACCACGATTCTCGGGAAGCGTCCGACCAGTCCGCGGAATTGGTGGATCGATATAGCTTTCCAAAACTTCAGGTACATCTTCTCGACGCCCAACCGCCGCATGAGTGCGCCAGTGCCCCATACAAAAAGATTGTGGAAGACGCTTCTTCACCTTCCCCTGATATTCATTCTCCCTCTATCAGCGCCCTTAAGATTCCCGGGGAATCATTTCCAGCACCAGTCCGCCCTCCATTCCTGCACCCAAGTGTCTCGCGACTGCGCTCCTTCATTCCTCATCACAAGGCCCGCGTTTCCTCGTCATCCACTTTCCAAACTTCCTTTAGTCAGGTGCTGTCTCCAGAACCTTCACACTTCTCCGCCATATCCCGAGCATCTTCAGTTTCTGCACCACTCGATCCAGTCCTTGAGAACACAGTGCCGGAGGCATCTCATCCTATTGCATCTCCTTCGCCCGCTGTAACTGGTGTCCCTGAATTATTTGAGCACCGGGAGGTTTTCCGCTGGACAACATTGAAGCAGATTTCTTCCCAAATCTATCCTTCATTCTCCTCAAAAGCTGCCGCCATTCTTGATACGCGCATGGGAAGACCCACCGTTATCGTGACGGGCGGCCTAGTCTGCGTCGGTACTGATACTGGACGTACATATGTATTTGACTTCAAGCAACAATTCAAGTTCGTTTGTGGTCCAGAAACGGCAGGTGAAAGATTATGTGTTTGAGATTGAATGCGTTCGGAAAAACTAATGTGATGTTCCTCTACATAGATGTTGGGCCGGTTACGGCCCTCGCGTTGTCCCAAGACCACACTTTCTTAGCTATCGGGCACGCATTGGGATACATCTACCTATATGACCTCTCAAAGCCCCAAACACCTACGCGTTCTGTCCCCCCTGCAGACTTTGCATCAATTGCGGCATCTCGTGAAGAGGGTCATCTGTTCGGATCCAAGATAATTCATCTCGGGTTCGTTGGCGCACGACATACTGCTATCGTGTCTGCGGATGACATTGGATTAGCATTCTATCACAGTCTCGGGAAGGTCTTGTTCATTGAGGCTAACGATGTCATTCGTATTCTTGGCAACTACCCTGAGGATGGCTTGCACCCCATCACTCGCGTCCCCAATACCTCGCGCAGCCACGAGCCACACAGTCAATCTCGTCGCCTGCCCCGACGGAATCGAAAGACAAGCACTATTCTTGCTATGATGGCACTTCCTATCGCAACCTCGCCCCATCCTACCGACGCTTTCAACATCATCGCCCTCCTTACGCCCCTGAAGCTAGTCATCGTGGGATTGAAACCCAGCCCCAAAACGTGGTACAGACGACACCGAGGCCAAGACGACGATTACGTAGAGCAATCAACATGGCGAGGATGTTTGGCCTGGTTCCCTAGCACGCCGAAAGAAGGGCCTAATCTGCAAACGCAAAGTGCGGTAAAGATGTCGCGTGGGTCTTCCAGGCTTGACATCGGCTCACTCAAAAAGCCCACTCTTGCGTATTCATGGGGAAGATCTATCGCGCTCCTGGGAGTCCGGGCAGATAAATTTGAGTCAGGATCCCCGAACAACGATTCAAAGGATACAACGGGCCCAACTCACACTCTTGCATTTGAAGAAGCGGGGGAGATGACGACTGATGCAGATATTCTAGCGTTGCAATGGATGAACGCCGAGGTCTGTACATCATTTCGTTATGGAAATAATAACCTCAGCTGACCATCGATTGCGCAGCAATTACTGGCAGTGACCGCCACCCACCTCGCTGTATACGACGTACTTAGCCTGAAGCTTGTCGATGCATCTCCGCACAGTCCCAGCGGATTTGCATCATGTTTATCCCATTCCTCCGTCGACTCTCCCAGGCAGCCGACAAGTTTCGACCTAGGAGACAGTGTACGCGTAAGTCTGGATGTGTACAAAGGAAAGATCTTCCTGCTGGTGCGTCTTTCTTCGGATTTCGATCGTGCTGCACTGAGGACCACTCGTCAACAGGGGGTCAATTCCATTCGAGTAGGAACACTCATTTCATGGGCAGACCGCGTCCTGTCTTTAGTGGAATCTGGTGATTTTCTTGCTGCGATCGACCTCACGAGGATATACTATCTGGGTGAAGCACCAGGTAACAAGGCCGGACTTCCTGCCGATCAGGACGAGATGAAGTTGGTACTTGGTCGGAAGATACGCGAGCTTATGGCAGCCTCTGCCCGATATGCATTCTCGGATGATCGAATGACCGACAGCACGCATTATTCAGCGGACGGCCGCGGCGTAGATCGAACGCAACTTTTTGAGGGCTTGGTGACAACTGTCATCCGTGCCAGCATAGCACTCAATGACTACGATTTCCTGTTTGACGATCTCTACGACATGTATGACGACCACGGCATCGTCGCAATCTTTCTTCGCCAACTGCAGGAGGCCATCCTCGCGGGTGATCTGAGGACTATTCCTCCGCGAATCTCGCAAAAAGTTATTGCCCACCACGATGGTCACGGGGCGTATGACATTGCCGAACAGCTTATTTGGCACATGGATCCTTCATGCCTTGACGTTGATCAAGTCATAGCGCTTTGTCAGAAGCACGATCTGTATGATGCACTCATATACGTCTACACACGCGCTCTGCGAGATTACGTGTCACCACTAGTAGAATTAGTCGGGCTCATCCGCAAAATTCGACGAGCGCGACTGCAGCGACCTGCCCGAATAAGCAATGCGACCGACCCCGACGTCATGGACACCGAACGACTGGTGCCAAACGCGTACAAAGCATATATTTACATTGCCGACGTTCTTTCCGGCCTCACTTATCCCAGCCAAGAACCAATGCCCGAGGATGAAGCCATCCAAGCAAAATTGGATATTTACACCTTCCTTTTCTGTGGGCGGTCTAGCGTCTGGCAAGGAAATCTCATTTTAACGTCAGATGAGGAAACCGGGTCAGAAACAACATTCCCTTATCTCCGACTTCTTGCACGATTCGACGCTGAGGCCACTCTCCACGCCCTTGACCAGGCATTGGAGGATTCGTTCCTGAATGATTTGGATGGTCCTATTTCTCGGCAGCAAATCATTGAGGCTCTCCTGGAGCTTGTTCAAGCGAAGGATTTATCTTCAAACGACCTCACCTTCTTGCGCATATTCATCGCGCGGAATGCGCCGAAATACCCCCAGTTCATTGAACTTCCCTCTCATATTACCCGTAACATCTTGGTTGGTCTCGCATCCGACACAGATCAGAGCACTCGCGAGGACCGACAGCTTGCAACTGAAATATTGCTGTCGACTTATTCTCTTCGGGATGACCCAGCCCTCCTTCAACTTTTTGAGGAATCCGAGTTCTTCCGAATATTGCGGGCATTCAACCTGCAAGAGAAGAGGTGGGGGTCATTGATTGCGATGTATCTTCGTGATGACGGGCTTGCCGAGGATGATTTGTTCACCGGCATTGAGGGGGTGCTCTCACGATTGAAACGAGGCAGGCCGATGGCAAGCGAAATTTCCGATACTATCTTGTCCGGTCTCCCTACTCTCCTAGAAGCCAATGTCACCCAAACTGCTATGCTTGTAGATCGACGATTACCCGAGTTGCACGATCAAGCGCTCTTGTGTCTTCGGCAGAACACGCCGTCCAAGGAACTGGGTTATCTGTGGTCATTAATTAAAGGCGTTCCCCCTGAGACAGAGGCTGTTGCTGCACTGCCCCTGCCATCTCAGCGCCTCTCCCCGGATGCTCGACTTCGATTCATTGCGTTACTATGCGAACGCGACCCGTCGCAAGTTCGGCCAACTCTCAGCGTTCTTCCTCAGGATTATTTTGACCTCTCAGACATCGTCGATCTCTGCGAGAGCGCTCAAGTATACGATGCCGTAATATGGGCGCTGAACGCGCAAGGAGATACCGCCCAGGTGTTTGCCCGGGCAGATGCCACATTTATGGCGCAGGCCACCGCCATCGCAACCAAGATCGCCGGTGGAGGGGACAGGGCGGCCTGGAGGGAAATTGACAGACTTCAATCCCTTAGTCATGTCCTCATCGAGATATGCTCACGACGATCCTCTCCCAATGCCCCGCCAGGAATGCCCGCCGATGCGATGTGGTTCAGACTCCTCAGCAGTCAGATTGCTGCAGTGCAGGCCATTTCCAGCGTCATGGGTGGGCCTGCGGACGGAAGCGATTCAGCGGTTGCCAACGCTTTGAACATCACACCGCTGGAACAGCTTCGCTTATTGGTTCAGCAAACATTCTCGACCTTGGTCCAACAATCATCATCCAACCAACTCTCTTTCCCTCGTTTGTTCAAACAGCTTATTGGTGCATCATCCGGTGTCGGGTATGGTCACAAGACTACGTATACGGAGTTCCGTCTGATATTGGGTGGCATGCTCGATTCGTATCGTGCGGAAGAAGACGTACTCGTGATCACAAAGCGTTTAGCAGAACAGGATTTGTTCAAGAGTATTGCCGCGCACACCGCTGCACGTAAAAGGGGGAGGCGAATGCGTTTAGACTCCTAGGGTTCTGTGGTAATCTCTACATACAATTATTGCGCATATTGTAATCTACTCGCTTTCGATGAGTCTTTACTAGTCTCCACACCATTCACGAGCACTCCTGAATATTTCAAACCATGGTCCGACCCCATCCCAGTCCGTGGATTCATGCTTTGGATACCAACTATTGCTCTCACGAGTGACTGCACGCTCGGGGTGGGGCATCAGGGCAAATACCCTCCCATCTGGACTCTGGAAGCCAGCCAATCCGTTGGGGCTGCCGTTTGGGTTGAAGGGATACCGCTGAGCAGGATTTCCCGACCCGTCCACGTACCTGAGCGCAGTCATTGAACTGGACTCGAACGTCCGCCTGTCGTCTTCCCGGCTCCACGACGTCCTCCCCTCGCCGTGGGCTATTGGTACCGGCAGCTTTGCACCAGCCATGTGCCGCAAGAACACGGACTTGGCGGTTGCCAACCCCGGAACGACCTCCACCATGGTGACCCGTGCCTCGAATCGTTGAGAACGGTTCGGTTTCATTTCGGGCCATGATTTGGCGCCAGGAACGAGGTCGCGCAGATAACTAAAAAGCTGGCATCCGTTACAGACAGCGAGGGCGAAGGTGTCATCTCTAGTGAAGAACTCTTCAAATTGCCTTCTGGTATCAGGATGTAGAAGAATTGACTTCGCCCAGCCATTCCCCGCGCCGAGAACATCGCCGTAAGCAAACCCACCACACGCCGCGATCCCTCTGAAAGCCGAGAGTTTGAGCCTTCCGGTCATGATATCTGACATGTGGACGTCAACAGCTTCAAAGCCCGCGGCCGAGAATGCCCAAGCCATCTCAACGTGTCCATTTACCCCCTGCTCGCGCAGAATAGCTACCTTCGGCCTGTGTGACGAGAATACGCCGACACGGACTGTGTAAGGCAATTCATAGAATATACCGCGTTGCTCGGAAGTAATAGCGTCGAACTCTTCTTTCGCAGTGTCAGCATCATCACGCAAAACCTGCATCCGGTACGACGTCTCGCCCCACCAAGATTGTAAAACAGCTCTGGTAGAGGAGAAGACGACGTTCTGTTGGTGTACGAAACGAATAGTTTCTGCCACTGGTAGGCCAGGAAGCTCGGCTATTTGATAGATCGAGGAAGTCGGATATCCCGCTTTGTCGAAAATTTCGCGAAGCAAGGGGATGTCTGCTGTTTTGACTTGCATGACCGCACCTATTTCTTCGTTAAATAGTGCTGCAACTGGACCGGCGGAGGCGATCTGATCCAACACAACAGTGGCCCCCGTACGGCCTGCGAAACACATCTCAACGATGCTTGTGAACAAGCCGCCGTCCGATCGGTCGTGATACGCAAGGACAAGGCTTTGTCGAAGTGATTGTTCATTGCACCGAACGTAGGACTGTGCAGCCTGGCATCCGGCGAAAAAAGCCTGCAGACATTCTGGGTATTCGACGTCAGGTACATCATCGCCGATCGTCTTAAACACCTGAGCAATTGCCGAGCCGCCGAGCCGCTGACGACCAGCAGCAAGGTCGAAAAACAGAAGGCTTGTCGGCTCGTCCAAATCCGTCCTGATTTGGGGAGTCCAAGTGTCCTCGACGTTAGCGACCGCAGCGAAGGCCGTAACGATGAGAGAAAGCGGAGCCACGACCTCTTTTTCTTCGTGATCTTCTTTCCATTTCATCGCCATTGACATCGAGTCTTTTCCAACCGGAATTCCCACTCCGAGTTTGGGGCAAAAATCCATCCCTACAGCCATCACAGCCTCATATAAATTTGCACCCTCGCCTCGATATGATCCCGCGCACATCCAGTTCGCGCTGAGTTTGATGCGAGAAATGCTGTCGATAGAGGCGGCGACAATGTTTGTGAGGGATTCCGCAACAGCCATCCGCGCGGACGCTGCTGCATTAAGGAGAGCAAGCGGGGTTCGTTCACCCATAGCCATGGCTTCACCTGTCACCACATCAAACCCATACGCTGTCCGAGTCACTGCGACGTCAGAGACAGGAACTTGCCATGGCCCTACCATCTGGTCGCGAACAACGAGCCCGGTGATTGAGCGATCTCCGATGGTGACAAGAAATCCCTTGCTTGCAACAGAAGGGAGATGCAACACACGCTTGACGGCTTCGCTGATGCGGTCAGTGAGTTGAGGCGTATCAGGCAAGTACGTGCCGAGTGTCTCGTCAAAGGCTGGGACGTCACGGACGAGCTTGACATCTTTCTTTTGCAGCCTTGGTGTTTTCCCGAACAACATCGACATTTCGAGATGAATCGGTTGGCCGCCCAGTAGTCGATCCATCAGTATCAGCTCGTGGGCTTCAGTTGCCACTCCAACGACCGAGTATGGGCATCGTTCCCGGAGGCAAATGTACTTAAAGTTATCGAGTCGGGACGCGCTGATGGCGAGGACGTAACGCTCCTGTGATTCATTACACCAAATCTCCATCGGAGACATTGAAGGATCGTCCACAAGAATGTCGCGCAATTCAATGTGAGCCCCGAGCCCCGAATCATGGACGAGTTCCGGAAGTGCATTCGACAAACCTCCCGCGCCGACATCATGAATGGATTGTATGGGGTTGTCGTCCCCCATGATGACACAGGCATCTATCACCTGCTGACAACGGCGTTGCATCTCGGGGTTTTCACGTTGCACCGACGCGAAGTCGAGATCCGCGGAGCTTGTTCCAGATGTTTGAGATGATGCAGCTCCGCCGCCGAGCCCAATCAGCATGCCTGGCCCTCCAAGCACAATCAGTTTCGAGCCAGCTTCAATCTTCGGTTTTTTAGCAAACTTCGGTCTGACATTCCCCAGCCCGCCGGCAACCATGATAGGTTTATGATATCCACGTACTTCTGTGGAAACGGAAGAGGATCCAGGTATCTTTGCCGCAGGAACACGCTCGGCAAATGTCCGGAAGTATCCTCCCAGTGCAGGCCGTCCAAACTCATTGTTGAAGGCGCTGGCGCCAAGTGGACCTTCGATCATGATATCTAGGGCAGAAGCGATATGCGCTGGTCGTCCAAAATCCGTTTCCCATGGCTGTTCGAAATCTGGGATGAGGAGGTTTGAAACGGAGAAGCCTACGAGGCCGGCCTTCGGTTTTGATCCCCTACCCACAGCACCCTCGTCGCGAATTTCCCCGCCTGATCCCGTGGCGGCGCCAGGAAAAGGCGAAACGGCAGTTGGATGGTTGTGAGTTTCGACCTTGGCCAGAAAAGGCACTGCCTCCTGCGAAGCACTATAGACATGCATTCCATTAGACGTCAGGTCGGATACAGCGCCAAAGTATCGTGCAATGTAGCCTTCTATGACGGCCGCGTTGTCGGAATACGCTGAAATCGTGTGATTTCCGCTCATTCGCTCCGTGTTTCGGATCATCTGGAAAAGCGAAAGATCCTGAACAACTCCGTTGATAGTCCATTCTGCGTTAAAAATTTTGTGTCTGCAGTGCTCTGAGTTGATCTGTGCAAACATAAAGAGCTCGGCGTCGGTTGGATCACGGCCGATAGGGTTTGCGCCCGCGACGAATTCGTTAACTAGGTAGTTTATTTCCTCCTCTCCCAGGGCCAAGCCTAGCGTTTTATTTGCAGCACTGAGACGAGCGCGGGCGTCATCGGTGCCTGTGGTAGGGGTTGGGCCCAGTGGAATAGTGCACAGAGGAGCAGGCTGTTCCTGCGCAAATGCATCCCGGGGTTTTGGGATGTGGTTCCAAATGAATTGAGTCATACGGTCATGGATAAGGGGTTTCAAGTTTTCCAACAGTGTAGGCGAAGGCGGCCGCGGAGGATCGCTGTAGAATACATATGCGATCCCTCGTTCAAGTCGATCGACGATGTCGCCGAGTGCACAGATCCGAGATATATCAGTGGCCTTGCTGGACCATGGAGATATGGAACCAGGACGAGGTGTGATGTAAATAACGCGCTGATCGCCATTTTCTACGAGCCTCGCTGTGTCGCTCAGAGCGCAATTATCGCCGTATGTAAGTAGCGCATTGAGCACGTTGCGCTCGAAAGAGGAAGAGGAAGAGAGCGCTTTTGAGGCGTCGGAAGAAAACGAGTAGACGAGATGGAAGTAGATTGCATCTAGGGAGACTACGTCGGGGTCCAATTGCCTTGCTTTAACCAACAAAGCATCTCGCTTTGCAGGAGTCAATACGGATGGCCCAGCAAGTATGAGCATCTAGGAACCAGTGGTGAACGATATAGCGCCAAATAATCGTATCAAATTGGCCGTACCACAATGCAAGGTGAGGCTCAAGAATACCCCGTCGTCGAAGTGGGTATATTCCCGATTTGGCAACTTTCTTGGCGGCAGGAGCCGATTGTGCACCACTGCCGCCCGACTACCCGCGACACCTCTTCTTCCCAAACCCAAGGCATTAGGCGCGCCTAAGCACATCCCGTTTACCCCCAAATGTCTGTGTTTTATAGCGAAGCGATTCTGAGTCGTCGCGGCCCGCTCGCGCGCGTCTGGTTGGCTGCTCATTATGAGCGCAAGCTATCCAAGACTCAAACGCTCCAGACGGATATTGGACAGTCCGTTGGTCAGCCCTACTCTGAAATACGCGTCGCCTACACACTGAATCCAATCCTTAAACTTGAAACAGGCGCAATCGTTGGACAAGAGCAGGTCCCAATGGCACTTCGTCTCAGCGGGCAACTCTTGTTGGGTGTCGTTCGCATATACAGCCGAAAAGCTAAATATCTCCTAGACGATTGTAATGAAGCAATTGTTAAGATTAAATTGGTACATTTCACTCAGCTCTCATATAACAAACACCACCTTATCGGAATTGTTGAATGGTAGGCATTCCGACCAGGCGTGGTTGACATGACCGAGGATCAGCTCGCCGCTTCCCGTGCGGCTATCACGCTTGACACTGAAGGATTTGATGCTGAATTCATGCCACAAAACATGGACTGGTAGGAATCCATGCTTCCTTTGTACTGCCAAGTTCTGATTTAAACAACACAGGGATATACAACCGGTTGGCAAGCAGCACATTGCTCGCAAGAATGATATTACCCTTGCGAGCGCAAATTTCATGGATATTGGATTTGATGGCAATGCCTTTGATTTTGGTGATGGGATCGGTGCAGAGGACTGGGCAATTGACACTGGGCTCACCTTCGGCGACGAAGAAAATGAACCAAGAGAGGCTGATGAAACAGTCAGCATTGAGATAGGACGAAGAGGCGAAGAGACAGGTTCCCCTCGTATCTCCATTGCCTCAAATCTTCGTGGAGATGCTGCTGATGACCGTGACATGTCTGTACTCAGCAAAGGTGCTGATGCACATTTCGACATGGGTGGTCCTGTTGATTTCGGGTTAAACGACAATGACATTAACTTCGGCGATGCCGACCCGGGGTTGACGTTCGGCGATGAACCTCAGCGAGAAGCAACCCCAGGCCAAGTTCGTGATTCTCGCGCATGTGAGTTGGATATCCTCCGCGAGACCTTATTCTGACTTTGTTTCACAGCTACCCCACAAACCCCACCGCCCGTCACACCACCGCCTGAAAGCGCACTTGCATCGCTCCCTACTCCGACCCCTCGCACAGCCGCCCGAATTGCTAAGCTTGCGGCCCAACAAGACTCTACCGCCAAGAAGAAAAGGACTGCAAAGAAGCAAATCGTTGATTCTGTGACAGAACTTGAAGATGGACCCGGTGCACGTGGCAAGCGGGGTCTGGGCCAATGGAAAGATCCAGACGTCAGTGAAATTACAACGGAACAGCGGTTTCTTCCACGCTCGCGTGTCGTTATGCGGCTCCTTGAAATTCAAGCAGATCCCCTTGCCCATTTCATGCCTACCAAAACTACGCCCGACGGGGCCTTCTTCTGCGCCGCACCCCCAGGACTCGCTCCCGAGCTCACCGCCATGTTTATGTTCCCCGTCCGCGATTTGCGTCGCGGGCGGCCGATTGATGGTGTGGACGTCAACCCACGCTCACCCAAGAAACCCCGCATCGAGAACGAGAACGACGCCAGCATCCAACTGGGGCGCCGCGGTGGCAGCGAGGCTCCCTTTGATATGTCTCACGATGTTGGCCGCGCTGGCACTGCTGGGCTCGACAACACAGCGGACTTTGGCCTAGGAGATTACAATGGCATTGGTGCAGACTTTACGTTCGATGGCGCTGGGGAGCCCATGGATCTGGATATGCCAGATATCCAGCTCGATCTTGACAAAGCCGTGCGGCAGCAGCGGCACCGCTCTGTATCGCGTTTGGTCGACGACACCCGCAGCACGCCAGGTGTCGCTGACGACATTGGCATGGAGGCGTATGATTCGCAATCGTGTACCATTGGACTCTTCGATATACGCTCATCACGCGACTCGAAGGGTGAGACCCAAACTCAGACGCAAGAGGCCGAGGACATCGAGCGATCAACGGAGCAAGTTCAATCTAAGGGGTACAGCAAGAATACAGTCAAAGCCATTGCTGTAGTCCGCAAAGGCCTCGAGGCAGAGCCAGAAGAGGACAAATATCTTAGTTTCAACAAAATTTCCGAAAATGCTTCTCGGCGTGCGGCATCTGCCTTCTTCTTCGAGCTGCTCGTTCTAAGTACCCGTGACTGTGTCAAAATCACGCAATCTGGGTCGTTCGAGAACATCGAGATCCGGCCCAAGGATAAGCTTTATGAATCACTGGGCACTGGAGCTCCGCCTGTTTCAGTTTGAATATCTCCTGCGTTCCTGTAGGATAGAGGGCATTTGGATTGATTTATTCAACTATTCTCTTCTTGATGTTTGCACATGTTGATTTCATATGTTTTATCTCCATGCCTCGAGTTTAGCCACATTTTCCGCTACTTTTAGTGTAGTCTGTCCAGGTGTTCCCATATTAGAAAAGATCATTAAGGAATATTAGTGTAAGCCCAGCAACTAGTGTGTCACAAATGGCTGCTTGTCCATGCTGCCCATGCGGGTCACCAAATGACTTGACATCTGATTCGTCGTTCACGCTATCCATCGTCCGATTCGAACTCGTTCTTAGCCACAACCCTCTTCTTTCTTGGTTGACCCATAGGAGCCTTAGAACTAGGTTTGTGCTGTGCTGGCACCTTCATCGAACGTCCGGCAACGTGAGTGGTGGATGCAGCCTGGGGTTTGCCATTACCGTCAGAATCTGATTCAAATTCGACACGCTCAACGACCCGTTTTCTATGTGTCGGCGCCGGCTTCGGCTTCACGGCTTTTGACGTCGGTGGTTGATCGTTACCTTCTGAAGAACGGGCTCATCAGAGCCAGGGTAAGCTGAGCGCAAGCTGATATAGGCTTACTTGACTGTGTTATGTTTGGAGCTGCTATCACTTGATCCTGTAAGTTGCGAACGGTGGTCTGCAGAAACGTTGGTCAATCGTCCGAGCATGTACGACAGCCTGGACTAGCCTCCGACTTCTGCAGCTGTTCCTTTAAACTTTTGATTTCCATTTCTGGCGGGTTTGATAATAAGATGAAACTTGCAGAACCTAAAGGCAAATAACTGGAACTTACCTTTACTTCCGTCAGAAGACGATGCTGGAGGTGGATCCGAAGGGAGAGATATTGCTGCTCGTGGAATAGTGGGCGCAGTAGCTGGCGTGATGGTAGCATTTGTTGCAGAGCTCGGAGAAAATATGCGGCACCCAAACTTTTGAGCGGTACTGGCGAACTGAAGGTGTTCAAGAAGAAACTCGTTTCCTATTTCAAGTTTGAGGGTACCTCGAAGATTATTTTCTCTGCCCGTTGCGCCGACTCTTCGGCGGAATAGCTCATCAGATGGATAGAGCCAGAATCAACGCGCGACGGGTAAAACTTCAGCTAGAATCGATGAGAGAACCTCGTGAGCGACATTTCCCGCGGTAGAGATAGGTTGCTTTTGGTAAGTACTTTGGGGCTGGCATCTGTAGTACCCGATAGCCCTGATAGGTGTAGCTCTCCCTCAACGATTGCTGTTGCGATTGTCTCTGGCGTCTGCACGTTTCCGTGTCAGGTAGCATTGGCTAAAATCTGGGACAAACTCACGAGCGGTGTAGGGATATCCCCGGCGTCGAGCATGCTACGCCACCAGCGGGGCTTGGGCTCTCCGATGCTCCCGATTTCGATTGTCCAAAGGGAGCCAAATTGAACCTTGGAGATGAGCACGTAGCGTGAGTCACCAGAGTATATTCTCTGCATCATCCCATCCAGCTGTTCCAGTGACGGGGAGGCCATCTCCGACAAGGCGTCAAACTAGGGCTGCTTTTCAAGATCGTGGTCAAGTTTATTTACACCAACAACTCACAACTCGGCGGCCGTCACGTCACGTCACGCGGGCGTGACGGACTGCGGCCATCTCGCCAACGGGTTGACCCTAACCGGAGTCTCCATCGATCTTCGGGAAGTTTATAGGTCAATCTACTTGAATTTTCCCTGAGCAAAGAGCAAACGTGATCCCATTATTATATAATTATTCTGATTCGCGTCTCGTAAGACAACAATTTCGAACACAATCTCAACAATGCGATGCTGCCCGGCCCCCATTTCACAGATTGTGGAGCAAATGAAAGCTATACTGGTGTGTACTGGACCCAAGTGATAGGACATTGATTGTCTATGTGGTGAAAGCCTTGATACATTGAGGGTGAGGGACCGTCGACATCTGCATACACTTCATATTTCAGTTACTGTAGCTCACGGTCGGCCTTGGCGATTCTAGTACGCATCTCTGGCGTCGAAGACTTTTCAAGTTGAGACTTGACCCATTCCTCCTGCGAGGTTTCAAAATGCTGGGACCAGCCGAACGCCCGGACAATAATAACGTCGAGTATGGTCGCTCTAACCCGGATTATCACGATGCGCAAAAATACTAGGAGTTGGGACAATTATGTAAATATCACGATCGCTTACGGTCATAAGCCTTTCAACATGAGCATGGTTTGAGGCACGTGACCCTACCCCTTTTGTCGTTCCGGATCGACGTGTCACAAGAAATACTAGTATTCCAATAATCGAAAGAGAGTGGGGACAGTGCCCGGGCGCCGCACCCTTGGGAGCGCATCGGGTCAGGCGTTTGCAGCAGCACAAGATTCGGTCCTTCGGTCCATGGGTTTGAATGTGTCAGAATTTTTCAGAATCTGTCAGCAAAATTCAATTGCAGCATATCGCAGGGGCAATCTCCGCGGGTTCAAGCCTAGTTGGTCTTCAACCACCATGCATTCAATACTAATCGAAGATGTACTGCTGTCGATTTTCTCTACTATTTTGTGCATCTGGTGCTACATAGACCCCAACCCCGATCTCGCCAATGTGGGCCGGCATGTACCTGAAAAAGGCGACATTTTTTTTCATGGCGCGTTGCGAAGCAAGGTATCGCATATCAGATTTAGGTTTATCGTCCTGGCCTGACAATGGTTCCCGTATTATATAGTACATCTTCACGGCAACCTCTGCTTTTGATATTTGCATGGGATATTACAATCAAGTGGCTCTGGACCTCCCAGTAGCTCAGAGGCTGAGGACTTTTCGGCGCCTCGGATTTTCGGTTCTCTTATGTGGGGCGGCGTTCCGCTATTGGGCTATTCGAGAGCTGGGAAGGTTTTTCACCCTTCGCCTTGTTGTACGGAAAGATCACAAGGTGGTTCGAACTGGTCCATTCGCTTTTGTAAGGTTCGTAGTCTTGTACCTTTAGATTCATCAGATTTCCTCTAGAAACTCACTCACAAATATTCGCAATTTGTAGGCATCCGTCATATATAGGTGCACAAACTGTGGCTATTGGCGAGCTTATTTTCCTGCTTACTGGAAACGTGGCGCGGAAATATTTCGCTACTGGGTCATTACCCTCCGAAGTTGCCATCTTTATCCTCCCCACAATCACCGCAATTGCGCACATCCTGCTAATTCCGCGCATTGAGAGGGAGGAGAAAATGCTCTCAGAGGCCTTTGGTGAGGAATGGAAATCATACACCAGGGAGGTCAAATGGAAGCTACTCCCTGGAATCTTTTGACGTAATTGTGAAACGAGATGACGCGATATTTTCTTGTAATTCAAAGCAATTGAGGTGGGTTGCATCACAACGTATATAACAATTCTTGTTTCTTGATCATGAGTACTAGTACTAGTACTATGTGAACGTTGGTTGTAGGCTCGCGGTGGACTCCAAACCATTAAATGCTTGCTAGTGATGCGATGTGATGATTGCGGTTCTGAAGTATCACGGATAAGCCGTATCCGCCCCCGGGGCTCAGCCAGCCGCTACCTTACAATTTGACATGGACTAGAAACAGAAGGAGTGGTGCAAGATTAACTTGGCCATCAACTATGCCACCATCCAATTAGGCCGGGGGGTTTCTTCATCGAGTAAATTAGTCTCCCGTCATGTTTGGCATATCATGAACAACAATGCAATTAATCCTCGACTCAAATCGGAGAAGTCGTCAGCAAACGGGGTTGACTTTAATTCAATCATTCACGGCAACAATGCCGGTTCAACATGTGGTCGACTTTTCCTGGCGGAAAAGTGGTTCTCTTGCCACATATTATTACTTTGATGATACAGGCCAAAATTTCTCCCTTGTTGCCGTCACTCTTTCCCAGACCCGAGGCGGAGCTGATTCAAAGCGTCAAGCATCTGTTGCCGCTCTTTCCATATCCTGAGCTGCCTGAATGCAGCATCAGTGTCTCTACTCTACCTTCTTGATGCCTCCAAATATCCCTTCTGCTCCGTTCACAGTTATTGCAAGCATCTTCGAGTCGGAGACCGGCGCCCGCCGCTACCCATTTGACTATACCTGTGCAAAACAAAGGCAACAGCCTGTCGGCCTCACCACTTCTGACACTGAGCGATATTCAGGAGGCTCGAAGCAATATTAAGCAAGCATAATCTTGCGCTAGTGTGGGCTTATTAACATCTGACTTGCCAAAGTTCTTTTATCCATAAGACTCCTGTCATTGAATCTTCCACAATCAATTCCATGTCACCGTCGGGTTGTCGTGTAATCATGAAATGTGAGAATTTGCAGAGGGCCGGAGGCAAGTGTTTCTATTCTTTCTAAACGATCTTTCAAAAGTTATAATGTTTGCCTGCCAGCATTTAAAATTCGAGGAGCAACGAACGCTATCCGATCTGTCATTGCTACAAGGGTCGATCCGCAAAATCTCACCGCTGTGACGAACTCATCGGGGAATCATGCACAGGCACTTGCACTTGCTGCCAAACAGCTAGGAGTGAGGTGCCATGTTGTAATGCCCTTAAATGCGCCTAGCGTGAAGGTTGAAGCTGTCCGAGGATACGGCGCACACATTACTCAATGTGAACCTACCTTCATGGCTAGAAAGGCGGCAGTAGAAGAGGTTATGAAAGAAGAGCGGCTCCTTCACGCCGGGAGGGTAGTGGAGTTCATATCACCGTATGACGATTTGCGGATCATTGCTGGTCAAGGGACCTTAGCAATTGAGTTCCTTGACCAAGCGGAAGAGCTTGGAAGCAAACTGGACATATTGGTCGCCCCAGTAGGAGGTGGCGGGATACTTTCTGGATGTGCAGTGGCGGCTAAGAAAACAAAATCAGATATTGTCGTTATCGGCGCGGAGCCTTTGGATGCTTACGATGCGCAACAATCATTCAGAAGCAAACGGTTTGTTGATGCGTTGACTCCTAATACGATCGCCGACGGGCTTCTGGCGCCCCTCAGAGATTACACATTCCCTCTCATTCTCGAGCATGTTGATGACATCTTGACTGTGATAGAGGACCAGATCATGTGCGTTACGCCGTTATATGATCGGCTGTATTCAGCTGAAGCATTGTTTGCTAGCCGCGTGCTCAGGTTATGTTTTGAGCGTCTCAAGATGGTGGTCGAACCGTCTGGAGCGGTGTCTCTTGCCGCCGTCCTGTAGTCTGATGACTTTGCTCAAATTGTGTCCCGGATAGCTCAAGCGAAAGGCAGCGAGGTGGTTGTAGGGGTCGTCTTCAGCGGAGGAAACATAGAAATGGCAAAGGTACTGAGTGCGTTTGCCGAAGTATGAAAGGAGTCATGATACATGCATGCCGAAATTCTGTGGAATGCAATGGCCAAATGCGAAGCGTTGGAAGTATTATGCGCCTGTAAATTCAGGTTTGCGTTTTTCTACAAATGCTCCCATTCCTATGCAAAGATGAGATCGGATATTCTGAGTGACAAAACGCGGGACTCGCCCTCCTTTTGGTCTTGGGTTGCGAACAGACTATGAAATACACGCCGCTCTAGGCGAATGCCTTCAGCGAGATTAAGTTCGTATGCTGGCAAAGTGTGATAGGTCAAAGGTTCAATATACGAGTGCTATTACGGCACCTGCGTTGACAGTTTCCTTCGAAGCCTGCACAGATACACGCCCTTTAGTGCCAATTCTTGAAGCAACTTTGATGGCTTCCTTGACGACTTCACCCTCGCCCGGCGGGACCACGCGACTGACGAGCCCCCATTGTGCCGCTTCTTCAGCGGATATGTTCATGCCCGTAAGTATAGCTTCCATAGCGCGAGACTTCCCAATAGCACGTGTAAGACGTTGGGTACCGCCCGCGCCAGGAATGACGCCGAGGTTGATCTCAGGCTGTCCAAAAGTCGCCGTGGGAGAGGCTAGGATAATGTCGCACATCATCGCGAGTTCACAGCCGCCACCCAGCTATAAATTACAAGGAAATCTCATGGATCAATTTGTCGAAAAAGCTAGATTAGGCGTTCTAGGCTCACAGCGTATCCGCTCACAGCCGCGATCACAGGTTTGCGTATTTTGGTAATTCGCGACCAGTTGCCAAGGAAGTCGATGGAATATGCGCTTGAGAACTCTTTGTCCTTCATCTCCTTAATATCAGCGCCAGCTACAAGGTTATGTTTAGTATTGCGTATGGTGCGGGAGAGATAAGGCGACGTGCGCACCAGCAAACGCGCGGTCGGAACCTGTCAAGACGAGTGCAGCCACCTCTTCGTCTGCATCAGCCTCTTCCATCGCCTCGTTGAGCTCAGCGATGAGGCGAGAATTCAACGCATTCAAAGCTTTTGGCCGGTTAAGGGTGAAGAGTGCAACATTGCTCTCGGGCCTTGAAACTATAATGTTCTCATATGCTTTCACGGTCGAAAGCCTTCGCGTAGTAGCCGGTAGGCTGGCCAGTCTCTTTGCAGTCAGACGAAGCGCGAACATGAAGAACTTAGTTGATTACGTAACTCGCTGACATTGAGAATTTCGGTACATCCAACAAATTCATCACTTAGCCCGATGAAAGATACAAAACATATATTATCATTCTGTCGAGCGGTATTCAGGAGCCCTTTCCCCCACAAATTTGAAGTGAGAAATGAGGGGACGCAATGATTATTCATCCCCATGTTTTTGGCTGCAAAACGAGCAATAAACACGAGCACCGGGCCAAAATCAGGCATGAAAAAAATCGGGAAATACCTTCCCAGTTTTGAGAAAATTATGGCACTTAATTTGGGAAGGAATGACCCCACAATCGATAGTGTATTTGAAGTTGTGGAAACTTTGTTTTTGGCGCTTTAATTTCCAGCGATGAAAGGGTGGCGGGCACAGGGCAGGCAGAGGGATGGACATCACCGTGGCTAGATCTTGCTGCATAGAGCTTGAAAGCTACAGCAGGAGGCCATATCTTCATAGGTGAGAAAATTAGGGCGTTTGGGCCGACCGGCCACTTTCAAACTGAATAATGCGTTGGGCGTCTAACGCACGAAGCGGACTTTGAGCGAGCATAATCTACGTGACATGATAATAGAGTGACGCCTTGCTGATATAAGAATGGGCGTTGAGAATATCGGGCTGCAAATCTAGATTCATTCCGTATCATGACGGGTGCAGATATTGGAAACCCGAAGCGAAAAAAAGTGCAAATTCTTGATCATCCATGGTGAAAAAATACTTATCGAGTAAGTGTCAGCAACAACGGGGATCCAATTCTCTTGAAGGCAGCATTTCGCGAGTCACGAGCAAAGATTTTGTCGTTCCAAACTCAAACTCATAACATGAACGGCGGCGAGGAGGAATAGCGTAGGCGGCGCATGGCCCACAGGGGTGTCGGGTAGCGGCGCGAGGTGCCACGTTTGTCCGAAGACACAGTGTTTCTCGGACATCAACAGTCACAGAATTGGCTGCTTCGAGAATATGACGTAGGCCGCCATCAAAAAGGGGCCTTGGGCAATGCGGTAGATCGAGGGTCAATTGTGCAACACTTTCCACAGGTACTAGCGTCTCGCATGCGGCGTCAGTGGCAGGCCAAGTGCACGACACTTGAATCAGTGTTCCGGCATTTTTGTTGAACCGGGCAGGAGGCCTTGAAATGGGCGCCTGATATTCAATTCCCCCCCAGATCAGCCGGTCCGCGGCCTTGTGTCAACGATCAGAAAGAGGAGACTAGAGATGGTAACAACTTGCAATTGCCAATTATGTACCTGACTCACCCACATTCCCACCCTGTCAGCTTGGCCTTCGACTACATTGGCGAGGGGCCTAGCACTGACACGATAATATCAAGACGGAATGAAAACCGCCGCCCTCAACAACTACCCCTAGTTCCCACTTCTACTACTTTTTCTTCCCTTGAACGCACTTCCTACAAAGCATGGTTCACTTCAGCTCAATTCTATCTGGCCATTTGGCCTTCGTTGCAAGGAACGATCCTCTGGTATCAACAGCATCGCTCACAGACGATTCCCATCAAACACCAGATACCCCTATTCTGCTGCAATTTGGACAGCCCTCAGCCAAGGCGGGACTGTTAGTGACTGAGGAATTACGAGTGGGCATTGCTCGGGTGAAAAGGAATGTAGCCGCCATCGCTCAGGCTTGTCGAAGGAGGAATTCGAGGTTTCGGCACGTTGTTGAGCGCCTATCTATTGATGGCCGTTCTGTCTAATTCTGGGCTGGGCCCCGTAGTGACATCGAATTCGACCTCGAAGAAGACCGAGAGAAGTGTTTGCACGGTTTGGACACGAAGGAAGCTGATAAATCTGACCCCTCGGATGTACAACGAGTCACCCAAGTTTTTCGGGAACCACAGTTCTTCATCGATGGCCCCTCTTCGACTGATGTAGTCCAGGGTGCGCTTGGGAATTGCTGGTTCCTTTCTGCAGCGGCTGCCGTTGCGACTATGCCAGAACTTGTAGAGAATTTCTGCGTCGCACGGGACGAGGAGGTGGGAGTGTATGGATTTATGTTCCAACGTAATGGAATTTGGACGGACGTAATTGTGAGCCCCAGCTGACTTTGTCATATGCACCAGGCAATAATGCCACATTTTCCAGGTTGACGAGTGGGCTCACCTAGTCGGATGCCGCTGTATTCCGTTCTGATTGCTTTGCCTAGCTTGTTGTGCACCTCGATGCCCAAGTATGAAGAGCTAACGACAAAGGCATGATAAACTTTAGCCCTAGGGTCGAGCGATGCTTACGGGCGCTTTAGGAACAGCAGCTCTATCATGAAGACAAGGACAGTTACAACGGGATGGCACGGCTTGGCAGCAAGTCATTGTACTTTGCTAAATCGGGCTCCATGAACGAGACTTGGGTGTAAGGTCATTGTTGTACTGGCTCACGGTATTTTACTAACGTGCATTTTAGGCCACTGCTGGAGAAAGCGTACGCCAAACTCCATGGAGATTATGCTTCCCTCGCTGGAGGCCATGTGGGAGAGGCCATGGAGGATCTCACGGGGTACGACACCGTCACCTGTGGCGGCTCTCGGATTTGATTCAACTCATTCCTACCTTTTTGCACCAGAGGCGTCTCGACTGTCATCCACGTCAATGTAAGGTCCATCGATGGAACTTCTACGTCGCGAATTATAACGGGGGTTCCGTAGGATATCCTTGATAAGGACGCCTTCTGGAAAACCGAACTACTCAGGGCTAACGAGGATCGTCTGTTTGGATGCTCGATCTACAATCTACGCTACGGATCTAGCACATATCCTACAGATCCCGGATATGGACCTCCCACCAAAACCGTCAGCGGTATGTGCCGTTCGCCCGAGACTTTCTCGCTACTATCCACTTATGGCGTTCATTCAACGGCATAATATAGGGCTTTACACCGGTTCGTCGTCTAAAAATCACGCAACGCAAATCTAATATTGCATTATTCAAGCTCACGCCTATTCCATCATCAAGGCCGTCGAATACAAGGGAAAACGGTTTCTACGAATCAGGAATCCGTGGGGAAACAGCGAATGGACTGGCAGATGGTCTGATGGCAGCAAAGAGTGGACACCAGAGTGGCTTGCCGCCCTGGAACACCTAGGACATTCCTTCGGCGATGATGGAGTATTTGTTATGGAGTATGAGGATTTCTTCAGCACCTGGACTCTAGTTCATAGGACAAGGCTATTTGATCCGTCCTGGGTGGTCTCCTCGCTGTGGATGAATGCCAAAATCAGGCTCCCGGGGATGGTGTGGGATTACGGTGACATTTCATGTCAGCTTCATTTCTGAACCTACGACTATATTCGATCATACTTATTTTTCTGGTTTCCTAGTCACATTCACGTTGCCATCCAGAACCCCAGTTATCATTGTGCTCTCAAAGCTTGACGATCGGTATGCGCGAGGTCTACTGGATAGAATGCGGTTCTCCCTCGATTTCCAAGTTTACAAGAAAGGAGGAATCGAACCTATCGTGGCATCCAACCATTCCATTTTTAACCTGCGAAGTGTGAATGCTGAAGCGGATCTCGATGCTGGCGAATATGTCGTGCATGTGCGCGTGGACACTGAAATAATTCGAGGCGCAGTTCGTTAAACATTCAGGGGTTCGATCGGCAGCAGCACCTAACCTTTCGTGTCAATAGGATTACTTGGCTCAGAACATACCCAAATGGAATACGCGTAAAATCGCCCAGGTTCTTGCCCTTGCTTCGGAGACAAGCTCCATTCTCGCGAGTAAGTCCACGAGGTCTGGAGGAATGTGCGGTGCTCACAGTAAATCTGTCATATTGCAGACTTCCCTGCTGAGTATGTTATTAGTGTGAGTTTGCCGTTGGGTGCTGGGTCTTACGTAATGTCCCTTCAGATCCCATGATAATTGGTTGCGCCGCCCGTCCCGAATGTGGGCTGGTCGCGACCTGCAGGAAATTCAAAATGTTGTTGACGCCACGAATGCTGTGTCAACCCCACTGCCGTATCCTCCCGCGCGGGGACCTCCGCCAGTTTCCGTATTTGCCGGCATGACTTCGTCTGAACCGGGCGCAACAAGTGATGATGGCTCTGACGGTGATGATGATGAAGACGATGGTGACGATGAAGCAACGATACCCGACATACCCGGTTTTCCTCTTCATTCGTCGTCTACGGTTGATAATCGCAGCCAGAAACCTCAACTGGGCGTCCAGTCACCGCAGGTTGTTCCCGCCGGTCTCGGTGCTCGTGCCACACTGAACCTACGAGTGGATGCGTCCGCTCAGGAAAGTGAATTAGCTGCGCGTCGCCGCGCCACGGCTGGAATCACAAGAGAGAAACCTGCGCCAATCTCAGTCCTGCAAGGGGTATCACTGTCAAGGAGCTCGACTGCGGCACAATCTGAAGCCTCAAACGTCTCCAATGCGTCAAGCACCTTCTTGAACCCGAATATATCACAAAATGCCACTGCACAAATTATGACGAATCCCGAAATTCAAGTAAGTATTAATCCGTCAGCACTTGCCTCCTCACGCGGTTGACATGAGGGTGTTGTAGACAACAGATGATCCGGAGCTTGGGGTTGGGCTGCGAGTATGTGAGCATCTTTCATTCCTTCCTAATTCTGAACCTATTCTGATGTTGTTTACCAGTTACGAAAGATTATGGTATGGCCGAGATCAAGGGACAGATACGCCGTGGAAAACTGTATCCCTGGAGAGGCATATATTAGCTCGAGAAGTATTATCCATCAGCTACATGCAATATCACGTCATGGTCTGTCGTCAGGGCGGGTGCGGTGATCGGACGTGTTTGCAAGTGTTGATACCGAACATTTTTCAACAAACACCACAACCTTATCTCCAGTCCAGCTCTGCTTTTTATGCTGGATAGGTCATTAACGTGGTGCAGAGCGACTAGACTCCGCATTCGCTGGCTTTGCCAGACGTCTCTATGATGTCTATGAAGCATTTTCAGATAGTAGCGAGAGTCACATGTTGTCATTTGGTAGTTGAAGCTTAACAATCCATCCTTGTTAGAGACCAAGCTTTACTGCACCTGTGTCTTTCCTGCACAACCCTTCAAGTTGCAAGTTAATTTCGTTTTCAGGAAGAATTAAGCGCGGGCGCCTGGGCCTGTCTTCCAAAAACACGTGTTGAGATTGTCAATTAGGCGACTCCTGAATCCTCTCCATCTTTTTGTCTCCTTGCCCCCGTGGGCGGTATACACGATATCCCCGCGTCTCTGTTCACGTCCAAGATACCCAGCCTACTCAACCCCCGCGTTCTGGAGCAGTCACTTCGTAAACTCTGCGCCGCATGGCCAGCAGCCCTTTGGCTAACCGTTTTCCTACCACGAACTACACCAGAGGGTCACCTGCGAAAACACCATCGCGTGCACAACACGGTCTATCCCCTCAGAGACATGACGACCCCAGACTCATGCGACGCTCATCACACACCACCATGTCGTCTGCGCGTTCGGAGGCTACGGATGGCACAGGATGGGGGGAGAACTTTTGGATCACTATTGTAGATCCTCAAGTATGTGAATCTATCTATGGTCTGCTCATGGAATATGGGTCTCTGAGACCTGATCGCTGACCTTGGATCCATTGTCGGCTGCAGACAGGAGTCCAGTTCTACGCCTGCCCAGCCACGGGTGATGCCAGCTGGGACCCTCCTGCAGGTCACTTTGTGTATGTCACTGGTTGAATTCCTTTATATTGCAAGTTCCGAGCTCATGATGACTATGTTCTCGCAGGATGCCGCCGAGCGAAGCAGGAGAGTGGTGGGAGCTTCTTGACGAAGCCCGTGATATACCCTATTATTATCATACCAAGACTAAGGAGACGCAGTGGACTCGCCCCGAGGGCTTCGTTATCCCCCTCAACATCATACAGGTCTGTCCCTGAACCCGCGACGCACTCCTCTCGGCTTGCTGACTGACAATAATCCAGACAACCACCGCACTAGGGCGTAGATTCTCTCAAAATGCTCGGAAGAGCATGGTCGAAGGTAGCTCAGACTCCGCGGCGTCGTCTGGTTCCCGCCCCGGCTATCGTCGAAATCGCTCGCAGAATGGGCAGGGTCAACCACGGGTTTCATTTTCGGACAGCGGTCAGCGATCACCGAATGGATCCACCTCTGCCAACCCCGCACTCCTTCAGCCGTCTCGCTCATATGCTGGCAGAAATACACTGTACACAATCCCGTCCGAACCATCAAACAGCCAGTTAAGTCTAACTCCTGAGACGCCAATAGGAGGAGGCTCTCAAGCGGCTGCAACGTCCTCGAATGCGCGTACGACTAACCCCCGCTTGGAAAGTGTCCCCGAATTGCGAACCCAGAGCCTTCAAGGTGCTGCTGAGATGATTGCCGGGTCTGACCGCCAACCTCGCAACGGGACACAAGGCACGAACATAACCCAGAAGCGTGCTGAGTCCCCATCCTCCATCACCCGTGAGTCTCTTGCAGCCAGCAAGAGTAAGAAAGGCGGCGTTTTTTCGAAGGTGCTTAGTAGCTCAACGTCGGCAGGCCCGTCCCAACAGCCTACCTCAACTTCGGGAAAGTCACCGAGACATGGGGCAGCACTCGGATCGAGTGTCAATGGGAAGCCTAATGCAGTAGGACCAATGAATCAAGGGGCCAATCGTGTTCCCTCTGGAGCCGTTGCGGCGGCCTCAGATGCATTTTCAAGGAATAGACGGGCCGCTGACGCAGCGAAACCCAATGGGAGGCCGCATAATGGGTCCATGACTGACTTGATAAGTCCACCAGTACTCGACAGAAGTAGGTGGATTTTACGTTGCGTGGTGCCGCCGATGGCTGACCTTGCTCCTTTTCACAGCAACAGCTCACAGAATGAATCCCGCCATCCAGAATGGTCACAGGCCTGTACCAGTGGAAATCAGACGGCTGAGCAGTGGGTATGGTCCAATTTCTTCCCGTATGATGAATTTCGTAAGTAACGAATTCGACGACGTTACTTTTAAGCGACCATAGGACTCTCCCGCGCGATCTTGCTGCGGATATTCAGCAATTCATGACAAGCGATTTTGCTCAATCGTACTTCTCGACGCATCGCCGAGGCCTCATCTTCCGACGCCGTGTCCCTGTCGAAGAAATGATGATATGGCAGAAGGTACCTCCGTTTTCGACCACCTTTCGTACTGTTGACACCTGGGTTCGTACCAGGCTCCCCTAGGTTCTCCGCTCCTCAATATGAAACGTCAACTGCACAAAGATGCATTGAAGATCTTCAAGGTCATCCAAACCATGATGGGTGACCGTGAAGCCACACGTGGACAGCTCGACTCGACTAGTTCTTTGCCAAGCCTAGCCTCTAGCACTTCATCTTTACCTGAGAGAACTGGGGGCGCTGTCAGTGGTCCCCTAAGTCTCCTAGAGGCGGAGCGCTGGATGCTTTCCATAGGGGTGATGCATGGAGAACTTAGGGACGAGATATATTGTCAGACGATGAAGCAACTTACTAACAATCCCGATCCGTACGTTTTATCGTGCCAGTCACAACTCCATTCTGGACGCTGACTCGAAAGCAGAGACAGCGTATTTCGCGGCTGGCAACTTTTCTGTGTCATTCTGGTGACCTTCCCGCCATCTAAGAACCTAGAAGCCTACGTTGGTTCCTTCATCCAAGAGCGCATAACAACCAATCGAGACGATCCGGGCCGAATTGACATAATGGCAAAATACTGCCTGGGGAGGTTGGCTGCGATTGCGAAGCGTGGACCCCGTGGGAAAGCCCCAACATACGCTGAGATAGAAACAGCCTCGGTGAACAATGCTGTGCTGGCACCATTGTCTACTGGATACTTACACTTCCTACTACAGGACGCGGCGTTCAATCCTTCCACTTTTGGCGGATCCCTCGATTTTATCTACAAATTGCAGCAACGTTCATATCCTGAGGCTAAAGTCCCAATTATATTACCATTCCTCGCCGATGGGATCATTGCGCTTGGTGGGCTGCAAGCTGAAGGCATCTGGCGCATTTCCGGAGACAACGACACTGTTTCCGAACTGAAGGTTCGGATCGACAGAGGCTACTACAACTTGGAAGGCATAGACGATTGCCACGTCCCCGCGTCACTCCTGAAGCTCTGGCTTCGTGAGCTCGAAGATCCTCTGATCCCGGAATCGATGTACAATGAGTGCCTTGAAGCCGCAAGAGATCCAGAAAAAGTGGTTGCTATCGTCAGAAGACTGCCTACCATCAACAGACGAGTTATGCTCTTTGTGATTAGTCTCATGCAGCTATTTCTGCATGATGATATCCAAGCTCTCACGGTGCGTCTTACAGATACTCCATTATATCAATACCCTCATCCAATTCGGATCACAGAAAATGACGAGTGTGGGCTTGGCCCTCGTAATCTCCCCTGCTTTGCTTCGTTGTACCTCAGACAGGTTCTCGACCGTATTCACAAATGCTCAGTATGTTGCGCACTTTCGTCGCCTTAACATCCCATTTGGCTCATTGTGGAATCAGGCATGAGCATACGTTTGTGCACAACCTCCTTTTACACCTCCAGCCACATCGCGTTGATCCCGAGTATATACCCGTCCACGGATTGGGCTCAGCTGGAAAAGCACGCTAGTAATACCCGTTAATAAGGCGCTCCACATGGTGCTTCATCTTCTACATCTTGTTGTTCCCTTTTCGTTCAGCTGTACACCATTTTTTCCATCGCTGGCACATGGAGCCATCATTGATTGTAATAGTGCTATTTCTAGTTTGGATCTTCAATTTTGCGAGACGCGTTGACGTGCACGCAAGCGCTTGATTTTGACGCCTTGTTTTTGCTCGCTGCATCATCGAAGTTCCAGCCCATCTTCCGGTTCATGATCGCGGCGTTCTGGCAGAGCCTGCTTTTTCCAACTGTTGCGCGCCGCCACACCAGAATGCAATGATGGATGTGCAATTTGCGACGGAGCAGTAAACGATTCCATTTGAGCCACCAGAAGTCGAGTTGGATGCTCAACTGGGACGTCGAACCATACTTGCTCCGTCTCGTGCTCGGGATGAGATGTTGGACTACTGTCGCTTAACCGGGCACGTAGAAGCTGTCCAGACGCCAGAAGCATTGCCTCGCGTTTCACCCGCAGGGTGACCCTCCGAGTTTGCTCATCTGGAATGACACCATTTGCGCGCATCTCATTCAACGCTTCGACGATGCCTTCCAAATCCCGGAAGGCGGTCCATAGAGTAACCAATAACTCGTTGTACACTGCAGTTGTGCAACCGAACACATATGAAGGCACTGAAATATGGCGTGCGGCTGAGAATATCGACAAAGCCGTGTGTGGATCGCGGAACTTGTCTCTGAAAAGGGAGATGAGAGAGGCAAGGAGATGAGGATATACGGTACTCTGGATTGCGAATTGCCGCGCCGCATCGTCATTATCAGGCGGCGTAGAGTTGTGGGCATGCGATGGTTGGGCGGCAGGGTAAGTCGTCGCAAGGCGGGCTTTCTGCGGTTGTGCCAGCCGCCTCGAAACTGGCACTTTAGCCGGGAAAGAGTTTGGGTCATCGTTGTTGAATACATTTTTGATCGCCCAATCCAGCAGCTCGCGATCGGTATTGAAGCTTTCCATGATCAAGCGTTGTTGTTCCACCACAAGGTGTGCTTCTGTCGGATCGTGGTACCGTTTCGACCTTCTGCGCAGTTTGCCAAATAGCGTGTCAACGGACCGGGGCCCCTCCCCTAGCCGTGGTCCAATGCTCGTACGGGACAAGAAACCTTTGGTCGCCCTGGTGGCGCTACTGGGACCTTTGTCGAAGATCTGTTCAAACAATTCATTGAATATTTTGGCTTCCCGCAGAGTTAAGCTTTGTCGCTGAGGAAAAGTCGACGAATGGGTAGAGCTGTGTGGCGATGAATCCTCGCCCGGACGCGAGGAAGGCCTCGGGGCTATCCATCTCCGTGTAGGAGACATTGCAGCATTCGCAGAAATGTCGACATTGTTGAAAATTTTGTCCCAAATGGGAGAACTTGACTTGTCAGCTTCGTGTTTCTTTTTGCTCGATGACGCAGGTCTGTCATGTTCGAACGTCGAATAGCGACGGAGCGAGCCACTATAGTGAGGTTGAGATCGAGAGGGGTATGAACTTCGGCATGATACCCTAAATTGTCGTACACCGATTTTACTCCTCCCTAGGTTTACTCGTCGCGGCGCTATCCAATGTATGATTAATGGCTATCTCCATTCACAATAAGCACCACACACGCACGCTTGAGCAGGGCGCCAGGTCGAATCATCGGCCCAAGAGTTTTGGGGCGTGGCATGTTTGTCCGCCTTGGTATTCACTGATTCGCTAGTGGTCGTACACAGATGCTGTTATGCCTACCGATTGCCTTGCTTGTGCTACTGCCGGCGCCTGCGTTCCTTTGGAGACGTGTTTGGCTCTTTTCTTGCTGCGACCTCTAGAGTGACATCTCTTTTCAAGCCTTTGTGTTCATGTTGTTTCCAAGATGATGAACCATGGTGGTCATTTCGTCTGGATTCGCCAGCCTTTCGCCCCCTGGAGCATCTTTCCTGCATAATGCCTTTGTGAACTTTTGTTCACGTAACTGCTTTCGCCATCCCAATAAGCCGTACTTATAGCGCCAATCCTTAGCCATTTTTCTCCCTCGTCAAAGTTTGCACTAACACCACATGTCGCCCGCTAATCCGCCCCTCGGCACTCCGCCCATACGCTTCGAGCGCAAGAACCCACATTCATATATACACACTCTCCCTTCTGAACTCATGGCAAACATCTTCCTTCACACGATCGTCCCGAATAATGCTCAACCATCGGTCCAGGATTGGACTGATAGTAATGCACTTGCACGCCTTGGTGTTTTGAATCTAGTGTGCACCCTGTGGCGAGACATATCGTTGGCGTATAAGGTCTTGTGGAGCATTGTGTCCATTCAATTGACTCCCCGTTGGCCATTCTTTCCCCCCCAGTTTCTTGCCACGGTTCTCGAGCGGAGCGGGGGCGCAAGCCTAAGCGTTCACATCGTAGTTGGCGCGAAGCGCGGCAGCGAGTTACAGGCATATTCGACTCTGCTACAATCTCATATGCATCGTGTAGTGGAGTTCAAGATAAACCTCAAAAGCAGGGCAGATATACACTATGCATTCCCCTTGCAGCATCCCATGCCTAGATTGGCACGATTCTGCGCGATGATTACCACGGAGGGCCGGCAATCTTACGAACCCGGGCATCCACTCCATTATTATCTTCCCCCAATGTCGCATTCAGGCACAGAGGACGACGATACGACGCACCCATCTCGTCCAATGGGCCTTGATTCCCTTCATGTCGCGCTTGATACTGAAACACTGGCCTTTCTACCGCAACACGCCATGGGCATTCACGAACTATGCCTTATTTCCACCGACGACGACCCATTTGGGCGAGGCTATAACCGGAGCAGTTCCCCCGTCTCCATTCATGGGACGTATTCGCTGCACCTGGCGGACACCGCAATACTGGGCTACAATTTTCACTTCCCGGACGTCACGGAACTCGTAATCAATTCACGAAGACCTTCATGGGCAGTTGCTAATTTGGAAGGAGTATTTCCAGCCGTGCGCTCCCTCTCCCTAGGGCCTTTTTCTCGCCACGATACTTGTTTCATTCACACGTGCGCAGAACTCATTAAACAAACGCGCGAAACGGTCACAGAGCTGAGGTTCCACGGCGAATATGGAGTGGCAGAGACCCTTGAGCGGGCATTTGCCAAGCGCAACGATCGCGCCGACCCGGGCATGCCGATAGCGCTACGTCATATTGTGGTAGAGAGGTTGAGAAATTGTGGGAGAAGAAAGGATATTCGGTTGTATACGGAAACCAGACAGGACATGTGTAAAGCTCTCCGTCAGTTATTGGAGCTCTTCCCTGACGTCGCCATCATTTGGAACCACGGCCTTAAACAAGCCGTAGATCATTCAACATTTGCGTCAGATATGAAAGCGATCCGTCTCGAGTTCCCTGGGCGGCTGGTGTGGAGTGCTTATTCCTCGTGATCCTGGGCATAACGTAGCACGGCCCGGTGGACTGTCGATATGTCGTAGTCGTTATAACAGTAGTTTACCCCAGAAACCAATGCCCCGCCAATTGTACCACGCAGTGATGTGTCAATTGGCATCATGCACGACCACAGAATCTCCATAAATTGCACAAAGAGGGCTAAAGCGGAACAGGGGGATCATACATTCGGGCTTCATGCAGAAAGCACCTCAGAGGCCTTATCTCGTCCGACCGCCAGACAGACAAATGCGTTCGCAACATACGACAGGCGGCGTCCAGAAACTCGGGACTCCTCTATCTCCTTTTGGGAAGGGGGGCATAAAACTTGCATCACGCCGCAGAAGAGTTTCTGCGGGAGGGCGCCGCCCGTCTGAGTGTCTCTTTGCGCTTACGGTGATAGTGACTGATAGTGTGCGGATCAGTATAATCTGCAGTGTGGACCACGGAAACAGTGGCGTACTTCATCATACCGGACCACAGCCGGACGCCATGAGAGGTTTTGAAAGCTTTCGGCTCAATCTGTTGTTCAGCAGGCACGTTGACCAAGCCTTGACCCCGGGCTTCCTTGAGTGTCTTACTGAGGTCATGTTCTGCTTCGGCGGCCTCTGCTGCTTGTGGAGTTGGCGCACGAGATCGAGCTTTTAGTGCGTCCGTGTGCTGTTTTCGGGAAAGAAGTGCGTTCTGGAGTAAAACGATGGATTCGCGCTGGTAGGATGCGATGCAGAAATTGAGACTCGGGCTGTTTTATTTTTATGCACTTACGGTGTCTCTCCGACCGCAGATGGCGGAAGGAGGCGGGTGTTCGCCTGCAAGATCCAACATATCATTCGGTCGAGGTAGCTCGCCGTCATTTATAGTGTCCCAACCATCACCCTGTATGATGCCCGCTTTTTGTGCCTTCTCTATCAGGATTTGCGCCTTCCTATCATTGTGCTGACGGGTTTTAACTGCCTTCCTCGCTTGACGATAATACTTCTTGTCGTACATCTGAAGGCCTGAGAGCCAGCGAACGACGGGAGCCTCTTTCACAATGCCAATTTTGTCAAATGGAACACGGAGAGCCCCAACTTCACTGGCAGTCTCCATTGGACGAGGAACTCCTTTTATTGAGATACGTTGGCGGACAAACGTTTCTCGTTCAGCATCCTGCGATTTAAGTTAATACACTCGCTTCCAAATTCGGATAATACGTACCCCTTCCCTCAGTTTGCTGACTTTGGCCGAGGAGTCGGCATCGTCAGATCCTGACATGTGTTTTGTATCCGGACTTAACCCACGTGCAGGCGTAATCGCAGGACTAATGAAAGTGGGAGTTGAAGTCCATGTAGGATCTGTCTCGTCGTCCAGTTTCCGATCAGTGGTTTCGGCGATCGGAGCGGGCGTGATCTCGGCGGGCACACCACCGCGCGATGGCGAACGAGACTCCTTGGCATTATCTCCATTGCGAAACGATTGGTCGTCAGCTTCGTCATCGGTGTATTCAAATTCGTCATTAAGGTCGAGATTTGAAGCTTGGAAGAGGGATTAGCCTCGAATTGGGGCTTAACATCAAGGTTATCTACCTTCTTGAACGACATCGGGGACGACTTGACGAGCAAACTCGCTAATAGATCGATAGGCATAATTAGCCTTCAATACGTGAATTAATGTTAGTATATTAGTAGGGCGTGAGACAAGGGCTCACTGGGTCGATGAAGGTAAATACTGTCAACACATGACACATCCCTGTTGAGACGTTACCACAATTATTAGGCGCGCCGTCACCAAGAGAGAGGTCAGAAGCGACATGCCATCATACACTTGCAGTCGAACCTTCAGTATCCAAACAGTGTCACTGAGCAACGCATGGCACAGTGTCAAGAATGACTCACATGAGTAGGTTTCTCGTCATACTCCTTGATCTTTTCAGGGTCGCCATACCGCAACCCGGTCGTTAGCTGATAATCCTTCGGCTTAGCTGCGCGATGTGCGAGCATGACGATCTCGTCACGTAGACACTCCCCGTCGCCCGCCAGAATATAGAGTGGGGGCAAGCCACCCAGTGACCCGTGTAGAAGAGGGGATACAAGGGGATGCCTAAGTTGCCTATCACGGTTGCGTTAGTCACGGAAGGCGACATGTCATTCAAACTGACTCATTTGTAGCGTAGAGTTGAATCTGTGAGCGAACTTCGGCAACGCATGCGTTTTTACCTTCATCCAGCGCCAATCCGATACTTTGTGCCGCCTCGGGAGACATGTCAACGTGAATTATTTCACGATTCCAAATGGGTCTCATTTGTTCTGAGTCGACAGTTGGGTGACTGTTTCCATCACCCAAGGGCTGACCCGTGATGGAGGAACTTTGTTCTGAGGTGGAGTGGGAGCTCAGTGAACTGCTTAAGACGATGCGTTCGTTGGAGCCGTGAGGCGGCAAGGGCCAGAGTGGCGACGGCTCATGTATGAATCCGTGGGGAGTGAGAATATCCTGTTAAGAATAGAGCAATCACTCAACCCGTCAAGTTGAAGATATGAAGAACCTACAGTAGCAGTATTATTTATCACGCTTGGGAAGGAGTGCGTGAGGTCGACCCAAGGGCTAATCAGCACTCCACCCGCTGGAGGCGGAAGCCCGCAATCACGAATAACTGTTAGAAGAGTAAGGGCGAGGTTGCCACCCGCCGAATCTCCTGGATAAGGTGAAGCAATATGTTTAGTTTGCAGAACCTTAGGAAGTGACGGCACTCAAAAACCTGCAATGACGATATGATTAGGCGGGACCGCCTTATGTGACGCATCAGCTGGCGGATTTATAAGATATATGTCTTTGGAGGATGTTAGCATATCTGCCAGGGAGAAATTCATGGATGAACAAACGTACATGCGGCAATACAATCCTGCAACGCGCATGGAAATGGATAGTGTGGGGCTTTTCGATAATTTACCTGCGGGGCACAATTAGAAATAAAAGGACGAAGCTCGAATGTATTCACCGCGAATACTCTTCCGTTCTTCATCTTTCGCGCTTGAGAACAGATAGAGACGCGTTAGTGCAGATGTTACGCGGGCCACAAATTCACCTCACCGAAACGGCCGAGTTGGTACCTGTGAGTGTCTACACCGCCAATGAACACGGAACACATCTCGGGCGACAATTGGATTTTCCTTACTGATGCTGCCCCAATAGAATCCACCTTGCCCGGGAAATGAGTGAGGTGGAATGAACAATGAAACGACAAACCTTACCTCCGTGAAGATATAACTAGCATGTGGCAAGAGTGCGCGCGATAACGAAAGCAAGGTCGATATCACAGATATGTCAAACGGAGCTCCCGAACCCACCATCACTCTGTGGAGTCGATCCATGCCTCGAGGATATTCCCCGGGTGACGGATCCTTGTCTTTTCCATGAATGGGTTTCTTGATTTGGTCATACGGGACCGCCTTCACATCTGCTTTCATGGCTATCCACTCCGCGTCAATCGCCTTTGTACTGCGGACTGTCCACCATTTACTCCCCCCAAGAACTTTGTCCACACCCTCCGGTCCAAGTAGGTCGATGATAATGGTAGCAGCGCGGTCACAAACAGAAAGCGGGATCGCGGAACGGACAACTTTGAACCAGTAGGGAGAGGGTACGTGTGTGTTCGTACTGGAAATTTGGAGTAACTTAGTCCGATGCTCTGCAAGAATCCGCACAGTAGAAAGGCGTACAATGCCTGTAGAGACTCGACAGTGTTGCGACTGGCAAATGCGATGAATGCCTTGACGATATTGAAGGCTCTTATGAACGAGATTGCGACAGTCAATGCGGAAATATATAGTTATCATGCGGGGATGAGCTCAACTCGTCGAATAATATATCATCTCTCGCAGTCTCATCGTCTTGACTGGACTTTTTATGAATTCGACGTCTGCAGTGTTTGGCAAACACTTTGATGGCCACTTCAGAGTAGATGGGAATGAGATTTACAGGAGAACCAGTGGCTAGCATGTCTCACCTGGCGCGATAGCCACGGCCGCTCCAGTTGTTGTCACGGGCATAACGTTCAGAGTCAACTTCTACAGCGGTGCGAAGCGCAAACGGTTCAAGTTATGCGCAAGCTGTTGCACGCGTGACGCGCGAGGGCTGTGTCGTTGGAAATAGGTGCCCTTGACTCACTTCCAAACATGGTTGGGCATCATTGATTCATTCCCAAAATGAATGGGAATCACGTGGTCTTATACATATACTAATTTAAGAGAGAAGGCACTGGTTGGGCGCCCGCCGTTGTCGCCGCGTACTGTCATTATTGGGCATGTGCTGTAGGCGTCACGGATTGAGTGTATTTATCAATAGCTCCGGGTAGAGCTCGTATATTGGTAGCATCAATGCACTTTTGGTTCGGAGGCCAAGCACACGCGCCGCATTACCGTCACGATTCCGGCTGTGGCACAACAAACCCCCCCTTGACACCCACATTAATCGCCGCATCTCCTTCATTGGCAGAAAAATGCGACTAAGTAGTCGGAGTTTGAAGCATTGAGTAAAATTATACGTCAAATTGATCGAAGGAACCTATGATAGATGGGTGAGCGACGTACGGAGTTTGGCTTATAAGAACGGTCTGTTGCTGATGGTGAAGCGCTCGCTGCCTGCTTCTGGGCGTCCGAAGACGAGGGCGTGGGCGTGGGCAAGGGTTCCATCGCGAACGTCACCTATATTCCTGCTGGCGTTCACGGTTTCAGGGGGGGGGGGGGGGTTGTAGAACTGGAAATAAGTCAG
>Ga0307508_10000454_pt1 | contig 49152 bp, 50 predicted proteins | sample 9_EM_MG_FD_203089 | JGI IMG/M metagenome (GOLD analysis project Ga0307508, IMG submission 203089) | Populus trichocarpa ectomycorrhiza microbial communities from riparian zone in the Pacific Northwest, United States - 9_EM | ecosystem: Host-associated > Plants > Roots > Unclassified | place... | reverse complement strand
CTCCGGGCGGCTCGGGGAGCAGCCCTGAGCACAACGTGATCGCCCTGCGGACGAGCCGGGAATTCGGCGAAAGCTCTTGCTCTGTTGGGACGCCGATCGCGGGTTCGCTGTTTTCCCGCCCGGCGGGAGTGGGTCTCTTCTGTTCCCGGCGGACGGGAAGTCGGCAGGCTGTGGGCCTGTGGGGCCGCCGGAGGGGTGCCGGGGGCGGCTGACACTGGCCGCGACATGACGGTCGATCTGCACAAGGTGAGCGCCGGCTGGGGATACCGCTACTACCAGCGCACGGTCTCCAGTGGCGATCAGGCGCGCCCGCAGGGCGAGGCGCTGGCCGATCTGCAGTTCCGCACGGGCACCCCGCCCGGGGTGTGGATGGGCCGGGGAGCCGCCGAGCTGGGGGTGTCGGGGCAGGCCACCGAGAAGCAGATGCACGCCCTGTTCGGACTGGGACTGCACCCCGATGCCCACCGCGTCGCCGGGGAGCTCGTGGCGGCCGGCACGTCCCCGGCCCAGGCACTGCGCGAGGTGCGCCTGGGCTACGCCTATCCCGAGTACAGCGGCGAGGCGGGCCCGCTGGAGCGCCGCATCAACGCGGCGATGGAGGAGGCCCAGCGCCTGGCCGGCGAGGAGGTCCTGCCCGGCGCGGAGAGGGTGCGGATCCGGATGCGGGTGGCGGCGAGGGCGTTTCGCGAGGACCACGGCCGTTCCCCGGCCGACGGCGAGGAACTCGGCCGTTACCTCGCAGCCAGGGACCACGACCCGCGCCAGCCGGTGGCCGCCTATGACCTGGTGTTTCGCAACAAGTCGGTCAGCGTGCTGTGGGCGCTGGCCGACGAGCGGACCCGGCTGGAGATCGAGGCGGCGCACGAGCAGGCGATCGAGGAGACCCTGGCCTGGCTGGAAGCCCATGCGCTTGCGGTGCGGACCGGGGCCGGAAGCACGGCGCAGGAGGACGCCCGCCCCGGGCTGGTCGCCGCCCGCTTCCGGCACTTCGACAACCGTCACGGACTCCCGCTACTTCATGATCACGTCCTAATTGCCAACAAAATCCAGGGACTGGACGGGAAGTGGCGCAGCATCGACGGCCGCCTGTGGTACCGGCAGATCGTCACCGCCTCCGAGCGCTACAACCGCCGCGTCATGGAGGAGGTCTGCACCCGCCTGGGGCTGTCCGCCCGCGAGGTCACCCCCACCCCGGGGCGGCGCCCGGTGCTCGAGATCGCCGGCATACCGCTGGAGCTGCTGCGCGGCATGTCGACGCGGGACGCGGACATCCGGGCCCGCTTCGAGGAACTGCTCGCCGACTTCGAACTGCGCTGGGGGCGCAGCGTGAGCGAGTCCCAGCGCATGAGCCTGCTGGCGCGGGCCTCACGGGAGACACGGCCGCCCAAGAAACGGGCCAGGCCGCTGGCCCACCTGCGGGCCCGGTGGCGCGAGATGGCCGTGGACCTGATCGGCGCCGACGCGGTCGACCGCCTCCTGGAACACGCCCAGCAGCAGGCGACGTCCATCCCGCCGCCCGAGGTCGACGTCGAGACGGAGGCCGCAGCCGTCATCGCCACGGTGGCCGAACACCGTGCGGTCTTCGGCCGCCGCCATGTGGCCGCCGAGTCCGAGCGGCACCTGGCCCGCCTCCTGGCCGGGGCCCGGGCCCCGGCCCACCTGACGCAGACGCTCACCCACCGCGCCCTGGCCCTGTGCCTGGACCTGACCCCGCCCGACTTCCACCCACCCCATCCCGACCTGGTGCGGGCCGACGGCACCAGCATCTACCGGCAGAAAGACTCCCAGACCTACACCACCCCGTCCGTGCTGGCCGCCGAGGACGAACTGCTGGCCGCCGCCCGCACCATGGTGATCCCGGCCGTCGCCGCCTCCGACTTCGACGCCGTCGCCGACCTCTACGACCAGTGCTCCACCTTTCCGCTGGATCCCGGACAGCGCGCCCTGGCCAGGACGTTCGCATGTTCCGAGCATCTGCTGGTGGCGGGGATCGGGCCGGCCGGATCGGGGAAGAGCACCGCGCTGAAGGTCGTCGCCCGGGCGGTGGCCTCCTCCGGCACCCGACTGGTCGCGCTCGCCCCGTCCCGGCGGGCCGCACAGGTACTGGCCAAGGACCTGAACACCGCGCACACCGTGCACGGCTGGATCGACATGCGCGAGAAAGCGGCGGCCGGTGAACAGGTGCCGCCCGCCTACCAGCTCGGCCCGGGCGACGTGGTCGTCGTCGACGAGGCCGGCATGGCGGGCACCGTCCGGCTGCGGCAAATCCTCGACGACGCACGGGAGGCGGGGGCCCACGTGCGGCTGCTGGGCGATCCCGCCCAGCTGGCCGCGATCGAGGCCGGCGGCGCGCTGCGGCTCCTGGCCCGCGAGGTCGGCGCGGTGGAACTGTCCACGCTGCACCGCTTCAAGACCGACGGCGAGGCCGCCGCCACCCTCGCACTGCGCGACGGCCCGCCCGAGGACGCCTTCGCCTGGCATCTGGCCAACAAACGGCTGCTGGGCGGGGACCGCGAGGCCATGCTCCACGCCGTGTTCGCGGCCTGGCAGCACGACGTCACCCGCGGCCGCAGCAGCCTGATGACGGCCGAGCAGACCGACACCGTCAACGCGCTCAACCAGCAGGCCCAGGCCTGGCTCGCCGCCTCCGGCCGCCTGGACACCCGCCACGCACGCCAGCTGCGCGACCACCTGGTCGCCCACCCCGGGGACCTCGTCGTCACCCGCGACAACGCCCGCCACCTGCTGACCCGCGGCACCCGCGACTTCGTCAAGAACGGCGACGTCTGGGTCGTCACCGAACTCCTCGACGACGGGGACGTCCTGGTCCGGCACACCGAACACCACGGCCGCGTCCGCCTGCCCGCCGCCTACGTGGACGCCTCCCTCGACCTGGGCTACGCGGCCACCGTCCACCGCGCCCAGGGCATCACGGTGGAGACCTCGCACGGACTGGCCAGCGCCCGCACCAGCCGGGAGAGCGCCTACGTGCAGCTTTCGCGCGGCGAGCGCACCAACCGCCTGTACGTGGAGTGCGAGGCCGGCATCTCGGTGGCCGAGACCGTGCACACGATTGCCGCCAACTCCCGGGCCTCGCGCTCGGCGACCGAGACGCTGCGCACCCTGCAGGACGCCGCGACCGCCCCCGACCTGCTCGCCCTTCAATTCGCCGACGTCACCCGCCGCGCCTGGGAACAGGTCCTCACCTCCTCGGTCCGCCGCACCGTCGACGGTGCGGCATATCTTGAAGCGGACGGCTGGCCGATCCTGGCCCGCGCCCTGAAGCGGGCCGTGGCCCGCGGCTGGGACCCCGTCCGGCTCCTGGGCACCGTCCGGGCCGACCGCTCCCTCGCCGACGCCGACGACATGGCCGTCGTGATGGCCTGGCGCATCGACCGCTACCTCGAGCGGGCCGCGGACAAGGCCGCGCACGCGCGCCGCACCCAGCCCTCGAGGCCGCTGGCCGGCCTCTCCCACGAGCAGCTGCACCGCCTCACGTCCCAGGCCGCCGCCCACCGCGCCCGGGCCCTGGACGAAGTCGCCGCCGCGGACGCCGCAGTGGCCTCCCAGCCCGCACCGGTGACCGTCGGCGGACTGCCTTATCCGGCCTGGCCCAACCGCCCGTACGGCGCGGCCACCTACGGCACCCTCGCCCGCGAACTCGCCCGCAACCGGACCGAATCCGCGCTCGTGCGCACCCCGGCCGAGGCCCGCGACGCCGCCGCCACCCACGCCGCACTGCACGACGAGATATCCCTGCGCCGGGCCATGCCCTGGCGCCTGAGCGCCCGCGAGGACTGGCAGCGCGAGCGCGGCCGCCTCCACCCGCACACCGCCTACCAGAGCGCCGAGGTGACGCAGGCCGAACTGACCGACAACCGGGTGCGCGCCGAGGCGGCCCACCAGGCCCTGACCCGCGCGGAGGTCATCACCGCCCGCATCGACGCCGAACTGCGCCTGCGCGCCTGGCTGCCCGACCACACCCCCGAGCCCATCGACGACACCGGACCGCTGCCCGACTGGCTCGCCGAGACCGCGGTGCTCTCCCAGCCCCTGCTGGACGCCGCCTGGCGCCTCCAGCTGACCGAGCGGCACCGCATGCTCGCCACCGCGCTCGCCCACCGCGGCATCGCGCTGGCCGCCACCCCGCCCACCTGGACCAGGCCCCTTGGACCGGTCCCCGACACCGGTCACCGGCTGCGTCCCCACTGGGAACACACCGCCGCCCTCGTCGAGGCCTGGCGCCAGCAACGCCGCATCCCCGGCGGCACCGAAGGCATCGGCGAGCGCCCCAGCACGTCCCGCGCCGCAGCCGCCTGGGACGAACTCACCACCCGCATCCGCGCCCTGTCCCGCCGCACCCACGCCACCCACCAGGCCCAACTGCGCGGCGACGACCCGCACACCTTCGTGGCGGCCGCGCACCGCCGTCTGGACGCGGCCGCCGGCCACCGCAGCCCGCCCCACCAGCCGGAGCCGATCGACCCACGCGGGGTGGCCCCGCTCGCCTGGGAGACCATCGCCGCGCACGAGGCCGCCGCCGCCCTGACCGAACTGATGGCCACCGGGCAGGCCATTGAGCCGTGGATGGACCACATCCCCGCCCCCGAGCCCGACGACGAGGACCAGCAACAGCTCTGGACCCGCCTGACCCACCAGGTCATCGGCTGGCGCAAGCGCCGCCACCGCGCCGGCACCGACCCGCTGGGCCCCCGCCCCCACGGGCCGGCCGCCACCGAATGGGACCACCTGGACCAGGCCCTCAACCACTACCGGCACGCCCGCATCACCCAACGCCTGGCCGCCATCGAACAGCGCCGCCGCCAACACGCCATCCCCCACAGCGGCGCCCTCCACACGGACCCCGGATCACCCTCCGGGCCCCCGCCCCCCGCGCCCGGCCGTACGTGACCGGACGCCCTTGCTCAGGCTGCCGCGCCGGGGCCGTGGCGTCACGGCGGCCGGTGCCCGCCCGGTGCATAGCCCACGGCAGACCGCGCCCGGACAGTCATCTCTCCCGCCCCCCGGGACACACGCACTCCGCCGCCTGCGATTTCCCGCTCTCCGAGAACCGCGCGCCGGCAAGACGGAGAAACACCGGCCGTCCGAGAACACTGCCCTGCATGCCCCACACCGCGCAGAGAGCCCCGACCTCCGGCGCCCCCGGCAGCCGAACTAGCCTCGTCGCAACCACCAGCTGAGCCGACGAGGAGAGTGCCGAAATGACCCTGGGCGACTACGACTTCAACCGGGCCGACCCGACCCGCGCCGAGCTGCGCGCCGCAGCGACGGCCGGACAACCCGACGACATTGCCACCGCGCTTCAAGGACCGGACGTACCCGACGAACTCCTTGCCCGCCCCTTCCAGGTCGTCACGGACCTCAAGGAACTGCGCGGCACGGCCACCGGCACGGCGCCGGTGCCCGACGAACTGGCCGACACCGTACTGGCCGGCGAGGTCGACGTGGACGACCCGGACCGCTGCACCCTGCTCTACCAGAGGGTGCTGCTGCGCGGCAGCTGCACCCTCCAGACGGACGTCCTCAACCGGAGCCGACTGCTCCAACTCTGGCCCGAGTTGACCAACGATCTGCCCGCGGCCGTCGTCGGCGTGTGGCAGCAGCGTTTTCCTGAACTCACCGATCGGTAGCGACATGGACGACCTGACCTCCCGCGCCCTGCCTCTGGCCCGACTGCTCCTTGCCTGCCTCACGGGGATGGACTACCGCTACCAGCTGGCCGGCTCCCTGGCCCTGCACGCGCACGGGATCCCCGGTGCTGCGGTGACCAGTGACGTCCAGTTGTTCACCGAAGCCAATTACTGGAATACCTCTCCGACCGGCCTGGTAGCGGAGGTGCTGCGCCAAGAGGGCTACACGGTGCGGGAAGGCCCGGCTGAGACGATCCGCTCAGGGACGTATCAGACCCTGAGAGTCGGCTTCCCCGACGGAGGCCACCCGCTCAGGGTGACGCTGCAACGCATGCCGCAGATCGCGCCAACGCGTGACATCCACGGCATGCCGACGGCCGCGCCGGCGGACTGCCTGCAGCACACGCTGAACGCCCTCCAGGCGGGCACCGGGGGAGCGGCGGCCTTCGTCGATTTCGATGCTCTCCAAGCACATGCAGGACAGGAGCCCTTCGACCGCTTCATCCAGACGTTCCTGCAGCACAAGATCCAACAAAGCCCGTCCGTCCCGCCGGCGTATCACTACGAGCAACTCCACGCCCGTCTCGCACGCGTCATCCGCCACCCGGTGACCGATTTCCGAAGCTACGGACATCCCGACCCTGAAGCCCTCAGCAGATCGGTCCTCCAGGCTGCACTGCGCATGCTCAGTGCGACTCCCGGCGGCTCGCCGCTCCTGCACACCCCTCTTGAAGTCCTGCGGCAGCAGCGCCTCGCCCAGATCGTCCAGCAATTCGACAGAGCCTTCCCGGACCCGGACGCCCCGGACCGCGCGCGTCTCGACCCCGGCCGGGCCGGGCCCTACGCCGAGCGCGCACTCGCCGTCGAAGCTGCCGTGCGCGCACGCACCCAGGCAAGCCAGAACCGCCCCCAGCCCCCGAGCCGTACCCACCGGCCCCCGCACCCTCATACGCACCAGACACCCGGACACGGTTCCTCAGCAACGCCCGGCCGATAGGTGAGGCAACAGCGCCCGGTCACCAACGGCTGCGAGTGAGCAAGAATGCGGCGCATCCCGTTCGTCGTATCGCATGGGGTGTTCCCCGGAGGCACCGTGCGAACGAAGCTCCGGAAGTCGGCGGCACTAGCCTGTGTCCTTGGACCGTTCAGTCGGGATGGCGCCACCTGAGGACGGCGAAGACGTTCTGGACGTCCCAGCTGATGGCGTACGGCACGCTCGCCGCTGTTACGGTCGTGGCAGGACAGACCATGGCGATCCTCGACGGCAGCGTGTGGTTCCCACTCGCGTTCACCGCCGTGGCGGCGACGGCTCTGTGCGTGGGCTTCTGCCTCCTGGTGGAGGTGCGCTTCGGTGGAGAACGCGTGTATTCCCCGGGGTGGTACCGGAAGTTCCAGCAGGCCGCCCGTGCGCGGGCGGCAGGCAGCTCGCGATAGCCCGTGAAGCCGGGCCGACCGTCGTCTGCCGGAGAGGAACGGCCCCAGGCGCAGCCGGGGCGGCCGCACCCCGAAGCACGACTCAGGGGTCGAGCTCGCAGACCCGCCTCGGTGGCGAGCGGGGGAGGGGTGGCTCTGAACGAGTCAGCCGCACTAAAATTCGATTATGGGTGACTCTGCTCGCATGCGGCCTCCGCGTGCCACCCCCTGGAAGTCCGCCGCATCGGTTACGGCGGCAGGCGGTCCCGCCGATCGGCGGTGACGGCTGTGACGCCCCAACGGCCTCCGCGTGTCGACCTGATCCTGCCCGACCAGCAAGTGGTCCAGGCGAGTTTCCACGCCCGCCTCCAGCGCGACAACGGTGCCTGGATGGCGCAGGTCGGCGTCGTGCTGTGGCAGACGACCGAGGACGGCGCCAAGCCGGGCGAGTACCGGGCGTGGGTCCCCTTCAGCGTCCTTGGACGCCGCCCCGGAGAGGACTACTCCGCGGTGCCCACCCAGCACTGGTCGGCCGCCCCGCCGAAGCCGGCTGCAGCCCGTGCCGGACAGTGGCCCCCGCCCGCCGACGAATGGCGCGTGCAGCGCGAGCGGCGCTCCGCCGGCACCCGCATCTACCCGACCACCGTCCACCACTACGAATGCTTCATCACCGGCGGTTCCGAGAAGCTGACCGCAGAGCAGGCCCGGGCGGCGCTGCGCCGTCCCCGCGCCCGGGCCTGCACGCTGTGCGGTGCCGAGCGGCTGCTCGAAGCAGAAGACGGCTGACTATCCGGAGTTCCCATGCGTGGGGTTGGGCGAGGACAAGCCCATGCGGCGCGGCGAGGACGCTCCGTTCGGTGTACTCGATGTCGTGTGCGCCGGACTGCTGAGTCCGCGTCCCGGGGCGGTTCCCCCGACATGACTCCCCAGCTGCGGTATCTGGCAGCCGAGTGAGCGAGGGCGGACGAACACAGCCGTCAGATCGTGTGAAAGCCCGGCGTCCACCAGCACCCGCGCCTACCCTGGCCGGGAGCCGTACCGGTGGCTTCCCCCGTGCCACCGGTACGGTTTTCGTCTGAGCGAGCCAACTCGACGCGGATACCGGCCCGTTCAGGAGTGCTTGCTCGATCCCGGCACGCGTTTCTTCGGGGAGCCGTTCCCGCTCCGGGCGGTGTCGGCGGGCGTTTCCCCGCGGCTGGCCCGTGCAGCCTGCAGGCCGAACTGTGCGAGACAACACCAGACTGTCCCGACAGCCTGAGCCAGGCGGGTGCGCCCGGCTCCAACTGAAGCCAGGCCACCTTGATGTCCAGATGCCCGGGAAGCGGCGCTCCGGTGAGTTGGAACACGCCGTCCCCCGCCACTGTCAACAGGCCCGTGCGGGCCACGCGGTCGAGGACGGAAGCAGCCACGCCCTCCTGCTCGGCCTGCGTGGAGGTGACCAGACCCCACTGCTCGGACGTCACACGAGCCAGCCTCAGCAGCACATCGACGTAGTCCACCCGCCCATCATCGCAGGCGGCCCCAAGTACGCCGCGCGCCCGCAGTGCGCCGTCGGCGACACCGGGCCGCTGCCCGAGTGGTCTCCCACGCTTCTCCCCGGGCTCGCCCACCGCAGCCTCGCCCCGGCCATCCCGCCTGCTCGTTCAGCGACCGCCCTGTGCCGGTCCCGGTCGCAGCGGCGGAGCCGCACCGTGCGGATGCTGGGGCCGGGGTCGGGCTGAGACGCGGGGCTCGGGATGGCGGACTGCTGGGCCAGTGCCCATCCGGCGGGGGAGGCGATGCGGTCACCGGGGAGAAGAATTGCCTGGTCAAGCCGGTGAGCAATGCGGGCATTCGCGCTCTGGGCCCACGGCCCGTTCATATGGTCGTCGGTGAAGGCATCGGCCACAAGCTCGCTGAATTCTCTGCGGAGCGCGTCGCTGGGCCCGTGCTCGACGGCGATGAGGGCATGACGGCCGAGCGCGCTCCCTACTTCGGTGGAGGTGAGCCGGCGCCCGGCCTCCATCGCGAGGACGGAGCCGACTTCGGTTTCGAGGGCCTGGGGATGGCCGGGTACGGCATCCGCGCCGTGCCAGCCCGGCAGAGCGAGCCCGAGATCGACGAAGTGCCCGAACTCGTGCACCGCAACACCCATCGGGGTGGCCGCCGCTGGCAGTCGCCACCCGCCGGCGACGTCGCCGGCCAGACGGTCGAGAAAGAAACGGCGTGCCCCGGCCGCCAGCAGGGTCTGATCGAATACCAGAACTCCCGTATCGACCAAGGATTCGGCGTAGTCGCTCGCCTCGCACTTCCCGGTGAAGATCATGTCGAGGGGCGAGCCCGGATAGCGCTCGGCGCAGTCCAGCAGTCCCTGGGACCACTCGCGCAGCGTGTCGGCGCTGGAGTCGTCGCCCTGGACAGCGACATGGACGCGGTGTCCGAGCCGCTCGGACAGTTCCCCGGCCAGAACGCGCGCGAGGGACGGGACGGTGTCGGCGGACCGCAGGCTGGCGGCCGTGATGATGTGCGGATCACGGACCGTGGGCGTCATCGCGGCATACGCCGCCGCGGCCGGGGCGAAGTCCCTTGCGGCATGCCGGACTCCTGAGGGCTGTCACATCGGTGAACAGCCCGAAGAATCCGCAGGCCACACTCAGGCGATCAACGCATGCGCCCGGTCTTCGCCCCGCCCTTCCCGCCCCGCGAAACCAGGCGACGGTCACTCCCACAGCAGGGGAAACAGCGCCTGCTCAGGTGCGCACTGGCTGCTGGGCGCGCCGCGCCCAGCTCTTCGTCCGATCGCTCGGCCCGCAAGTCCGCGTGACGGGAGAGCGCGTGATCGACGCCCGCCAGGCGGCATCCGGCCACACCAGACGCCGCACCTGGTGGAGGACGACTGCTGCCGCCGCCTTCAATCGCGCGAGCACCTTGTCCCTGATCACTGCCGGGCTGGCCGCACACGGCCACTACCCGCCCCAGCAAGGAGCACCGCCAGGTGGCCACCGCCGACATCAGATCCACCCCCGTACCACGCACCCGCCCCCGCCTGCCCGGCGCGTACTGGCTCTTCGTCGGCGGATTCGCGCTCGCCCGCAGCGGCGCCGTCGTCGTCCCGTTCATGTCCCTGTACCTGGTCACCCACCTGCACCACACCCCAGCCGAGGCCGCACACATCAGTGCCGCCTTCGGCGTCGGCTGGCTGACCGGCCCCCTGATCGCGGGAATGCTCACCGACCGCCTCGGACGCCGCACCACCCTGCAGATCGCCCTCCTGGGCACCGCGCTCGCCTGCCTCGCCCTCGGCCACGCCCGCAGCCTCACCGCCCTGAGCGCCGCCGCCTTCGCCGTCGGCTTCTTCTTCGACGCACCCCGCCCGGCCGTCACCGCCCTGATCACCGACCTGCTGCCCGCCGACCTGCGCTCCCGCGGATTCGGGCGCCTGTACTGGGCGATGAACCTCGGCGCCGCCATCGCCTCCGCCCTGGGCGCACTCCTCGTCGACGCGCACTTCTCCCTGCTGTTCCTCCTCGACGCCGCCGCCAACGTCCTCTTCGCCCTCGTCGTGTGCGCCGTACGCGAGCCGGCCCGCGCCACCGTCACGGACCCCAAGTCCCCACCACGCGGCGGGGCCCTGACCGACATGCTCCGCGACACGCCCTTCCTCGCCCTGTGCGCCATCACCCTGGGCTGGTTGTGCGTGTACCAGCAGATGCTGTTCGGCCTGCCCCTCTCCATGCACCGCGACGGACTGCCCTCCTCCGCCTACGGCATCATCAGCCTCGTCAACGCCGCCTGCGTCCTGCTCTTCCAGCCCCTCTTCCAGCCGTTCATCGACCGCTCCAGTCCGGTGGCCCTCTGCCGGTGGGGCGCCCTGCTCACCGGCGCCGGCATGGGCGCCCACCTGCTGACGGGCCACACCCTCGGATACGCTGCCGCGGCCGTCGTCTGGACAGCCGGCGAGGTTCTCTTCTTCGGCGCCGCGATGACTCTCGTCGCCGACCTCGCCCCCGCCCATGCCCGCGGACGTTATGCCGGCGTGTGGGGCTGCACCCTGGGACTGTCGGCGCTCGCCGCGCCCCAACTCGCCGCCCTCGCGCTGAAGTTCGGCGGCACTGCCGCCCTGTGGGCCATCTGCGCCCTTCTCGGCGCCACTGCGGCCGCCGCGTGCACCGCCCTCCGCCCGGCCATCGAGGCCCGGCTCCGGTCCGCGCCCCCGGCCCCCGCTCCGGCTTCCGTCTGACCCCGCCCGCGACACAGAGGACACACCCCGTGCCGACCTCCGCATCCGCAACTATCTCCACCGGCCACCGGATCACCACCCGCACCGGGCACCGCACCGTGACCCGCCCCGCCAGCGACAGCGACCTCGACGCCGTGAACTCCTTCCACAGCCGCTGCTCCATGGAGTCCTGCTTCAGCCGCTACCAGGCCCCCCGCCGCAGCCTGTCCCTCTCGGACTGGCACTCTCTCGTCGGCTCCGGCCGAGGGCTGAGCTGGGTCACCCATCCCGCTGACACCCCCCACCTCCTGGTCGCGGCCACCCACCTCATGCGCACCGACCAGGACCACCTCGGCGAGCTCGGCATCCTCATCGAGGACGCCTGGCAAAACCGCGGCTTGGGAACCGAGCTGTCCCGATACGCCATCGCCCAGGCCTCCGCCCTCGGCGTCCGCGGCATCACCGTCATCACGGGCCGGAGCAACCTCCGCATGCTCACGATCTGCAAGAAGCTCGACGCGCACACCCCACGGTCCGCAGGCGCCACCATCACCCTCACTCTGCCGGTGAACCGGCCATGATCCTGCTCGCCCGGGACCTGCAGACCGTCATCACCGCCGCCCACGACGCCCTCGTCGTCACCAGGCGCTCCACGGGCGGCTTTCCCTCCTGCGGGCGGGCGATGCCCCGAGCCTCCGGCCGCCCCTTTCGCCGGCATCCCGCCGGCCGCCGCTTACTGGTGCCGGGCGGTGACCGCACCCGATACCACCGGCTGTCCGGCCTCGCTGAAGGCAGTGAGTACCAGGCTCAACGCGACCAACCCAGCGGCACACCGCGCCTCCACATGAGCCCGGGCGCGGGAACCGCCCCGGCTACCGGTCACCCCGGTCATACCCGGGCCGGACTATGCCCGTGCCTTTCCGCAGGACGGAACATCCGCAGGTGCTGACCGCGGATTTCCCACCGCACGGAAACAGACTCTGCCCGGAGGCGTGTGACCCGCATCGTGCGAGAGGACACTGCCCGCATGCCCGTTACTGATCTCTGCGAAGCGATTGCCGCCGTCCTGCATCCGCAGCTCGTTCCTGCCGCCGCAGGAGTACACACGCCGACGCCGGCACTCCCCGTGGCGGACAGCCGCGGCGACACAGCCCCGCCGCCCGCAGACGCCGCCCGCGACGAGCTGCCCGACGCGTACACCGCCATCCACACGGCCCAGCAAGCAGAGTGGTTCCGAATCGTCGGTGAACTCACGGCGGTCCGGGACTGGGGCGAGGACCCTCTCTTGCACGCCCTCGACGCGGCACGCCGCCGCCGCGACCAGATCGACGAGGACATCAAGCTCTTGATCACGCTCGCAAGGGAGTTCATCGCCCCCCGCCCCTACGATTTCTCCACGCTCGCTCGTACATCGGGCCTGACACAGTACCTGGTCAGGAGGGTGTACACCTCGGATGACATCGAGTGCGTTCACCAGGTCACCGGGCTGGTCCCCCGGATGTCGGCAGCAGACCTGGAGGAGCCTGTCGCCAGTTGACGCGCGATGTGCGGCGGACCGCCAACACCCCGGCCACAGCGTCCTGTTCGCCTCGCTTCCGGTCCACACGTGCCAGTGCGCCCTCTACACTCGACATTCCCGCCCGGGCTTCGCTACCGAGAGCAAGGACTGTTGTGTTTCAGGACGTCCCCATCTACGAACGACTCGTCGTGGAACGGGGCGACGTGGTGACCCAGTCCCGGCAGGCAGCCGACCGGGTCCGCCGGGACCTGGAAGCGGTGATCGGACCCCTGCAGCCTGATACCCAACCTGGCGATGCCGCCGGACCGGCCTGGTAGACGACAGCTCGGCCTCCGCAGACTCTCAGCTTGTCTTTTATGGTTTGTGAGCTTTGAGTTGATTACGTTCGGCGATGCTCTCGGGACATTTGGTTGTTTTGCCCACGTCGTATCGGGTCGCTGGTTCTTCGGTCCAAGTGGGCGTCCTGGACCTGGTGTTGATGGTTTGGGTGCACGGGTCGGACAGTGCAGGTGAGGGCGGAGGTTCCTGAACCCGCGGCGGACGCGGACCGGGGTGAGCCGGGCGTCTGCTTTACAAAACGGAAAGTATGTCCAAGATCGAATCTGCGGAGGAAAGCCTGTCAGCGCAGGTCGACATCCGCAGCAGTCATGCCGGTCTTGGAGGACCACAGCCAGAGCGGCAGCGGATCCTGGCCGCCGGGCAGGTGATCGACCTTCAGGCGGACCAACGCGCCCTCGATGACAGGGAGTTCGCCGTCGTGGTCGATCCAGGCCGAGCGGGTGGTCAGCCTCGGGTGGATACGGTCCCAGGCCATCGCCTGGGCGGTGCCGAAGCGATCGGGTATTTACTCCAACCAACTCGCCTACCCTGGGTGGCAGTTGGTAACAATTTGCGTAACATGATCACGAGCGGCATGCGCCTGGCTACGTTGACCACTCGTGACAGAGTTACAAGACCTACCAGCAAACATGTACATGCGCCTGAGTCCCGATGACCACTTCCGGGTGCGCGCTCTGTACGAAAACATCCGCGACTGGATCAAGCGCGGCGAACTTCCGCCAGGGGCCAGGCTCACCTACGCCGAGCTGTACACCTGGCCCGGCGCAACGCATTGCCACATCGCATCGAGCGCGCTATGGCTGCTGCGCAAGGACGGCCTTGTGGAGACCAGGCGGGGCCTCGGGTCACGGGTCGTAGTGCCTGGTCAGGAGTGGTCGGTCCCCGAGGAGGACCGGTATCTGCCGCTCAGGCTGTGGGTCGAGAAGACCATGCGCCAGCGGCTCGCTGACGGGGTGTACCTCCCGGGCACGCACATACCCCCTCTGGAGGAGTTGCGCGAGGAGTTCGACGTATCCAAAACCACCGTCCGTTTCGGCCTGTCCCCGCTGATTCAGGGCGGGCTACCTGCTCGTACAGAGCTTCAACCAGCGGCGGACGACCGCCAGCTCCTACCGGTGGACGGAGCGGGGGACCATCGTCACCGAGGCCGTCAAGCAGGTTCCCCGCGATGAACTGCTGCGACCTGCCGAACGGGATGACCTTCCGCCGAACGGAAAGTTCGAGGCCTGGGGCGCTACGAATACCTTGATCGCCTGGAGCCGACACTCGCGCTGCAAGGTCTCCTACCCAGTTCTCTACACCCGGGTCCATCGGTACTACTGGCCTATCAAGGCTGCGATGACGACGCCGACGAACTGACGACCCACGCAGGCTCGGAGGATCTGATCGCGGCGACGTCTCGGCGACCGGTCCGCGCAGGCCTCCCCTCCTCCGCCAGTCCCCGACCCAACTCAACTTGCGGAGCCCGGCCCGCCGCGGCGCCGTGCCCGCTCGAGGTGAGCACCGGCAGCCGCTTCGCAGCGCGGGGTCAGTCCGTCGCCGGAACCTTCTCGACCGCCTCGCCCGCATCCTCCGCGTCGGCTGTGGCCGGCGCGGAGGACTCCTGGTCGGGGGGCTCCGGCGTGGCAGAGCGGCTGTAGTACACGGTGCTGCCCTGTTTCGCTCGCTCAAGGCGCGACTGGGCCATGAGCGACTCCAGCGACTGACGCACATTTTTGACGGGGCGGGCCCGATGGGGATGAAGCCGGTTCAGCTCGGTGGTGATTTCCAGGGCGGTGTGCCGCTCACCAGGGCGCTGGTCCAGGATGAGCAGGAGGAGATCAACCAGCTTCGGCTCAGCCTCCTCCTTCGACGCGGTCGCCGCCGCTGCTGTCTTCTTGGGCGCCGTCTTCCTGGCCGCTGTCTTCTTCGCGGCGGTCTTCTTCGTGCCCCTCTTGGCCTTGGCGGGCTCGACCGGGGACGCACCAGTCTCCTCTGTCCGCGGCTGCGGACCGACTGCCTCGGCCGACGCAGCGGATGCGGCAGCGCCTTGAGGCTCGGGCGGAGAGGGCGGCGCCTCGCCGACCGTGGGGCTGGTGTCCTGCTGATGGTGCGGGGTGTGCGCGGGCTCCAGCATCCCGGACAGTTTCTCCTCGTCAGCCTGGAGCTGTGCGAGGCGGCTCTTGAGGACCCCCTGCTGCGCACGGTTCGTTGCCAGGACAGCGGCGATCTGCTGTGTGTACGTGTCTGTGTACGTGTCATGGATGGGGCTGTCAGCTGGCTCGTCGGCCACGGCAGTTCACGCTCCTCGGTTCCTGGTCTGTTGTGCCGGATGCTACCCACCACACAGGCCCATGGCTGACGTCCGGGCAGATCGCACCCGTTCGAGGGCTGTCTGCTGCTGTCCCGAGGGGCCCGGCCTGGATGCTCCGCTTGAGCAGAGATCGAGGGACTTGGCGTTGCGCTGCCGGGTTGGAGCGGGAGAGTGCGACTGTCTGCCGGACGGTGGCCTCACCTGTCATTGGAGCGGGGCCATTCCAGGTGGGCCGGTCCTGGCTGGAGAGCGGCAGCGGCGCTGCTCAGGGCCCGCCGCAGTGACTCGGAGCTCACTGCGTCACGGCCGCTGCGGAACTCCTCGATTCCGGTCAGCAGCAGGCCGACCGCGGTGATGCCGCTGTGCCGCATCACCACCCAGGCATCCTGCGCCTGTCCAGGCTGCGGGAGGGGGAAAACACCGTCGCGCGTGCGCAGTTGCCGCCCGCCGGTCTCCAGGGCGGCAGTGGCCTCGGCGGCGGGCATCGGGAGATAGCCGTTGCCCCGCTCGGCGACCTGCTGGTCGAGCCGTGCCCGGGCAGCGGCATCGGCTGCCACCTTGTGCGCGCGCTGCAGACGCTGGGAGGGGATGGAGGTCAGCGCCGCGAGAGTGCGGCATGCGTCGGCCAACTCCTCGGCGGCCGGGCGGGCGCCGGTTTCCAGCAGCACGGACGCGGCGTTCAGGAGGCGTCCCAGCACACTGCCCAGGGGAAAGACCAGGACCGGGTCGTGAGGGCCGACCGGGTCCGTTTGGGGAAGCACTCCCAGACCTTGGCCGTGCAGTTCCTCGCGGACGAGCTGCCACCCGTCAAGGGCCGGCGCCTCCGGATTCGCAAGGTCGCCCGCCGGACGGATGACGATGCCCCGCAGTGCCTCTTCGGCCAGTTGCATGCCTCTCCTCTCCCCAGCACCCCGGCGGCCGCTCCGTCCGGGCGACCAGGACGCTACCGGGCTGCCGACCATGACCACCTGTCAGACCCCTGCTGCTGTGGATTCGCCTTCCACTTCGTTGCCACGCCTCCCGCCGGCGTCGTGGCCGCCGTCCCGCGCCGGTTTGAGCTGGTCGAGGCGATCGACTTTAAGGTTCCCGCACATGACGGATCCAGAGTCGGACCGCCTCTGACGCACGTACTCCGCTGCCCTGCGGGTGTGCCGTTTCAACGAGATTGCAGGCAAGATCCGCCACATAGCGCAGCAGCAGCGACTGCCGCTGCTGCTCGGTCAGTTCAGCCATCGCCCGCCGCTACGGTGCCGCCCATGGCTAAGAAGGAACTGCGCGCCCGTACGGCAGGCCCCGTAGGTGCCCACCGTCGTGTCGGACGACTCCCGGTGGGGCTCCTGCATGGCCAACAACGGTGCCGCCAGTACGTCACGGCGCCCGTACGGCGCGAGCGGATCCACAGGTCCGTCCGGTCCAGGCCCGTCTCCTGCCTCGGCCACCGGCCGTGGGACGCGCCCGCGCGTCTGGGTGGGCCCCACGGCCGGTGGGCACGGGGGTGGGGGCGGGCCTCGCTTCGCGTGCGGCGCCGTACACGGGTGCGGCGGGTGGACAGCAGCAGCGGTGCCGAGTCCCGGGGGGCCCGGGTTGTGACGGGCACAACGCGGGAAGCGTGGCGTGGTCCGGTGGGGGTGCCGCCGTGAGGCCGGGGCCGGCCGCACGGCTGGGTGGCCTCCCGCTCGTCGAGGCGCACGTGCTGCGCCGCGGTCCTGCACGGGCGGTGGCCGAGGTCGCCATCAGGGTTCGCTGGGGCTGATCAGCAGGGGAAGGGTGCGCGACGCGCCGGAGGCTGCGGGAATGTTGTGAACGTACGACCCGGTGGTGGGACCGGTCCTGAATGCATACAGAGAGAGTTGCATCAGCATGTGGTCTGAGCTGGTGCTTTACCGGTCCGGATGCCGGTTCCAAGATCGGATATGCCGGTTGGTGGACCGTCTTATACCGGTTCACGGACCAGTTCATGCAGATTGCCCAGTCCGGATATCCGGATCCTCGGACCGGCATACATGTACTGGAAGTACATGTCCTGTCAGTTCAAGGATCCGGCGCGAGGTACCGTGACGCCTGAACTCATGGGACATGTCGAGGGACCGGAGATTCCCGATGCCGCGCTCCGCGCACCAACGGCACGACGGCGGCCGTGGCGTGCCGCAGACCCGCTTCGGCTACATCGGCTCGTACAGCACCGTCGACAATGCCAGGCTCGAGGCCCTCGCCGCGGTGCCCAAGAAGGACGGTGGTCTGACCGACCGCGAGTTCCGCATCCTGCAGTGGTTCGTGGCGGCTACGCCGGGATACGACCAGCCCGTCATGAAGACCACCGCGTACATCGCCGACCGCACGGGGATGACCGGCGACGCGCTGGGCCGGATCATCCGCACCCTGGTCAAGCGCCGACTGCTCTTCTTCGCCGAGGAGTTCGGCCGCCAGAGGTTCTACAAGGTGACCCCCTACCTCGCTAGCCAGGGGACGTCCGCCGAGCAGCGCGGAGCCATCCGGGCGTACAACCCGCCCGATATCCCAGGCCTCACCAACAGGCCGATAAGGGGGGAGCAGTCGTGAAGACCGCCGACGACGCGCGGGCACTGGCGCGAGAGGTCCTGCGCCGCACCAAAGAGCTGCCCCCCAACCAGCGTCTCGTGCTGCAGCTGTACGCGATCATGCCGAAAGAACCGGGCGGCGCGGTCCGCAAAACGGCCCGCGAACTGGCAGAGGACGAGTTGGGCTGGACACCGACCCTGTTCTCCCGCGTCCGCGGCCAGCTCGTCGAAGACGGCTGGCTGGAGTTCGTCGACAAGCTATCCAACTCCCCCATCTACCGCCTCGGCGAGCGCGCGACCGGCCAGCGCACAGTCATCCCACTGCGCTCCCGTACCGCCTGACCCGCAGCTGGCCGCCCACCGCGGGCCTGGATCGCCGCCCTCGACGCGGGCCAGAAGGACGCCGTCCTGGCCACGCTTCTGCACAGCGGCGACCTCCGGCCTGTGCACGAGCTGCGCCGGCGTTTCCAGGACACCCGGACGCCCAACGGTCCCGCTCTGGCACGCCGGACGGTCGCGGAGATCCGCGCTGCGGTCCCCGCCCAGAGGGCACGGCGGATCGCCCGTGAGGAACAGCAGGAAGCCGACGAACGGGAGCAGCGGGAGGCCCAGAACCGGCGGCTGGCCGGCCTTCAGCACGACCCTGAGGCCGCCTGGCAGCGGGTAGGAGACCTCCTCGTACGGCGCGGTACCCGGCACTATCCGGAGGTCGTCCGCCTCCTGGGGGATCTTGCCGCCCTCGCCGACCGGGAAGGAGCCACGGCCGCGTTCGGCGAACGCTACGCCGGCGTCATCGCCGCCCACCGGACCAAACGTGCTCTGATGCGCGACCTCAGAGCCGGGAACCTGGAGCAGTGAGAGCAGAGCCTAAGGAAGGCGAATCCGCTGGAGGTGTCCGGCACATCTGAGACCAACGTCCGCATCGTGCCCTGCCCCCGTTGGGCTCTGAGCCGGATCACGGCCCGGCGGGGTACCTCCCGGGACGAGACGGTCCGTTCCGAGCCGAACCGCGCCGCGGCCTGGTCCACGTACATGTCCCGGCGACTCTCCCGTGGCGTCGCCGCCCGTCCGTCGAAGCCGTCGCGGCAGCAGGCCTGGAGCAGCCGTGACCGGTCGGAAACGGGTCAACTCCGAGCACCCGATCACACTCTGTCGATACCTCAGACTCTGCCTGTGAGGGGTATCGCGTCGGGCAGGATGACGGTATGTCCCTGAAAACCAGTCCTGCACGGTGCTTTCGGTGCGGGAAAACGCACACCGAAAGCACCGACGGATGGCACGTCGACTGGCGCCAGGGCCGGGTCCATGAGCTGATCTGCCCCACCTGCCAGACGCCCGAGGAGGCAGCCGAGGCCTCAGTGAAGGCGGCCTGCCTCGACTATGACAACGCGGCCGTCGGCCGCGACGGAACGGCGCGGGTGGCGCCTCGCGGCGGCTGGCACCGAGTCGTCGAGGGACATCACCCCTTACTGCCCGCTCCACGCCCCGAGCCCGCTCCGGCAGGCCGCCCGGTCCTCGACGACGGTCTGGTCGTAGGCGGCCCCGCCTGGCAGCGCTTCTGGTTCGGGAACGACGGCCAGGACACCACGCCCGCCCCGGATTTCGACTTCGGGCGATTCCGCACCCGCGTGATGAACGACAGCGGCGCCGCGCAGACCCTTGCTCAGGAACACGGCCTGTGGGACGAGCTGACCGCCGAACAGCAAGAGCTGATGCACATCCCCGGCCCGGCACCTGCCCATCCGGGCCTGGACGTGGCCGCCCTGATGCTGCGCACCCGTACCGAGGACTGGACCTGGGACGGCGCCTACGCCCGCATCTCCCCCCACCGGCTCACTGAGGACCTCACCGACCTCCACCCAACCGACGTCAGCGCACTGCGCTGGGGCCTGGTCGCCCCGAAGGCGTTCACCCCCGACCGCCGGCTCAGCCCGCATAGCAGACCCACGCACGCGATCGCCGCGGTGACGACCACCGCCGCCTACCTGGCAGTGGACCACACCCACTTCATCCCCGAGCATCTCGCCCTGGACGTCGCCACCACGGCCGCCCTCAGCCAGGGCAACCGGGCCGCCCTGCGGCTGCCGGGACCGTGGGCGATGGTCCTGCACGAGCCGGTACCGCTGACCGCCGTTCAGGCCGACGACGAGGAACTCGAGGCCATGTTCGACGGGAAGGTCCCGGGATCCAGCCACGCCGTCCTGGGCGCCGTCCTGGCCGCGCACTCGGACCACACCCTCGACACCACCCTCGGTCTCGTTCTGATGACGTCCGTCCACCCCGAGCGCGGCCGCCAGTGGTACCTGCAGCCCGCCCTGTACGGGGACCACGGAGCAGGCCGCCTGCTGTACTCCTACGCCGCCCAACTGGCCTTCGCCAAGTGGCGCAAACCGCCCGCGCCTCCGGCACAGGAGCGCGGCAAGCCCGGCTCGGCGAAGGCCCTCAAGCGCTTGGCCAAGCACCCGGACGCCCGCGCCGGAGCACTGCACCGCATGAACCTCCTCGACTACACCCCGCCGCCCGCCGAGCCCCGCCCCGCGTCCGATACGACGAGCGGCTCCGGGGCCGAGTGGGAATACGGCACGTGGCGACGTGCCAGCTGGACGGAGAACACACGCATCGGAATCCGCGACGAGAACGGCAACCTCGTCGGCCCGGTCTACAAGGACGGCGCCGTCGAGGGCCAGACCTACACCCGCGGCTCCGTCTTCCGCCCCCGCTCCCGCATCCGCCCCGACCTTCCGCTGCGCCCTGACACCCGCACCGTCTACCGGCTGCCCGATGCCGACTCAGCGGAGGGCGACACCAAGAACCCGTACTCCTGAGAAGCCGCGGTCGACGAGTCCTGTGACGTAGCTGCCACGTTTGCTTATTGATCTTGATTGCGGCCTCTCCCCGGGAACCCTCTACAACCACATCCCCGAGCTGCGCGCCGGCACCGTCCCCCCAGCAGCTGGAGGCCAGCACGTGACCACCCGGCACGAGGCCTCCGGCGACCCGGACGGCACGGGCACCGACCTCGGCGCCCTCTCCCGAACCGACTCCACCGCGAAACTCGCCGACCAGCTCTCCCGGTCGTACGACTTCCTGCCCCTGACCGAGCTGGCCAAGGACGATCCCGACCGGGCCCAGGAACACCACGACACCGCACACACCCTGCGCGGATGGCTGCGCGGCCTCCGGAAGGAGGAGGAGAAGGAGGCGTTCCAGCGGGGATGGGATCGGGCGATGGGCCGAGCGCAGCGGCGGATCGCCGACCTCGAAGCCGTGATCGCCAGCCAGCAGAGCGGGGAGAACCTGCCCGCGCCTTCGTCGGTGGTACCTCGCCCGCCAGGACCCGCGCTACGACCTCGTACGGCGGGAGATCGTCGCTCTCTGCCACTGTCAGATGTCGTGGTTCGCAGTACCTGCCCGCGCTGTTGCGCGGGCGTTTTTGCTGTGCGGTGGCTGGACCAGGGCGATCATCTCCGGGGCCGCGCGGTGCGGTTCCCGACAGCGACTGAGAGGGCACCGGCATGGCCAGCGGAACCGTGAAGTGGTTCAACGCCGAAAAGGGTTTCGGCTTCATCGAGCAGGAGGGTGGCGGGCCGGATGTCTTCGCGCACTACTCCAACATCAACGCGGGTGGCTTCCGCGAGCTGCAGGAAGGTCAGAAGGTGACCTTCGACGTCACCCAGGGGCAGAAGGGCCCGCAGGCGGAGAACATCACGCCCGCCTGACCCACCTCTTCGTCGTCGGGGCCTGGAACCAGCTGCGTAGCTGCTTCCGGGCCCCGATGCGTGGACGGCGCGATCTGCCCAGGCCGGGCGGTGTCAGTGCCCGCCGCTAGATGCCGCCCATGGCGAAGAGGAAACCGCGCGCCCGTACTGCGTGCCCCGTGCGGTGCCCACCGTCGTGCAGGCCGCCTCCCGGTGGGGACGGACTGCGAGGGCGGTGGGCGGCGGTGCGGGCTCGGCGTCCCGCCCCAGATCTTCCGATTATCGTAAAGATTTACGATAATCGGAAAATGCTTCTGATTGGTGAACTCGCCGCCTTGCTCTGCCCGTTGCCCGAACCGGGGAGTGCGACTCCGGAGGAGGCCTTCCCCGACGCCTACGAGGAGGCCGAGCGCGAGCGCTCGGAGTACGCCTCCAACCTGGAGGCCGCCGCCCTGGGCATCGAGGCCGATCCCCTGTTCCTGGCCCTGGAGGAGGTCCGGGCGCAGAGGGAGGCGGCCGACCGCCGCGTCCGCCTGCTCCTGGCCTACGCCCGGGAGTTCCACCCCTCGGGCCGCTACCCCCTGCGCGAACTCGCCCCGGCCTCCGGCTACACGACCTCGGGCGTGACCACCGCCTACGACGCCCAGCAGATCGAACTGGTCCAGAGCCGGATCCACCGCGCACCCCGGCGCCCCGTCCCCGGCGCGGACCCGTCGTGAGCAACAGCGCGGCAGCGCCCGGCAGTCCGCGCTCAGGGGCCCGCAGGACTGCGGCACGGCGTCTGCCGCAGTCCTCGGACCGGCCTCCCTACCGCCTCCTGGCCGACGACCTGCGGCGCCAGATCCTCGTCGGGCGGCTGGGCCCCGGTGACCAGGTGCCGCCCTCCCGCATCCTGGGAGAGGACTATGGCATCGCCGACATGACCGCCCGGTCCGCCGTGCGGGTCCTGCGCGACGAAGGCCTCGTCTACACCGAGCCCGGCCGGGGAACCTTCGTCGCCTACCCCCTCCCCGCCCCCCGCAGGTGCTGCGTCCGAGGCCGCCGCCCGGACACACATGCCCACGGACGAGTACACCGAACTTTCGCGCCGCGTCGACGAACTCGCCGACGTCCTGGACACCCTGCTGCGCCTCTTCGGCCAGGCCGGCAGCCTCCGCCCGCGGACCGTCGCCCCCGGCGCCTGACAGGCTGCGGTCCCTTCCCCGCTGCGCCATGCCCGGACCGGCCTCTTCCAGGCGCGTCAGCGCCTTGCCGCCGACCCTCTCGTGGCCCTGATCGCCGACACCGCAAGATCCTGACCGCGCACCGGCCTGCGCGAGATGCCGGTGAACCGGACCAGCCGTCTCATCCGGTAGGCCGGGCCCCGGGCGGGGGAGGGCTGGGCCGGTAGGAAGCGTGGACGTCGGTCACGGCCTGTTGCCAGGCCTTCCGGGCGGCTGGGCCGTCGCCCGGTGTGGCCGGGTGCCTGTAGTGCGGGTGCGGGATCCCGCTGCCGGTGGTGATCAGGGCGGTGAGCGGCCGGGCGGAACGGGAGCGGGCGGATGCGGACTCAAGGGCCCGGCGCTGCTCCTCCTCGCTCAGCTCGCCCAGTCCCTTGACCTGCGCACACAGCCGGTCCCAGGGGATGGTGGCCTGGAGCCGGGCGGTGTGTTCGAGGACGTCGCGCGCGGCGTCCGCCACCGCGTCGACGCCGAGGGGGACGGCGGCAGGGGCGGGACGGCGCGGGGCGTCGCGACGGCGCTCCCGCGGGGCTGCGGGCTGCGCGGGCGCCCCCTCCACGACGGCGGTCGGAGCAACGGACACCTGTGCCACGGGCAGTGCGGCCGGCCGGGTGCGTTTCGTCCAGGCGGTGATCTGCCTGCGCTGTGCGCGCGTCAGCCAGGGCTCGGCCGCTCGCGCCTGGTCCTGCAGCCGGGTCACCAGGCGCTCCTGCTCGCCGGGACCCAGGTGGCCGCGGCGCCGGTCGAGGACGTCCAGGAGATCGGCGACCGCCTCGGCCGCCCGCCCCGCGCTGCTCTTCCCGCCGCGCCCGGCGCGGGCGAGACGAGCACGCCTCGGCGGGCCAGGGGGCGGGGCGCTGACGCCCACACCGCGTTCCCGGCGCAGCAGCAGGTCGGCGGCGCGGCGCAGCAGGGCGTTCTCCTCGGCGCTCGCGCCGCCGTGGGCGGCGGCCTCCGCGTGGGTGAGGTGGTGGCGCAGTTCGCTGGTGGAGTGTTCGCCCTCGACGGCCGTGCGCAGCGCGTCGAACGCGGCCTGGCGGTCGTCCGGCGCCTGGGGCGCTGCCACCGGCCGGACCACGGGAGCGGGCGGGGCCGGTGCGGCCCGGCGCGGGAAGGAGGCGAGGGGGCGGCTGCTGCCGCGCAGGCGGCGGACCTCCTCGACCGCGGGCGTGGACAGCCCCCACGGCCTGAGACGGCATTCGTCCAGGCCGAACCACTCGGTGCGGCCGTGCAGTTGGGTTCCGATCATGACGCGGCGCAGGTGGCCGTCGGTGTCGCAGCGGATGCGCAGCACGTAGCCGTCCAGGACGAGACGGTGCGGATCGTGCGCGACATGCGGGCCCAGCAGCAGCTGGATACCGTCCTGGGGCGGCGGCAGCGTGGCGTCCTGGTCCAGCAGGACCCGCAGGCAGCCGTGCGCGGCCGGCTCGAACACCACCTCGGAGCCGGGTGGTTGGTTTTCGGGCAGGCGTGCGGCGGCGGTGATGTCCTGGGAGGCCAGCCACGCGAGGACCTGCTGCTTGATGTAGAGGTGGTCGGCGCCGGAGATGCCTACCGACGCCCGGCGGCACACAACGCGCCCGGGGCCCGGGACATGGGCGAAGTGCGCGACACGGTTCGCGTAGGTCTTGATCGTCAGACGACCCCGGCAGCCGCCCAGCCACTGCCCGCACCAGAACGTGTCCCCGGCGTGGGCCCGCCGGAACTGGTCCGCCTGCCCGGCCTCCATCGGCAGCAGGGCGGGTGTCTCCGACTCCGCGCTGCCCGACACCGCCGTCTGCACCAGGCGCTGATCCCGAACCACGCCACCTCCCGTACCGGTTGGGCCGTGGTCTTCAGTATCCGAGGCTGCCGCCCGGACGGACATGCCTACGGGCGAACGATCTTCTCAGCGGGGGCCTGGTCCTGTGGGTTCCATCCCCTCTGCGCGAAGACATCTCGCTTGGAGCACTCCTGCCACGAGACACGTTTCGCGCCACCGACCGACTGCTGCCCGTCCTCAGCCCTCCGCGCCTACGGGACGATCCGGCCAGGGAGTCCCCACCGGCATCGCCGAACGTACGGTGCGGGCGGTGCGGCGCCCACCCCTGCGGTCCGCGTCATCGCGGCCGCGCACGGGCCTACCTCGACGTTCCGCTCGGCGTCGATCTCGACCGCGAACGCGCTGCCGCGCTCGACACGGCCCGGTGTACCGACGGGGCGTGGCCCGACGAGACACAGCAGGAGTACGCGGAGCCGCCGGAGACGGGGTGGGTGATCCCGGTCCCCCGGTCGATGGACAGGACCGAGGCGCTGGAGCTGACGAGCTGTGTCGTGGGCCTGGTCCCGCTCACCGCGGCCGCCTGCACCCGCGTGCTCGCCTACCTCAACGCCCTTCTCACACCCGCCGGCTGAGACCCGGCAGTCGGTATCTGTCCAGCTGGGCGGGGCGAGGGAAGACAGAGGGAACCGGCGGGTCGTCCAACTGCCGTGCACCGTATCGACCGCGCCGTGGACGAAGAGTCCGCTTCCGCACCACGGGACGGTGCACCGGAATGCAGCCTGTGGAGCGGGAGAACTCCCGCTGCCCGGCAGGCCCTTCGTCTACATACTGACGACTTTCAGGGGGGCGGGGTGCCGGTTCCTGGCCGGAGCGCGGGAACCGGGCGGTGCAAGCGGTGAGTTCAGTCAGCCGGCGGGGATGATGTAGGCGCGGGCGAAGTGGGTGGCGATCAGAGCTTCGTGGAGGTGTCCGGCGATGGCACGGTCGCCTTCGACGCCCATCACGACGTGAAGATGGACGAAACCGTCGCGGATCTCGCCGCCGCCGGTCATCTCACCGGGTAGGTCGTACTTGGTGATGGTGTCCGTGAGTGCGTCGCCTTCGGGCATGGTCGAGACGGTGAAGGAGTCGACGCCTCCGATCAGGGAGACGATCGCCGCGTCGGTGATGCCGGCCTCGGCGGCCTGGCGGTTCAGCTCGGCGACGAGTTCACCCTCGGGGACTTCAAAGACGATCATCACGCGGGACTCCGTCCGATCATGGGGCTCAGCTCCCGCAGCATGACCGAAGCGCACCAGCGGGCGCCAGAGTCACGGGGATTGAGAGCCTCGCTGGCGAAGCGGGTGGCGAGGAAGTCCGCGCGGTGCGCGTAGGCGGTGGGCTGGGAGGTGATCTGGCCCGCGGTGGTCCAGTCGACGGCGCAGACGCGGGAAGTGACGGCCGTCATGTAGAGACGACGGGCCTCCTCGTCGTGGGCCAGAGCGTCGGCGACGTGGTCGGCCTGGCCCTGGCCGGGGATCTTGGCGAGGATGCCCGCGGCGTTGACCCGCAGGATCGGTACGTCGCCGTCCGTCATCCACCGGCGCAGGTGCGTGGTGGACGCCTTGTCCGCCAGCGACGCGGTGACGATGTCCGCGCCGTGCGTCGTCTGCACGCGGGCGAGGGGTCCCGGGTCGCGTCCGGCGATGCTGGCCGCCATCTCAGCAGCGAGTGGGCCGTGTGTGACGGCCAGGGCGGACAGTCCCAGAAAGGCTCGTCGGTTCACACGGTCGAGCGTAGCTTCCGCTGCCAGCAGCCCGGCAGGGACGTCCAGCACACCCGACAGGTGCCCGATCCAGTGCTTTCCGGGGATGACCTTCCCGCTCTCCCACCGTTTGACGGCGTCCCGGCCCGGAGCACCGGTGGGGTCACCTGCGGCGATGGCTAATCGCGCGGCGAGCTGGTCCTGTGTCCACCGTTCGAGGGTGCGCAGATCGCGGATCAACTGTCCGATCGGCGGCGGGTCCGGCACAGTTCACCCTTGCGTGAGCCCGACCGATGGAGGCCGCGTCATGCACACCGGGCACCGGCCCGTCTCCCACCGCCACCTGCCCGACTGGCTGCACGAAGGCTCCGTCGCGGTCGACGGCCAGGGCCGGCGGGGCATCGTGCAGTTCATCGGCGAGTGGGAAGACCCCGTCACCCGGAGCGTCACCGTCTGCGCGGTTTTCCTGCGCCCCGAGGGCGGCGGTACGGAATGGATCGTCGCCGACCACGACGCCCTCAACCCGGGGTGAATACCCGTGACTTCCCGCTTGGGCCTCATCATGTTGCTGAGACCGTCCGCGACCACCCGCCGACCGTAGGTCCACGAAGGCGGTGCCCGCCGTGAGCACCACGCTGTACCCGGCGTTCGGGCGGGAGCTGCCCATCCGCATCTGGAACACCACGTCCCGGAGCGCCGTTGCGGTGCTGCGGACCGTCGAAAGCGGCCGGGACCTTGAGCAGACTCCTGCCAACGCGGCTGCTGCGGTGATGCACCAGGGCCCGGACGCAGGAGCCGAACAACCAGATGCGCGCCCTTCCCGACTGGTGCGGCCGGCCCACCCCACTGTGGAACACAACCGGAGGGAACACACGTGACGATCGCACCCGAAGCCCCGACAACCCCCCTCATTCCTCGGGTTCTTCAGCTGGAGATCACCCGCTGCTGCCAACTCTCCTGCTCTTCGCACTGCTACGCCGTAGCGGGCCCGACGCAGGAGCACGGTGTCATGAACGTCGATGACACTGGCGCCGGGTCATCAGCGAGGCCGCCGCGCTCGGCGTCAGGTCGGTTCAGCTCAACGGCGGAACCCACGCTCCACCCCGGCTTCGCCGAACTGGTGGAACACGCCCTCGCGGAAGGGCTCAGGGCCGAGGTGTACTCGAATCTGTACCGCGTGCGCCCCGACCACTGGACCCTCTTCACCCGGCCCGGCATCAGCCTCGCGACCTCCTACTATGCCGACACCGACGAGGGACACGACCAGGTCACCGGCCGCAGGGGCTCCCACGCCGCGACCCGCAAGAACATCATCGAGGCGCACCGGCGCGGCATTCCCGTGCGGGTGGGAATCGTCGACGTCCTCGACGGACAGCGCGTCGAGGAGGCCCGCGCGGACCTGGCGGCGCTCGGCATCACCAACGTGCACACCGACCGAATGCGAGGCCGACGACGGGGTCATCCCGAGCACCGCAGGCTGAAAGGACACCCCCGATGGACTGGGAATCAGCGGCGCGAGGGCTCGCCGCCGAGACCGTGATCCGGCCCGAGTCACGCTGGTACCAGGCGCTGGCCACCACGCCGAGACACCTTTTCGTGCCCCGCTGGTGGACCAGGACCACCAGCACCGACGGCGAAGACCTGTGGGAGCTGCGCGACAGCGGCGACGACACCGACACATGGCTGCGGGACACCTACGCCGACACCACGCTCGTCACCCGTGTCGGCACCCACCACGCCGACCACGCCCAGAGGGGCCAGACTCTCCCCCGGGGACGGGACCGGCGTTCCACCTCGTCCTCCACGCTGCCCGCACTGCTGCTGCTGATGTACCGGGCGGCATTCGTCACCGACGCCTCCCGCCTCCTGGTGACCACCGGCAGCGGCTACGGCACCGCGCTGGCCTGTGTCCGTCTGGGCCAGGAGCGGGTGACGAGTGTGGACGTCGACCCGTACCTGGTGAAGGCGGCGCGGGAACGGCTGGCCGCCGCCGGCCACCACCCCCGGGTCGAGGTCTGCGACCTGACCGGGCCCCTGCCCGAAGGCGCCTACGACCGGATCGTCTCCACCGTCTCCGTGCCCACCGTGCCCGCCTCCTGGCTGAAGGCGCTGGCCCCCGGCGGGCGGCTGGTGACCGCCCTCGCCGACACCGGGCTGGTCATCGTCGCCGACAAGACTCCCGAGGGCGGCGCCGTCGGGCACGTCGCACCGGAGGCGGCCGGGTTCATGAACGCGCGCCACGGCGAGGACTACGACGACACCTTCCCCGAGAACCCTCCGGTGTGGCAGAGCGCTCAGTACGCCGAGGGCGAGAGCATCACCACCGGCCGCTATCCGCTGATGTACGTGCCGGACACCTGGGACGTACGCTCCACACTGGAGCTCCTGGTGCCCGGCGTCGACCACCGCCGGCACACGGCGGACGACGGCATCCGTACCGTCCACATGCTCCACGCGGACGGGTCGTGGGCCCGTGCCACGGCTGCGGAGCGGCGGGACCTCCCGACCGTGCACCAGGGCGGCCCGCGGCGGCTGTGGGACGAGCTGGACCGCATCTGCACCTGGCTCGTCATAGACGGCGACCTTCCTGTGCGGGGCGCCACGGTGACCATCACCCCCGACGGGGCGGCCACGCTCTCGCGTAGGGGGTGGTCGGCCACCATCGCCTGAGCCGTACCCAGCGCGGCGCCTCCTCTGCTCCGCGGGCACCCAACCGCGTCCGGCGCACGTTCATCAGATCCACGCGGAACCGGAGCGCTCGGCAGCACGGTGTCGGATGGGGCCGTGCTCAGCCAGTTCGCCCGGCCAAAGTCCCCTGGACGGGTGTGGGCGGCATCGCGGTCTCGGGCGACTCGAAGGAGAACGTCGGCCGACCGGAGCGCGCCCGCCGAAGTGCAGCTGCACCAAGTCGGCTTCGGTGAGGTTGTCCACCGCCGTCTCCACCTCGCCGCCGAAGTGCGCGTGACGGGCACCCGCTGGTCGGTCCCGTGGCCGAATCCCGTGGCACGGGACGCTGAGAGCGGCATGGACCGCCGGGCGGGAGGCCTCGCCGCGCACGGCGATCAGCGGCGTGCCCGCACGGCAGTCTGGCGGACAGCACCACCGCTGCCGCATCGATCCGAGGCCGGTGTCTGTGAGCAGGGAGCGGTACGAGAAGGCCACGGCGTACGTCGCCCTGCAGGACGACGGGCGCTGGCTGATGGCGGTGGCGCCCGGTGGGCTGCACGAGGACGGCGGGGACCCGTGGATGGATGAGCCGACGGTGTTTCTCGACGCGGGCCTGCTGACCGGCTCCGGCCGCCGCCGGGCGCTCGCCGAGCTCGGCTACGAGGAAGCCGACCGCGGCGGAGCGTGGGAGTGGAGCGAGGGCCTGTGGGAGTTCGATGAGATTCCCCTGCTGTGCACGGCTGCCGTACGTCCGCTCTCGGCCTGACCAGCCCGCATTTCACCTGACTGGACATTGCGCAGCATCACGAAGTCGTGCACGGCGTCGGGCAGTTGAAGGCTTTGCTGCCGGTGCCGGTTGTCCGAGGCAAGACCGGACGTAGAGGTACGGGTGGAGATCCCCGCCAGCCCGCAGCCGTTCGCGAGTTTCGCCTACGGCATCCCGCGCCTTCTGGCGATGCGAGCGGCTGGCTGCCCTCGTCAGTCATCGGGAGCGCTGCCCACCCACGCGATGGGTTCGCCGTGGCTGTTGTGTCCCCAGTGTGGTTCTTCCATCGAGTCTTCGTGTCCCTCGTCCAGGACGCAGATCCGTCCCCAACGGCTGTGCTTGCCCGGACAGATCCGGAGGAGTACGTCGATGTCGCCATCGCGCACCGCCTGGTCGTAGCGGCCCTGGTAGAGCCGAAGACGGGCACGCAGCTCCAGGCCGAACTGCGTCTCCGCCTCCTGGACCTGTGCCCTCGCACGCTGTACCCGCGGGGCGGCTTGGACGACCGAGGCGACCTTCTCCGCCCAGTTCGCGTCCATCACGAAGCGGTGCCACCGTACGGCCGCCCGGACGCGCTGCCCGCCTGCACCACCAGCCGCTGGGCACTCGAGCGGCCCATCACCCACACCAACGCCTCCCGCACGGCCAGCCACGGCGGCTCCGGCACCACCAACTGCCCAGGCCCGGCCGGGAGTCCGGCCTCGGCGTACCAGGCGATCACCGTCCACCGCAGATCCCGTCCCGCCCGCGCATGCCGTCCCAGCGCCGCCGCGACGGCGACCGTCTCCTCGGCGAGCACCGACACCGAACCGCGCCCCCGCCCCAGCCACCGCCGCGCATGCCGGGCAGCAGCCCCAGCCGCCCGCCACCGCTCCAGCTGCGCCCCCGACGCCACCACATCGAGCGCCGCCAGACGCTCGATCAGCTCCTGATCCGCAGGGCTCGGTATTCCTCTGACCACCCGCACCACTTTAGAACCCCGCGAAGTATCGAAAAGCACGTATCGCCGACCCCGGTGAACTGAGGCAGGACAACACCGCTGTACTGTCCGCCCTCCAGCACCAGTTGCGACGCACCCGCAACGCCACCTTCCAGGACGCTCCCGCCCTGATCGGCCTGTCCACCGCACTGCTGAAGACCGCCGCCCGCTACCCCGGACACCGCGGCGCCAGCAAATGGATCACCTTCCACCAGCGGGTACAGGACTCCCAGGCATTCACCGACACCCTGCTGGAGACCGCCGCCGCCCTGACGGGCGAGTTCACCCAGGGCCCCGCGGACGGCCAGGACGTCCCCCTGGCCCCCGCCACCCTGCGGGCCGACACCGTCCACATGGACCACACCGACCGCGTCGCGATCCTCGACAACCTCAGCACCGCCCAGCCGCAGACCGACGACGGCCGGCCCAGCGCCCTCACCGTCGTCTCCAACTGCCGCATCCTGGGCGAAGGATGGGACTCCACCAGCGTCGACGTCTGCTTCGCGGCCCCCCGCGCCGACGTCGTCGGCATCGTCCAGGCCCTCGGCCGCGCCCTGCGCCCCCGCCCCGACGGCTCCAAAGCAACCCTGCTGGTCCCGATCTACCTCGCACCCGACGAAGACCCCATGGACCTGCTCAACTACAAGTACTACCAGCCCCTCTACGACATCCTGCTCGCCCTGCGCGCCCACGACCGCCGCATCAGCGACCGGCTGCCCACCACCCAGCTCGCCGAGAAACGCCCCCCTGCTCCATCGGACGGCGCCCCGGCGGACGGCCCGGCCGAGGACGGCGAGAAGCGGGAACCGGTCGTGGAACTCGCCGACCGGCAGTCCTCGACCCCGCCCTTCGGCGACGGCCCCGGCACCCCCGAGATCACCCGCCCCGACGGCGTCATTCTCACCCCCCGCGAAGTCGCCCAGGTCATCAAACTCCACGTCACCCGCCCCTCCGGCATCACCGCCGACTGGGCCATCGGCGCAGCGGCCGCAGCCGATTACGCCAACGAGCACGGCCACCTCTCCCCGCCCCGCACCCTGCCTGGCCACGGCAGTGATCCGCGCTTCCTCGAACTGCCCGCCTGGCTCGACGCCCAGCGCGCCGCCCGGCGCAGCGGCGAACTCAAGCCCTGGCAGACCGAGTTCCTCGACGAGATCGGCATGATCTGGGAGCCGCGCAGCGAAACCCGACAGCTCCTGATCACCTACGCCCGCGAGTGCGCCCGCGAGTGCGGCGGCCTCGCCGTCTCCTCCGGCTACACCACCCCCGACGGCCGCAAATTCGGCCGCGACCTGAACAACCTGCGCCAGCGCGCCAGCAAACAGGAAAAGGACGGAGGGAAGGACGCTGCCGCGGTGAGCGACGACGAGAAGGGTTTCGCCGACCTCCTCGATGCCCTCTTCGAGATCGACCCCTGGTGGAACCCGCCCTGGCCGCTTCCCTGGCAACGCCACTACCAGCAGGCCAAGGTGCGCCACAGCCGCGGCGAGAGCCTCGCCCAGCCCGGAGACACCCGCACCTACCGGCAGTGGCTGCGCAACCCCGGTGACAACGACGCCCTCACCCCCGGCCAGCTCGATCTGCTGCGCGCGATCGACGGCACACCCGCCGGAGCGTCCTCATGACCACCGCTGCCGCCCGTCCCGTGCAGCTCGCCGACGTCACCCGTTACGCCCGCGGCGCAGTCTCCGTCTCCTTCCACGAAACGGTCCGTGCGCCGCGGCCCGGAGGGAGCCCGGGACGGCTTCCTCCTCGGCGACCCTGTTCTCGGCGGAACGCCCCGCCGCGCCGCACGAGGCGGGCTGCCGCTCGGCGCCGGTCACCCCCGCCTCGCCCCCGGTACGGAGCGTGCGCGGGACTTCGTTAACGCCGGCCCCTCCCCGCCCGTCCACCGTCCGCCCGGCTTTGCCTGACGTAGTGGGTCTCCAGCTGCGACGATGGGCTTCAGACCGGCGCGTGGATGTCCGCCACGAGGCGTCGGCACATATGCACGTCCAGCACGAGAGGCACTTGAGCCTTATGTCTGAGAGTGACATCTCTTTGGCCACGGCAGTCCACCGGCTCGTCCAATGGGTCGGCGACGGGCGCGTTTTGACCAGTACCGGCAAACTCCGGGTTTCCGACGGCCAGTACCTCGTGGATCTCCTGGATACTGGCGACCACCCACAGGGCGGTGTCGGCCTGCGCCGCCTCTCCTCAACCGACAACCTGCCCACCCTGCGGTACCTGCTGGAACTGACCGTCGAGGCAGGACTGCTGCGTATCCAGCGCGGCCGATTGCACCAGGTCAAGAAGCACGCCCAGCAGACGGCAACAGGGGAGGGCGTCCGGCAGCTCTTGGTGGAGAACGTCCATCGCACCGCCCCGGAGACCTTGGCCCCTGTCTTTGATCGCCCAGATCTGGGAACCGCTGCTTTCAAGGCCCTTTGGGCCGAACTGGCGGAGGCGGAGGAGACACCCCTCGTCATCTCCGAGCTGACCGAGGTCCTGTGGAATGCGGTCGCAGACGATCCTGACCTGATCGAACTGTGGCCGGTCGGACAACAGGACGAGGTGAAGGCATCCTTCGCCGTAAGTACGGCCTCGGTGCTGTTGCACTACGCCCAACTGGGGGCTGTGGCCACGAATCCGGAGCGGACCATCGTGCAACTCACGGTCGGTGGAGCGCGCGAGGCTGAACGCATCGGCGCTACCGGTGCGTCGGTGCCCCGCTGACTGCAGCGCCGCACCTTCCGGCGTGCTGGCAGTGCGGGGCGGACATGAACTCTCCGACGCTTTGGGGGAGTTGGGGAGGGTGCTGGCCAACTCCTGTGCTTTCAGGGGCCGCGCGGGCCTGAGTGCGCAGGGTGCCGTCGCCCACTCGACGCTGCTGTGCGCACCGTCAAGCGGTTGACCGTGATCTCGCCGGCACCGGCGTGGGCGGGAGATGTCCGATTCACCTGGGTGCGATGCGGGCGCTGCTGTCTCCTGGAGACGACGCTGGCGAGCGGTGGTCAACTCAGGCTGAGCACCAGTCCCAGTCGTAGTCGTGCCGGTGGTCCTCGGGAAGACCCGTCACCCGCTCGCTCACCAGCCGGGGCCGGTTGCGCAGCAAGGCCCGGGCCCGGTCGATGCCCAGGTGCAGGGCCATCTCCTCGCCCGTGCACAGCGGCCGCACGGCGCCTGCGCGGGCGAGGTCGGCGGCCAGGTCGTTGAAGCAGCGGGCCATCTGCCGCCGCCAGGCACGGTCCTGGTGCAGGGCGACGGGCGGCAGCAGGCCCAGCACGCGGCCCTCGCCGCGCCGCAGCGGCGCGTCCCCCAGGGCGGCGACGTCCTCCCGCGCTTGAGTCCCGAGGTCCTCAAGTGCCGTCCGCAGCACCGCCACCGTCCGCGCGGAGAGCCTCTCGGTATCTTCGTCGTCGGCGCCGTCTTCGGCCCAGCCGTCGTCCTCGCCGTCCTCGTCAGCCCACGCGGACGCTGCGTCCTGGCGGGAGAGTTGGTGCAGACGGTCCCGTACGCGGTGCGCGGCCTCAGCCGGGGCGGCCAGGGCGTTGTCGATGATCTGCAGATCGTCTCCGAAGGCCTCGGCGCTCAGCAGCATGCCGGCCTCGGCGAGGAGTACGGACCCCGCGTCCTCGGAGGCGGTCTTGGCGGGCAGGACCACGGCGAAGTAGTTGTCCGTCAGCCGGTCGATGACCGAGGCGATGACCACGGCGGCGACCAGCGGGTCGGCGAAGGCATCGTCCAGTTGCAGCCGGTCGATGACCAGCACGCTGGTCACTACGGACTCGATGAAATCCTCGAACTCGTCCGTGAAATGGCCCTGTTCGTCGAGGAGCCGGGCGGCCACCAGGGCAGGGAAGGACTGCTCGTCGTCCAACCGCTCGCGCAGGTTGTCGGACTGGTAGTACAGGCCGCGTACGGCGCGCAGGCTTCCCACCGGTGTGCCCGCCGCCGTGATGCGTACGTCCCAGTCCTGCACCCCCTGCGCGGCGGGGTCCAGCAGCTTGTGGGTGTGGTGGAAGTCCAGCGCAAGCAGGGCAAGGTCCGCCCCCGCTGCCATGCCCGGCCGACTGCTCAACGTGCTCCCTCACCCTCACCCCTGTCGTTGCGGCCACCGCCTTCGGCGGCCGCAACGGCAGCGGAGCGGCTGGCCACCGCCCCTGTGCGAGACCAGCGTGTCAGCCCGCCGCGAAGGTTCCCGCCGTGCTCAAGGCGCCCGCTGCGAAGACGAGCCTGGGCAAGAGGTGACGTCGGCCGTGCCCCGGACGCCCCCAGGTCCAGCACCCGGGGATTGTCCGAGGCGCGGGCTAGTGTCGAGCACATGAGCGACGCGACCGACACCCCCTCCGACCCGTTCGGCTTTCCTCCCGAGCTGATCGAGGCGCAGAAGGCCGCCGCCGAGGCGTACGAGGAGCTGCACCGGTACCAGGCGATGCTGCCCTGGTCCCGGGAGCCGCACGAGGGGTGGGAGGCGCCGGCCCCGGCGCACGGTGGCGCCCTGGTCGGCCCCCAGTTCTCCCGCCCGCGCAGTCCGGGGTGGACCGACGCGCAGAAGGCCGAGTACGACCGGCTGTGGGAGGAGTGCCGCAGGACGAGCGCCGTCGTCTCCACACATCCGCACTGGGGACGCTTCCCGGGCGCCGCCCAGATCGAGGCCCGGCAGGCGCTCAAGCGGATGCCCGGCGCGCTCCCCGCCGTCAAGCAAGTCGAGCAGGACGACCTGGCCAAGGCGGTCTGACCTTTCCCCGGAGCTGGTCAGAAGGGCAGGCCGACCACTTTCTGATGCGCTTCTCCGAGGACGTACTCGGCCTGCTGCTCCGGGTCGAGGCGTTCCGGGAAGCAATCGAGCCTCGCGACCAGTTCGGAGAGGTACGCCTCGACGCGCGCGACACCCTGCGGGTTCTGCTCCCGCATGCGGGCGAGTGCCTTACAGACCAGCCCGGCCCGCAGACGGTGTGTGTATACCGGGTTAGTAGCCGTCAAGCTGAGGTCGTTCAGGGACAGTTCCTTGCCGACCCGCGCGGCGATGAGCTCGTAGGCGGCGATGATGCGTCCGCAGACGTATCCGGGGGTGGTGCGGGTGTCGTCGAGTGGCACGGGATCTCCTGATCGCATCGATACGGGGCCGGTGCCCGCTCGGTTGCGGGGCACCGGGATGCCGTTCTCTCAGTTCTGATCCTCACCTCGGCCGCCGGGCCGAGCTTTCGACCGCGCCGATGCCGCGCGGTGTGCCACGTGCTGACGTCGGACACTACCGCAGCGCACCGACACAGCCGGGCCGTCCAACGGCCTGTGAGCCGGGCGGCGTGCACCGCCGTCCGTACCCGGGCCCGCCCGGCTGACCGGCATCCCGGTCTCGGCAGGATGCCGCCGGCTGTGCCCCGGACGTCGAGATCCCGCAACCGTCTGCCGCGCCCGGGCGGCGGAGGCGCCGCGCGGCCGACGGGTTACGGGCGCTGGGCGAGCAGCGTGTCGACGTGGCTGGAGTGCTGGATGTAGGCGGCGAGGTCGGGGCCGAGCAGTCCGGCGACCGTCAGCAGGTCCTTCATCCGTACGGCGACGGGCACGCTCAGGAGCGGTTCCCAGTGCGCGGCCCGGTTGCGCAGCTCGTGCAGGTCGCCGATCGGCTGGTCGACGGCGGCCCGGTTGGTCCCGGGAGGGAAGGCGTGGTGGAGGTGGGGGACCCACAAGGTCTTCTCATGCGCGGAGGTGGACAGGTACCTCCACATGCCCAGCGACAGCTCGGCGATCACTTTCCCGGGGGGCGCGCCGTGACCGTAGCGGGTGCGGGCGCTGTCGATGGCCTTGCGGGTCTTGTCGTTCATGTCGACCCGGCGGGTGCCGCGCTGGCCCTTCTTCACGCGGATCAGCGGGGCGCGCAGGGGACTGGCCGGGTCCTCCAGCCAGTGCCCGGTGCCGTTCCAGGTCGCGTCCAGCGCGGCGGCGTACGCGTTGCGCAGGGCGATCTCGAAATGGCCGAGGTCGCGCAGGACCGCGCAGGTCAGGTTCGTGTTCCATTCGTACAGGGCGAGGGCTCGGGCGGGGTCGCCGCCGGCCGCGGTGAGGTAGATGGCGTGCCGGGCGGGGCTGAGCCAGTTCTCCACCCACGGTCCCGGGGCGGGTACCGGGGATGCATGCGTCACGGTTCCTCCTGCTGGAAGGTCGGGTATAGTCGCAAGTGACAAGCCCCGGTGGACCGCTGATCGATATGATCATGTCGCCGGGGCTAAGACGTTTTCCGGGCCTGGTACGCCTCGCCCGCGAGGCGCCCGTCCCGCGCCCCCGTTGCCGGGGGTCTGCGGAGTGCGGCCGGTCGCGTGACTCAATGAAACCCCCGATCCGGAGCTGTCCCCGTACACTGGAACCACTGATTGACCTGCATGTCTGCTACGCCACCGAGGAATCGGAGAGATCAGACGTAACATACAGGTCAAGCCGTAGCTATCAATCCGCTGCAATAAGTAGGGGAGGCACCGTGGTCCGCATCCGGTCGGCCACGGGAGAGCCGGTTGGTCCCGCCGAGAAGGCCGTGGAGACCCGTCACGAGACGCTCGACGTCCTCACCGGCAACGGCATGCTGACGGACGCCATCAAGGCCGCCACCACGCTGTCCGCCGCCGGCCGTACCCCTTCGGCGGTCCGTGTCCGCCGCCTCTACGTCCGCCATACCGTGCCGCTGAAGGTCACGACGGAACGCAACGGCCTGCCGCGCAGGAAACGGCCGCCCGCCGCCCGGCTGATCGCGCCCCGCGGCGTCACCGGCCGCCTCCACCTGCTCCTGCTGTTCGCCGCAGCCTGCCAGGCCGCCCCCGGCCAGAAGTGGCACCACACGATCCCCATCGAGCACGGCCGCGACCAGCCGGTCTCCCTAGAACGTCTGGTCTGCGCCCTCGCCCGCCACCGGAGCGGCACCGGATACGTTGCCAGCCCGCGGACGAACAAGCTCCGCCAGATCACCCAGGCCCTCAAGACCCTCAACGATCAGTACCTGGTCGACCTGCCGCACCGCGGCGAGTACCTGCCCTTCCGCGACTTCACCCTCCTGTGCGACAGCGGACAGAGCACCGACAACGCCCACATCCCCTACCGCGTGCCGAAGAAGAACGAGCCGTACGTCGACATCCCGGCCGAGTTCTTCACCCGCGGCTGGGTGCATCTGCTGACCCCCAGCGAGATCACCGCCTACCTGATGTGGCTCGACGTCAACCAGCACTCCGAACACGAGGAGCCCTATGTCACCGGCGCCGTGCGCGCGGGTGCCTACGGACTGACCCGCGAGGCCTACGAGACCCACCAGGCGCTGCAGGCCTTCGGCCTCATCGACGTCACCCCTGACCCCGACCGCCATGGCGACGGCAAGTACGCCGGCTACCACCCGGACAGCCGACTCCCACCGTGCCACCGCGTCACCGTGACCGCCGACGGCCTGCTTCAGGACGCCGCTGCCCGGATCGACAGAACCCTCAACTGGTATGCCGTCACCGGGGACTGGGGCCGACCGTTTTAATCTCCGGCCCGCCTGAGCGGTCACATCCATCCGCACCGGCTGCCGCCCGGCGGGTGGGACTGTCGTGCCTCCGGGGTACGGCAGAGGCGTCGGACCAGCGTCGTGGAGGGCGCTGTCCTGGTCGGTGCCGGCCGTGCTCGATCTATTCGGTACGAGGGACGGGGGTGACGCCGACCTCGTCGAGGATCTCGTTGGCGAGGGCGGGTGCGCCGCCGGTGCTTCGTCCGCCGGATGCCAGCCACCCCCGCCCATGATGCTCCCGCACCGGCGTGACGCCCGCCGCCCGCAGATATCCCCGCCGTTGGACGTGCGCAGCCTCGCGCTGGTAGGAAAGCGGACCGGGAACTCTGGGGGAGTACCGGGGCAGTGGGAAGGGGAGCCGTGCTGAATTCCGCAGACGATGAGGGCACCCCGGCCGACACAACCGCAGTCCGTAATCCCGTCGGCGCCCTTGCTTCCGCGCGTCTGACATCCCGCGCCGAACACGTGCTCCTGGACTGGCTGGAGGCGCACATCGCGTTGCAGAGCCTCCTGGACCACGACGGCGTCGAAGGGTGGGAACACCGGTCGGTGTACGAGCTCGTGGCCACGCACGGCCGCTGGTTCACGCCCGCTGTCCTTCCGGCACAGGTCCGGCCGCTGCCGGAGCGGGAGTGCTTCGCCAACGCGGCGGCGACCGAGCGCGAGCACCCGCACCTGGCCTACACCGAGGGCTTCGCCGTCGCGGCCGACAGCCCCGTACCGACAGCCCACGCCTGGTGCACGGACGCGGACGGCCACGTGATCGATCCGACCTGGTCGGCACTCGGGGGCAGCGCGTACCTGGGAATCGTCCTGCCCCCCGAACCTGCGGCCGCGCGCGCCTCGCAGTTGGGGCGTCCTGGAAGCACCCGACTCCCTGTACCCACTGCTGCGCAACGGCCTGTGAGCCGGGCGGCCTGCGTGCAACGCCGCCCGTGTCCGGGTCCGCCCGGCTGTCAGGAGCGCAGCGCCGTCTCGGCTGATCGAGGCGTGCACGCGGTCCTTGCCTCGGCATGTGTCCGCGTGGCGGTGCGGAGGACCGGCATGGGATCAGCTGGTCCGAACACCGCTCTGTCCCAGGCGGTCTGGGTCGCCCATGCGTTCCAGCACGTCAGGAACAGCCCGAGTTGGTGCGTGGCGGCCAGCATCCCGCGCGCCGTCGTGCCCGGTGCCCGGAACCACCGGTGCAAGGTCCGGCGGGGGTCAGCCGGCTCCAGCGCGGACGGGATGACCAGGCCCTGGAGGAATTCGGCTGCGGAACTGGGCCGGGTGCGGGTGACCAGGTACACGGCCGCGAGCGTGGCGGGCGCAAGCGAACTGAGTCCGCTGCGCACCGCCGTCACGATCGGGACGGCCTGCGGCAGGTCGGGGTACCGGGTTTGAAGGAGCCGTGCGATCTAGGCGTTCGTGAAGCCGCGCCGGTGCCAGTCCGGCCACGGCAGTGCGGCCCTTGCCGTGTCGTACAAGGAGAGCAGCCGGATTGCGGCAGCGATTTCCTTCCGGTGGGATTCCACCCCCACGGCTCCCAGCGCGTACTCCGAGCGGTTCGTGGACGCCACCGTGGAGCAGTTCGACGAGATCCGTGAGATCGGCGCCGGGCCGATGATCGGCAGGGTGGCCCTGTCCACCCACGACGACGGCTCGATGATGCAGCCCGGTGCCCAGGTGATGCTCCAGCGCGGCGACCTGGTGCTCACCTACACCGTCGCCGGGCCGGATGCGCTGGCCTCCATCGTGGAGCACCCGGAGATGGCGGCCCACGCCGGCGACCACCACCGCACCGGCGTGAACGTCGCCTCCTTCGCTCTGGCCGCCCTGCGCGGCGAGGGCGTGCGCGGCCGGGCTATGCAGGCACCGCACCCGAGACTGCGGGCCTTGCTGAGGGCGGTCGCCGACGCCCCGTACGAGGCCGGCGAGAGTGGCGACGTGAGGTTCCGCCTGGCCGATCAGGCCGGCCGGGAGCAGTGGCTGCGGCTGGACGAGATCCCGCTGCCGCCATCCGTCCCTGCCGCCTGGCCCCGCCCGTAGAACAGGTCTCACGCCTCAAACGTCGGTCGGTTGCGGGGGACTTCCCGGCCTGCGGGGCAGCGGGTCGGCGACCGGCCGAGCTCACTCGACTCGTGCGTCCCTCATTCTTCCAACCCGCGCATGCGTCGGTCGTACGCCGCAGATGGTTCCAGTCCCATCGCGGCGCGGCGTTCGTCGAGCCGGTCAGGGTCGGCAACGGGCTGCTGGCGCAGGTTCGAGCCGTCTCCGTCGTCGGTGTACTGCGTTCCGTACACCTGGGGTTCGCCGGCCGCGACCAGAACCCGGTCGGTGAGGTAGGCCTGGTGGCGTGGAGGGGCGTCTCCGGCCGCGACCGCGGCTTTCAGGAGTTCGAGCGCTTGGCGCTGGAAGGCGGGGGCGAGATCGGCGTGCTGGGCGAGGAGCCATGCCTCGTCGGCTCCCTGTTCGCCGGCCAACGCCAGGCCTGGCCAGCCGTGTTCGGCGATGACCTGCTGGAGCCAGGCCGTGTTGTCGGCGTCGATCCGGCGCATCTCGCGCCCGTCGTGGGTTCCGGCCGGGAGGCGGCGCGCCGCCTGGTCTTCTTCGGCACGGCGGTGGAGTTCGGCGGCAAGGTCGTGGTTCACCGTGAGCTGGTTCTCCTCGTCGGCGCCGGAGCGGAGGTGATGAAGCGGCGGCCAGCCGGGCCGTACTCAGCCGGCCGAGGCACGGCGCTCGTCACCTTCGGGGGATGCCTGCCGGTTGTGCTGCGTGCGGGCAGCCTCAAGTAGACATCGCCAGGACGTCACTGTGGGCCGCCGCCGCAGCAGTGCGCGCCTTTCTCTGTCCGACATACCGCCCCAAATTCCATGCTCGATACGGTTGTCGAGAGCGTAGGCGAGGCACTCCGTACGCACCGGACAGCCGGTGCACACAGCCTTCGCCCGGTTCTGAGAGGCGCCTTCGACGAACAGTTCCTCGGGGTCGGCGGTTCGGCACATCGCCCTCGCACCCCACGACTCCCCATCACCCACGATCACCCGATGCCGTCCTCTCCCCGATCCGGACCGCCGCAGTCCCACCCGAGGATGCGACGGTGGGGAGACGGTACGACAAACTCGCCGGGCATGAGACACCGTCAACGCGCGGCAATCCCTACGGGTGAAGGCGGCCTTGACGGCGGCACGACAAAGCCTCAACCTCCGGTCCAGGCACAGCTGTTGCCGGCATTGGGCAGAATGCGCGGCATGACGAGTACGGATGATCGGACGTCGGAGTCCTCGGGCAGGGACGGGCAGTTGCTCGGCGCCTCGGGCGCAGGGGCATTTCCCAACTGGCGGGGGCTGGGGAGCGTGCCCGTCGACAGCTTGCTGGCCATCGCCGAGGACGACGGCATCCCCGTCGCCTGGGTGCCGCCCGCGGACGTGCTGATGGAGTTGCTCGCCGTCCGCGGGCATGAGGCCCGGCTCGACGTCCTCAGCCGGTTCGAGGACACCGTCCTCTCAGCGTGCGAGGAGGAGATCGCCGGATGCGGGGACGAGTCGATGTCCGAGGACGTCGCCCTCGCGTGGAGAGTGGTAGAGGCGTTCAGGGCGGGTCACCGGGAGGCCGCGGCCTGTCTGGCGCTCCTCGGCTCCGAGGAGACCTTCTACGCCGTCACGCACGTGCCCCGCAGCCCTGCCGGGCTCGACGCGCTGAGCAGGTACGTGAAAGAGGACATGCGGGAGAGCAATCCCGCCGCCGGGGACAACTGGCTGAACAAGGCCGTCCGGAGGTGGCGCGCGGATCGGTCCAGCTACGCGGGCCTGTCCCGGAAGGCCCGTTTCCAGCAGCCGCCGTCGCCTGGCTGGGGCGACGGGCTGGATCCGCAGGCGGTCTTCCTTCCCCTGAAGTCCCTGTACGTGCCCTACTGGGCCGCCGAGGGTGACCCGGCGCCGGTCAATCTGTCCCGTCACTTCGTCGCGCACCGTCCTGTCCTTGAGCATCTCAGCAAGGGGCACTGCCTGATCGCCGTCATGTTGATGTCGTCGTTCTTCGCGCTGAAGCAGAAGTACTGCATCGACGTTCAGATGGACTACGCCGAGCCCGGCTACGGGGATGGCGAATGAGTGCTGCGAGCGGGTACACGGACTGACCTGGTGCCTCGGTGCCGACTGGCACGGGCAACCGGCCGTCGCCCCAGGTGCCGGCCGAAGCCCGGTCAGGCAGACGCCGACGCGCGAATGCCGTGGACCGCCGATCAGGTCCAGCGGCTGACAGACGCGGTCGTCGCCCGGATCTCCCACTCCGCCCTGGTCGCTCATGTCCTGTTGCTGAGGATCCCGAACGGACCGCCACCACGGTCCGACGCCGTGCGATTCCCAGCCCGTGCCGCTTCATCGAGGACGGCGAACGAGGCGCGGAGCGGTTGGCCAACTCCTCGCCACCGCGCGCCTGGTGGTGTTTCGGAGGCCGCATCAACGACGTCCACGCCCGCCACAGCGGGCAGTCTCAGCGGCCGGGTGCACCGCTCATCCAACCCGCTGGACGGCACACACGCAGGCAACCCCTCGGACGCCCAACGCGCACTACGCTGGCGCCATGCATATCGGGGAGACGCTGGACCGCTGGGGCGTCCCCCTCATCGTGGCTGCCGGGATCACCGCGCAGACCGCCACCACAGCCGTCGGCGGGCCGCACTCGATCGCCTTCTACACCGCGTTCCTCAGCGGCGCGCTCTGGGCCTGGAACGGCCACCACACCAGTAACCGCGCCGTCTCTTCCGGCGGCTTCGCCCAGGCGCTGACCTGGGACTCTCACGTCCGCCCGCACCGGGAGCCTGTTGATCCGTCGGAGCTCTACCTGTCGATGGCCGCACGGATGCGGGACACCGAGCACCATGCGCGTGCCTTCGCCGTCCGGCACGGACTCGAGCGGATCTCGTTCGCGCTGCCCGGTGACCGGCACGGCTTCACGGACGCCCGCTCGACCGGCCACGGGCGGCGCGGGCATCTGTGGCTCGGCGCCCACTGGTTCCATCCCGACCACACCCAGCACCTGGCGCCGGTCCTTGAGCACGAGCTCGCCCACCTGCGGCGCGGCGACACTCGCACACGGGTGGGCGTCGAGACCGCCGCCGTGGTGGCCGTCGCCCTTGCGTCCGGCCTCCTGCCTTTCGGGGCCTTCACCGCGACGGCCCTGACCGTCTGGCTGATCACCGTCGTGCTGCACTGGTGGGCCGAACTCGCGTGCGACGCCGCCGCGGTACGGGCCTGCGGCCGTACCGGCGTGGCCGACATGTGGAGCGCGGACATCGCCGCCGAGCGCACCATGTCCCTGGCCGCCCGCGCCTGGAGCTTCACCCGCGCCGGACACCTGCACCCGCCCCTGCGCCTGCGCCGCTGGTTCGCTCTGCACGCACCACTGCACCCCAGCACCACGCCCCACCCGCTCAGCGCCCTGCGCGAGGCCGCACCGGCTGCCGGGCCGGGGAGTTGACGAAGGTGTCGGCCGACGCCGACGCGGGTGCGGCCTGCTGGCGTCGGGGTGCGGGCGGCGGTCAGCAGTCGTACGGCCGGTCCCCGGGCGCCACAGGCCGCCGCGGGGCCCGTACTCCGGTCAGGGGGTTCCGGGTGACGGGGGCTACTGGCAGCGTCGGTTCCACAGCCGGGGGCCGACGCCGACCCATTCGGGGATGCCCGGTGCCGGCAGCGGGGGCCGGCCGGCCCGGGCGGCGTCGTCGGCCAGGAGCCGGGCGAGGCTGGCGCGGTGGGTCTCGTCGCCGCGGTAGCCGCGTTCGACGTCGCGCAGGATGCGGCGCAGGGGGTAGGTACGGATCTTGATCTGCCCGCGGTACGTGGTGCGGGCGTGCACATCGAGGAGTTCGATCCAGGACCAGGCGTCCACCCCGCCGACGAGCGCGGTGCGGTCGATGCGGTCGCCGAGCGGTGCGCCGCCTGCCGTCCAGGCGGCGTACACACGGAGCGAGCCGCCGGGCTGGGGGACGTCGGTGACCATCAGGGTTTCGGGCGCCTCGCCGCTCAACGCGCCCTGGACGACGGCCTGTTCGGCGGGGCGGAGGTCGGTGGCGGGGTTCAGCGCGGGCCCGGGGGCGAGGACGGGCGGGGCGGCGAGGCCGGCACGGGCAGCTCCAGCGGCAGGATCGGCGGGGGAGCGGCGTAGGACTCCGCATGGTCAACGACGGCGCTGCCCGCACGTTACGGCACCAGGGCGCGGTGTACGGGCCGGCTCCTGGCGGCGGTGCGGCTTCGGCTGATGCGGGCGATCGCCGGGCACGTCCCGGCCCGGTCGTTCGGGCGGACGACTCCGGCGGCGCGAGCGTCGTCCGGGTGCGGGGAGCGCGGGTCTCCGTACGTCGTGGAACGGCTGGAGCCTGCTGCTCGTCACCCGGCCAGCGCCGTGGCGGGGCCGTACGCCTGCCGACCGGACCGGGAGTGGGGTGGGCATGCGAAAGTCCCGCCCAGTTGCCTGGCACGGGACTTCACATACCCCATGGGAGTGGGGGTGTCCGGAGCGAATCTCGGGTGCGAGCGAGTGTTTCCGCTGCTGTCGAGTGACCCCCACGCGCGTGGGGAGCGTCCCGGACGCAGCCACTATCGCACACCTGGGGCAAGTGCCGTACTCCGGCGCCGATTTCGAGTCATCGGCGACCGGGGCGGGCGCGTAACGGGGGGGGCGGAGGACTGGTGTCCTGCCGCCTGGTCCGAGCGGGCCGACGTCGGCGGGCGGACGGTCGTGTCCGGGGCCGACGAACGGGACATGGCGAAGGGGCCCGTGCTGGTGCGCCGACCCTGTCTGTGAAGTGCTCCCTGCCGAAGGCGATGGCGTGAAGGGGATGTTCATGGATGTATCGGGATGTTCAGCGGGTAGGGAGTCGATCCCGTGTCCTCGTCGGCGCCGTACGGACCGGGCCGCCGCGCCGTCACCGAGGTCCCGGAAGCCCGGGCACCGGCCCGTACGAGGCCTCCTGAAGCCCCTGCGCGCCGGGCGGCCCTTGCTCGCGGGAGCGCCGGAAGGGCCGTACGGCTGCTCGTCGCGTGGCGGGCGGGAACGGGGCGCGGGCGTACGGGAGTTCAGCCGCCGGCCGAGGCCCCGGGAACCCCGGCGTTCGCGGCATCCTCGGCCTCCTGGGCGTACTCGGTGGAGGCCTCCCGGAGAGGGATGGCTTCATCGGCGCAGGGGCCCCATCTGCCGCAGGTCTTCCACCACTGTTCGTGGGACGTCCAGGCGGTAGGCGACGTACGGTCGCGCCCGCGCGGCGGCTCCCGCTGCTGCTGCCCCCCGGTGTCCCCAAGCTGCGGTTCGTCGCCCCGGGCGGGATCACAGAAACTGGTTCGGCCGAACCACTTCGTGGACACGCTCGCCCGATCCGAATGCGAGTGAGGAAGCAGTTCGACCGAAACACCTTCCCAGCCCGGTGAGCCCAACAGCCGCCACGGGATGATCCTGGCCGGTGAGGGCGGCGTCGGTGGCCAGCTGTCCCAGCAACTCGCTTACGGCGTCGTGCCGTTGGGCCCAGCCGTAGGTTCGCGGGCGGTCCGGTTGCCCTGTCATGACGGCCTCACCTGCGCGGAGTCCCCGCTCCTGGTGCCGGGCGTCCCCGCCGGGCTGCCCCGGGTCCTGCCGCCACGCCCGGGTGCGAGGGCCGGGGCCGGAAGTCCTTCGTCCGGTGGTGAGTTGGGGTGTCACAGCCACGCGCGCGTTGCCGGCGGGATGTCGCGGGGGGAGGGCGCGGCCGTCGAGGGCTTGGTGCAGGCGTTCGGCGAGCTCGTCGTGGTGGGGGAGGGCGTCGGCGAGGGCGCGGCCCATCAGGTACAGGTCCGGGCTGCCGGCGCTCCTGTGGACGGCCGCGCTCCGTCGGCGTCCCCGGCGCCGGTCCGGCGTGCGCGTGCGCGGTCGGTGAGCTGGCGGATGTGGTCGGTCCAGGCCTGCATGAACGCTTCCGCCCCGCTCTCCTCGGCGCCGGGCAGGCACAGCAACCCCTTCCCGGTGTCGGCCTGTTCGGTGAGGACCGACTCCAGCCAGGCGGCGAGCGCGGCGATTTCGGGGGCGAGGCACAGGGCCAGGGCGTGCACGATGCCCGACGGGTTGATCATCTGGGGCACCATCTGGGCCACGATCAGGGCGAACCCGGACTCCTCCAGGAGGGCCCGCAGGCGGGCGAGGACGGGGTTGTCGGGCATCCCGAGCCCGTGCAGCAGGTACAGGCCGCCGACCCCGGCGAGCACCGTGGCGGCGTGGCGTGCGGCGGCCATCTCCCGGGCGCCGGCCGCCTCCAGCAGGCCGAGCGGGTCGACGGACCCGGCCCGGATCCACCCGTCGAGCTCGCCGCTCTCCTCGGCCTGCCGCGCCTTGGCGGCGACGTCGGCCCAGTCGAGGCCGGGCATGAGGGTGGCGAGCGCGTCGACGAGCGCCTCGCCGCCGACTTCACCGGCGCCCCGGGTTATCTAGCGTTGTTGGGTGTTTTGGCAGGTCAAGAAGGTGATTCAGGTTCAGGGAAGTGGGCCACGTACGTGGTGCGTCAGGCCGGGGCCGTGTGGTTCGGGGGCCCTGGCCTGACGTCGGTGTGGTCGGAGTGTGGGCTCAGGTGAGGTGGTCCAGGAGCCATGTGACGACGGGGCGGAGGATGCCGGAGACGGCACCGCGCAGGGCTGCTCCGGCCAGGGCGAGGCATTCGCTGCGGGACAAACGCGTGCGGGACATGAAGTCCTCCACAGGAAGTGTGGTGGGCGGATGGGGCAGCCGGCCGGCTTGCTGTCCACACTGAGACCCCCGAGGAGCCCACCTCCGAGTTGCGACGTGCCCTCAACAGGCCCGGGTATTGGCGCTGTTCACGCCATGGCGGGGGGCGAAAGCCGGGACGATGGTGCGATGAGTGGCGACACCGGGGGCGGTAGGCCGGGCCCGCAGGAGAGTCCGAAGCGGCAGCGGCCGCTGAAGCGGGCGCGCGTGGGATGGCCGCCGGCGCTGCGCCAGCTCAAGGAGCTGCTGTACGAGGTGTATCTGGCAGCGGGCGCCCCCGGCCTGAATGAGATCACTGGGGATATCGCCAAGGATGGCGGACTGGCGGGGTTGCCGAGCCGGGACACGGTCCACCGCGTCGTCACCGATGGCGAACGGCCTGGCCAGCAGGCCGATGTGGTGGCCGTGGCCACGGTGCTGGCCCGCCGGGCCCGCTGGGATGCACCGGATCTGGCGGGGCGGGCGCGTGAGCTGTGGGTGCAGGCCCGGATGGCGCAGGGCGCGGGGCGCCCGCTGGGCGACCTGCGGGGCGATGTCCGGCTCGTCCTGGACGGAGGCCTGGGCATCCACCCGGCGTTAGACACGGGCGGCGCCCGCGACCAGTTCGGGATCCTGCCCGCCTACATCCCGCGAGAGCACGACGCGCGCTTGAAGGCGGTGGTCGACGCGGCAAGAAGGGGGCGCAGCGGGATCGCGGTCCTGGTCGGGGGATCGTCCACCGGCAAGACCCGCGCATTGTGGGAGGCCGTCGGAGAGTTGCCGGACGACTGGCGGCTGTGGCATCCCCTCAGCCCCACCGCCCCTGATGCGGCCCTGGCCGCCCTGGGGGACATCGCCCCGAAGACGGTGGTGTGGCTCAACGAGGCCCAGCACTACCTGGACCCGGACCCGCTCGGTGAGCAGGTCGCGGCGGGCCTGCGGGAGCTGCTGCACGATCCCTCACGCGCCCCCGTACTGGTCCTGGGAACCCTGTGGCCCGAACACTGGGACACCCTGACCACCCGCGACCGGCACGCCGGCGCCCGCGACCTACTCGGCGGGCACAAGATCGACGTGCCGGACGCCTTCACCCCCGCCGACCTGGCCGCACTCGACGCCACCGACCCCCGGCTCGCGCAGGCCGTCCAGCACGCCAAGGGTGCGCAGATCACCCAGTACCTGGCCGGCGTGCCCTACCTGATGGACCGCTACGACGCGGCCCGGGGAGCCACCCGGGCCCTCATCCACGCCGCGATGGACGCCCGCCGCCTGGGCGCCGGTCTCCATATCCCGCTGAACTGGCTCGCCGACGCCGCCCCCGGCTACCTCGACGACGACGAGTACCACACCCTCGACCGCGACTGGCTGTCCCAGGCCCTCGCCTACGTCACCACGCCCTGCAACGGCATCCCCGGCATCCTCACCCCCGTCACCAGCAGCGGCCCCCGCAACCGGCGCACCCGTGGACAGCCTCCCGCGAGCGGCATCCCCGCCGACCGGCCCACCCCCAGTACGCGGGGGCCGCGCTACCTGCTGGCCGACTACCTCGACCAGTACGGCCGCCATCACCGCGCTCAGAGCATTCCGCCCATCGACTTCTGGACCGCGGCCGCCCACCACGCCCACCCCACCGACCTGACCGCACTCGGCTACGCCGCCTGGGCACGGGGCCTGTACCGCGACGGCGCCCAACTCCTCAAACACGCCACCACCCACGGCAACCCCGACACCGCGGCCACCCTCGTCCGTAGCCTCCACTTCCTGCACCCCACCGACCACCACCCTGCTCAATGGGCCGCCGCGCATGCCGCCCTCGACGACCCGGGCGCCGTCGCCAGGCTGCTGGACGGGCTGCGAGAGGCTGGGGCGGACGAGCAGGTCACCGCGCTGGCCGAGCGGGCCGCCGCGCACGCCGCCCTCGACCACCCGCGCGCCGTCGCCGATCTGCTGGACGGGCTGCGGCGGGCTGGGGCGGACGAGCAGGTCACCACCCTGGCCGAGCGGGCCGCCGCGCACGCCGCCCTCGACGATCCGGGCGCCGTCGCCTGGCTGCTGGACGAGCTGCGAGAGGCTGGGGCGGACGAGCAGGTCACCACGCTGGCCGAGCGGGCCGCCGCGCACGCCGCCCTCGACCACCCGGGCGGCGTCGCCAG